>Ga0224483_100520_pt1 | contig 12346 bp, 9 predicted proteins | sample hydfratestSal1_FD_181453 | JGI IMG/M metagenome (GOLD analysis project Ga0224483, IMG submission 181453) | Metatranscriptome of mouse feces microbial communities from Columbus University, Ohio, United States - Sal1 (Metagenome Metatranscriptome) ... | reverse complement strand
CCGCCGCATATGCGCCCTCTGCATCTGCCGCTCCCGCCTTCCCGGATGTGGACGCAGCCCCGGAGGCCTCAGGCAAAGCCCAGACATCCTCTCCCCCGGCCGCCTCAGCCTGTCCTCTCCCGCTGTTTCCTCCACTCCTCTGCCCGGATCCCATTCCCTGTACCGCTGCGGCTGCGGGCAGAAGGGCGCGGACCGCTTCACGCTCCATGTCTTCTGCCCGCGTCCTGCGCTCCACCGGACGGTAAGCCATCTCGACACTCAGGGGCACGCTGCAGCGCTCTGTAAAAATTTTCTCCAGAATCCGCTTCAGCTCCGGGGCCTTATCCCTGGCGAGCGCCGTGTCCTCAAGCGTAAGCTCCAGAAGCCCTGCTTCCCTGAAGACAAAGACACCCTTGCGGAACATGTTGTAAAGAAGGATGCTGTAGCCCCTAAGCTCCAGCAGAATACTGTCCCGGTAGACTTCCAGAAGCTTCTCTGCTGTATACTGGCTGGAGAGATGGTATTTCTCCTGAATGCGTATCGTCACACGCTTTCCCGGAAAAAGCTGATCCCGGATTCCCTCCTCCAGCTTGTAGATATTTTGCTTATGTATCAGCCGCGGGCTGTCAATATAGATGCGGATCACACTCCGGTCCCTGGTGGCAGAGACACGCTCTACCTTTACCATCTCCAAAAGCCCTCTTACATTTTCCGCGATATGTAAATCAGGAAATACCTCCAGAAATGTCTTCATTTCACTTCACTCCTTTTCCGGCCCGGCGAACCATCTGCCTCCAGACAAATTGGGAGGGGAGATTTCCTCCCCCCTCTCGCACGATCCTATATGACTATATGATTCTGTAAAACAGCCGCCTGACAGCTTTACGCCACGTATTTCGCCGCCACATCCTTGACGCCGTCCGGATTGGCCTTCTTCCAGCCGTCATAATCCATCCCGCTTGCGGCCACGGTCTTTCCGAGTTCTACAAGGAACTCCGGTATCTGCGTCTCAAGAATGGTTCCCAGCTCGCTTCCCATCGCTTCCCCGCCCTGGGTATCGCAGCCTCCCACATACAGCATAAATGCAGACTGGGGCTTTTTATCCACCATCTTCGCCGCGCCGCGGAAGCCGATCTGGCCGGTCTGGTGCGTTCCGCATGAGGACGGGCAGCCGGAAATGTGGATCTGGGGCAGGACGCCGTCCGGGAGCTCTGCGGCGCGTACAGCTTTTACGCAGGCAGCCAGGAGCGCCTGGGAATCCCTTGCGCCGATCTGGCAGATGCTCGCGCCGATGCAGCTTACAGACGTTTCAAACAGCGAGGCAGCGCTGTCCTCTGTGATCGCCAGAACCTTTTTCGCCTCATCTCCGGTAAGATTAATGATATAGGCAGTCTCATCCGGGGCCAGGCGCATTTCCACAGCCTCCATATCCTGAACCGCATCGCTTAAAGCGCAGAGATGTCCGGGCGCAGGCTGGCCTCCGATGGGATGCCAGATCACAGTGTAAAGGCCCGGCTGCTTCTGCCCCATGACACGCGGGCCGCTGACAGCGCTCCCGTCGCCCGTCTTTCCGATCGACCCGGCGGATACATGAATCTTCAGATCTTCCCCGGCTTCAAAGACCTCCTTCAGCTTTTCCCCGTATGCCTCCTTATATGCTTCCGGGCTTCCCAGAATCTCCTGCATATACCGGGTGCGGGCCCGGCCGCGGTTTTCATAGTCCCCGTAGGCGGTGAATGTCAGCCACATGGCCTTGATATAATAACAGATATCCTCTGGCAGGACTGCCTCCGCCACCTTCACGCCAAAGCGCGGGTTATTTCCCAGGCCGCCGGCGCTGTAGACGTCAAACTTCCCGTCCTCTCTCGCCACAAATCCGAGATCGCGGTAGGTCGCATGGGTCAGATTCTTTGGAGAATTGGAAAATCCCACCTTGAGCTTGCGGGGCATTTTTTTGGCCTTAATAAAATTCATCAGATAAGCCCCTGCCGCCTCGGCCCACGGGAGAACATCAAAATATTCGTCCTGCTCAACGCCGGATAAGGGCGAACACATCACATTTCTCGGATAATCGCCGCCGCCGCCCATGGTCACAATCCCCGCGTCCAGAGCCTGCTCCATGATCCCGCAGACCGCTTCCGGTCCCAGATCATGGAACTGGATCGTCTGGCATGTCGTAAAATGCGCCTTTGAAACCTTATATCCGCGAATCGAGTCTGCCACAAAGCGAAGCTTTTCCTTTGTCACCCGGCCGGCTGTCATGCGCAGGCGCAGCATACTCGCCTTCCCCCCCTTTTGCGCATAACTTCCATAGAAACCGGAAAAGCCCTTATAAGCCCCCTTATCGAGCTCGCCGGCATAAAACGCCTCTGTCTTTTCTTTAAATTCCGGAAGATCCCTCTTCCAGCTCTGCGGATCGATCGTCTGCATCCGAAATACCTCCTTTGACCGTTTCATTTATTTACTTTATCGGATTCACCGCCTGCTTTAAGCGTCCCCCTGAAAGCATTTTTCCAACACGCCAAACACGCTCTACAAAAACACCGGCAAAATCCTCTGCTCTGCCACGGACACCAGCCCCAGATCCGACATCTTCACATCCGGGATCACCGGAAGCGCAAGCGCCACAATCCGCAGAAGCGGATTTTCCGGAGCCGTGATGCCCAGCGCCCGCTCCGTCTCCTTCATCCTGGCCGCCTCCTCTGTCAGCGTCTTTGCATCCAGCCTGGTCATCAGTCCGCCTACCTCCAGGCGCAGGGTGTGGAGCACAGCCCCGTCCTTCACAGCCGTCATGCCGCCGCCCTGCCGGATCAGCTCTCTGGCGGCAGCGAGCGCATCCTCCGGGTGATGGTACACGATCGTCAGGTTATGCGAGTCATGCGAAACGGTGGAGGCGACCGCGCCCTCCAGAAGCCCGAAATTTTTTACAATCCCAAGGGCCTTTGTGCCTTTGCCGTGCCGGTTTAACACCGCCACAAACGCCATGCCCTCCGAAAGCTCCAGGCAGCCGTCCCGGACGGGAAGCTCTGCCTGCTTAAGCCTTGTAAGGCTCGCGGTGAGGCTCTCATATTCCATGACATTTACCCGCGCGCGCCCTTCTGTAACGGGCGGCTTAAGGATGAAATCCTCCAGTGAGACGCCGGAAAGCTTCATGGAATTTCTCGTCTCCAGCTCATACGGCTTATCCTCAATGGGGACTGTCAGGCAGCCGTTTTCGGCTGTGAGCGTCCCGCCGTAAAAGACAGCGTCCATCCACAGGGTGCGGATATCCTTTGTGAGCGCCATATCCGCCGCATAGCCGGGCGCGATTGCTCCCAGGCGGGAAACCCCGATCTCACGCGCCGTGTTGATGGTGGCGCTCTTGATAGCCAGGACCGGATCCATGCCGCACTCGATCGCCCGGCGCACCACGGCGTTTAAATGGCCTGTGTGCAGCAGATCATCGCTTTCGCGGTCATCGCTGCACAGCGTCAGGGTATCAAAGAAGCGGATATCCTTTATGCCGCTCCAGATCGCTTCCACATTTTTCGTGATCGAGCTCTCCCTGGCATCCACATACATGCCGGCGCGCAGCTTGCCCAGCGCCTCCTCCCCGGCCGTCGTCTCATGGCAGGTGTTCGGCCCGCCGCACAGATAGGCGGAGAGCTGCCTTCCGGACAGTCCCGGCGCGTGCCCCTGCAGATACAGGCCGCACTCGGACGCTGCCTCAATGATCTCCATCATCCGCGCGTCTGCGTTCATCACGCCGTAGAAATCCATGACCTCCGCAAGGCCCACAGCCCTCTCTAAGCCGGCCAGCTCACGGATCTCAGCGGCCGAAAAGCTGGCCCCTGCGTTTTCACATCCCGGCACGGCCGGAACACAGCTCGGGATGTCCACAAGCTGGCGCATGGGCAGATCCGACGCGCTGTCATGCATATACCGCACAGCCTCCACGCCGAATACATTGGCCAGCTCATGCGGATCGTGGATGATGGTCGTGGTTCCGTGCGGAATAACGACCCTGGCGAAATTGTGCGGCGTCATCATGGAGCTTTCGATGTGCATATGGGAATCAATCAGCCCCGGAATCAGGTAACGCCCCTGCCCGTCATAGATTTTGTCCGCTGCATACGGACCGTCCAGAGCGTCTGTCTCCACATGGGAGATAAACCCGTCCTTTACATAGACCACAGCCGGATATATTTCGCCTGTAAATACATTGACCACCTGGCAGTTTATCACGGCCAGATCCGCGTTTATCTCGCCCAGGGCGGCCTTTAGAAGCTCTCTCTTATTCCTTGGTTCAATCTTAATCACGTATTCCTCTCCTTATCTGCTGCGCAGCGCGTGTCTGAAGCATGCGTTCTGCTATCCGCTCATCCGCCCATCAGTCTTCTGTAATTATCCCCGACTGCCCGGATCAGCTCTTCCCTCTTCATGCCGCGCAGGCGGCAGATGTGATCAAGGACATACGTGACAAAGCACGGTTCATTGTCACGTCCCTGTACGGGCGCCGGGGTGAGCGAAGGCGCGTCGGTTTCCACCAGAATCCGGTTAAGCGGCGCTTCCCTCACGGCTTTCTGCGTCGATCGATCGTCCAGCTCAAAGGTAATATTCCCGGAAAAGGACAAATACATCCCCATATCCAGAAAATCGCCCATCGCCTCATAACCGCCGCTGTAGCAGTGCATGATTCCCGGTGTTTTCAGATAGGTCCTCATATATGCCCTTGTGTCCTCTGTCGCCAGGCGCATGTGGATGATCACCGGCTTGCCAATCTCCGCCGCCAGACACATCTGGCGGATAAACGCCTCCCTCTGGAGCTCTTTGGGAACCGTCGTCTCATACGGGAAATAGTCCATCCCGATCTCTCCCACCGCCTTTACCTGCGGCTCCTTCACCAGACTCTCGAGCCGGCTCCAGTCCGTTTTTGTTACCTTTAAAATGTCGTTGGGATAAAAACCGCATGCGACGTCAAACATCGGATCGCGCGCGGCAATCTCAATGGCCCGTTCGGCCTCCTCCACCTCGGTGCAGACAATCATGATCCGCTCCAGACCGGCCTTCTCAGCCCGTTCCATGACCTCGTTCCACCTGGGAAACAGGACCTTTCCGCAGACATGCGCATGGCTGTCAATGATCCCCTGCAATGAGCGCCGCCTCCTTTTTGTTTGAATGTAAGCGGTTACTGCAAAAGCGCTCCGGCGACAAGCTGCGCGAAAATGGGCCGCGAAGCGCCTGTCTTCGCTCCCATATCTTCACGCATGCGCCGGAGGCCGCAAAAGAACCGCCTGTGTAAACTTGTCCTTATTCGTTTACAATCGCCTTGATCTCGTCTGCCGTCAGATCAGCAGCGGCTGAAACGACGATCTCGCCCGCCTGGATTTTTGCCAGAATTTCTTCCACCTTCGCCACATTTTCCGCGCCGATGCTCTTCTCCAGGTTTTCATTAAACACAATACCAACCGCGTCGTCCTCCAAGCCGTAGGTTGCCGTGGTTCCAAAGGGAACGGAAGACGGATCCTTTACGTAATCAGAGCAGATCTTGAATAACGCATTGTCCAGGCGCTTTAAGCTGGAGGTGATGACAGACGGCTGCAGGTTTGAACCCTCCAGAGCCTGATACTGATCGCTGTCCACGCCGATCGCCATCACGCCGTCCTTCTCCGCGGCTGCCTCGATCACGCCGTTGCCGGCGCCGCCCGCTACCTGGAAGACGATATCCGCGCCCTCGGAGATCTGGGCATTCGTCAGATCCTTGGCCTTTGCGGTATCCATGAAATCGCCGACAAAGGCGGTCAGAATCTTGATCTCCGGATCCACATATTTCGCGCCCTCGGCATAGCCTACCATGAAGTTATTGATGGTCGTGCTCTCCGTGCCGCCCACAAAGCCGATGGTCTTGTCCGTGTTGGCCGCATTCTCCCCGGTCGTATAGTAGGCCGCAACCGCCCCGGCTAAAAAGCCTGACTGGTTGGAGTCAAACAGCACGGTCAGGACGTTGCTCAGATCGCCGACGCTGTAGTCCACATCCTGGTCGAAAAGGATAAATTTCGTATCCGGGTATTCCTGCGGGATCGTCTCAAAGTTCTCCTTATTCTGGAAGCCGGTGCCCACGATGATATCCGCGCCGCTGTCCGCCGCGTCATAGAAGGCCGCCTGCCATTTGGTGGTGTCATCGCCCATCTCGACTACATTGATCTCAAACCGATCGCCCATCTCCTCCTGGATCCGCACGGTTCCCTCATAGGCCGACTGCTGGAATGACAGATCGGTCTTCCGGCCAATGCACAGGGTCAGCTTGATCTTCTCGCCGCCTGCAGCGTCCGCTTCCTTGCCGCTTCCTGCCTCTCCTCCCTCCGGAGCGGGACTGGCCGCCTCGTCCTGGGCCTCGGTCTTTGCCGGAGCGTCCGAACCGCCGCCGCAGGCGGTCATGGAAACGGCCATAGCGGCTGTGAGAGCAATGGCTGCTGCTTTTTTGATTGATTTTTTCATAAATCCTCCTTAGAACATAAAGACTGGCAGCCGTGAAGGCGGCGCCTTCAGGGCTGCGGTGTATTTATATCAGGGGCGTCCCGCAGGCGGCTGCTGTCCATATTCCTGCCGGGCTGTATACAGCGATACGCTCTGCGTCTGCTGATACATGAACCACACCCTCTTTGCGATACGCAAATCCCGCAAAGACGCCCGTTGATACCCTGATGTTATGATAAAGAATCCTCTCCCTGCTGCTTCACCTTGTAATAGAAGCTGAACAGCACATAGAACACGATGATGGACACGTACGGGATCATGGTAATGAGATACGGATCCACATTGTTGTTCTGCAAATAGATGGATATGCCGCTTCCAAAGCCGTAGAGGATGGAGCTGACCATACCCATAAGCGCATTGCCGGCCGCCATGGCGTTCGTAGCCAGGGCGATGTAGCCGCGCCCGGCCACCATGCCGGCGGTAAAACGGTTGATATAACCCATGGAAAGGTACATGCCGCCCAGGGATGCCAGCAAACCGCTCAGCAGCATGGCCTGGTAGCGTGTCTTCTCCACATTGATTCCCACGGAGCGGGCGGCCTCCTCGGACTCGCCCACAGCCCGTATATGGATGCCAAAGGCCGTTTTATTCAGCACAATGAATATAAGGATTGTAACAATAAATGCCACATAAGTCAAACAGTTATGTCCTGATATGATATCCCCAATCCCCGGGATCTCTTTTAACACCGGGATCTCAAATGCCGGGAAAGCCGCGGAGGCCAGGGAATTGCTCGCATTTTTGTCCCCCGTGATGGAATACAGGCAAAAGACCGATCCGCCGCTGGCCGCCAGGTTAAGGGCCACGCCGGACACCACGCGGTTCGCCTTTAGATGCTGCACAAAATACGCCAGGAGCATGGTAAAGGCCGTCCCTGCCAGAAGGCCGCAGAGCGCCCCTGCCAGAAGGCTGCCTGTAAAGCCGCTCCCCAGGACGCCGCAGAGCGCCGCGATGGTCATCGCCCCCTCAAGCCCGAGATTGAGCATGCCGGACCGGCTCGCGATCAGGGCCGCCATGGTGGCAAACAGCACCGGCGTCGTACAGCGGAGCGTGGTAAACCAGAAATCAAGATTTGTCAGAAAGTTCATGTTCCCCCTCCTTTACGCTTCCACTGCCTCAGCCGCCTGGTTCTGCAGCGCTTCTTTTTCCTCTTTGTTCTTCTTGAGACGGTACAGGAACCGCTCGGATGCGATCAGCATGATCATGATGCCCTGTATAATGGATACAATCTCAGAATCGACATCGCCGCCCCTTGACATCACGAGCGCGCCGATCCGGATATAGGAGATAAAAAATGCCGATACCGGGATCATCAGGGGCTTTGTCCCTGCCAGCAGGTTGATGAGAATGCCGTCCCACACATACGTCTGGGCTGTGATCCACTGGAATTTCTTATACATGCCGATCATCTCCACGCCGCCGCCCAGTCCGGCCAGCATACCGCCGATGAGCTGGGAGCCCAGCACCACGCCGCCGATCCGGATACCCGCATAGCGGGCAAAATTCTCATTCGCGCCGGTGATCTGCAGCGCGCGCCCGAATTTCGACTTATCCATCAGGATCCACATGAAAATCACAGCGGCTGCCATGATGAAAAGGCCGAAATGCGTGTTGGTTCCCTTCAGAAGCTTGCCCAGGCTGGCCGTGGGCGCAAAGTTAATGGAAAACGAGCCGTTGGACGCGTCCAGAAAGCAGTTGCGGATCAGCCAGTAGCCGAAGTTGAAGAAAATATAGTTCATCATCAGGGAAATCACCAGCTCATTGGCCCCGGTCTTTTTCTTAATCAGGACCGGAATCACGCCGATCACGCCGCCCACCGCCGTGGCGGCTGCCAGGATGACAAGCTGATGCGCGATATTCGGCATGGGACAGGCGATCGCAAGGCTGGCGGCCACGACGCCCGCAAAGTAAAAGGAGCTGTCCGCCACCATGGAAAACAGGCCGCTCTTATGCATGACATTGATCGCCAGGCCGCAGAAAACCAGTGGGATCATAGTCTCAATTACATTGAAAAAATTCCGTTTGGTAGAAAACGGCCCCAGCAGAAATTTGTGCAGAGCCGTGGCCGGATCATCGGCTACGGCAAAAATGATGATTGCCGCGATGACCAGAGAAATCAGGATGGAGGCCGTTACGCGGATGACGCCGTACCAGTCAAATCGTTTCTTCTTATTCATCTTACGCCTCCTTCAGGATCTCTTCGGGATCGTGCTTTAAGCCCAGCATGTAAAGGCCCAGCTCCTCCTCGGTCACGATCGGGACATCGGACAGGACGCCGGCGATCCGCCCCTGGTGGAACACGATGATGCGATCGCTTAAAGCCTTTAATTCCGCCAGATCAGCGCTGACAAGGATCAGAGACTTTTTCTCCTCCCGCATCTCCAGGATCTTTTTGTGGATAAATTCCATCGCGCCCACATCCACGCCGCGGGTGGGCTGGTTTAACACAATCACATCCGCCCCGGCCGTGAACTCCCGGGCGACAATGGCTTTCTGGATATTGCCGCCGGACAGGCTCTTGATGCTGATATCAAGGCTTGCGGTCTTGACCTTAAAGTCCCGCACGCAGGAGGCGCAGTATTCCTCAATGGCCGCTGTGTCAAGGATCGCCTTTTTGGAAAGACGGCCCAGGCTTGCGGCGATCAGATTGTCGCGCACGCTCATCTCCGGCGCGCTGCCGTCCAGATGCCGGTCCTCCGGCACATGCGAAATGCCAGACGCCCGGTTTTCGGCGATGCTCTTTTCGCAGAGGTTCTCCCCCTTATAGATCACGGAACCGCTCTCTGCCTTCCGGTTCCCGGTCAGGATCTCCACAGCCTCCTTCTGGCCGTTGCCCTCAATGCCGGCGATGCCCAGCACCTCCCCCTCGCGCAGGGAAAAGCTCAAGTCATTCACCTTCCTGGAGCCGAATTTGTCCGTATAATTCAGATGCTCCACGCGCAGGATACGCTCGCCGAACTCCTTTTTCGCCTTGTCATATTCGAGCTTTACGTCGCGGCCCACCATCAGCCTGGAGATCTCCTCCGGCGTCACATCAGCCACCTCGCAGGTCTGGATGGAACGGCCGTCCTTTAAGACCGTCAGGCGGTCGCAGAGATATTTCACCTCATGCAGCTTGTGCGAGATGAAGAGGATGGTATAGCCCTCCTTTTTCAGGTTCAGAAGCTGCTCGAACAGCTCCTCCGTCTCCTGCGGCGCCAGAACGGCCGTGGGCTCGTCCAGAATGATGATCCTGGCCCCGCGGTACATGGTTTTTAAAATCTCCAGCTTCTGCTTCATGCCGATCGAAATGTCGCGCACCCGTTTCCCGGCGTCCACATGAAGGTTGTATTTCTTTGAAATGGCTTCTGTCTCCTCGATCGCCTTCTTTTTATCCAGAAACAGGCCCTTTTTCTTCTCGATCCCCAGCACCAGATTCTCCGCCACCGTCAGGGACGGCGCCAGCATCATGTGCTGATGCACCATCCCGATCCCATGCGCGATCGCGTCCTTGCTGGAGCCAAAATGCACCTCTTTGCCGTGAAGGAACACCTTTCCGCTGGTGATCTCTTCAATTCCGAACAGCATCTTCATCAGGGTGGACTTTCCGGCGCCGTTTTCCCCCACCAGGGCGTGGATCTCGCCCTGGTTGACGCTGAAATTGATGTTATAATTGGCGAGAACTCCGCCCGGATAAATTTTTGTCAGATCCTCGACCCGTAAAATTTCCTCTGCCATCGTTATCCCCTTTTTGCGTTATCTCCTGTCTGTCAGGCCAGTTCAAGCGCCACTTCCATCATATTCGTAAACGTGGTCTGGCGCTCCTCTGCCGTCGTGGCCTCCCCGGTCACGGCTGAATCCGATATGGTCAGGATGCACAGCGCGTTGACGCCCGCATAGGCGGCGTTGCTGTACAGCGCAGCGGCCTCCATCTCCACAGCCAGGATGCCCATCTTATCCCAGGTCACGCCCGCGGGCGGAATAGCCGGATTGTAGAACATGTCTGAGCTTAAGATATTGCCCACATGGAAGGCAAGCCCCTTCTCTCTGGCAGCCTGAACCGCCTTTTCCAGAAGCTCAAAGCTGCAGATGCAGGAATAATCGCCCGGCAGCCGGAACTGCTTTACATAATTGGACGTGGTGCATGCGCCCATGCCGAACACCATGTCGCGCACCTTGACCTCCGGCCGCAGCGCGCCCGCGGTCCCGACACGGATTAAGTTCTTACACCCGTAGAAATGGATCAGCTCATAGGAATAGATGCCGATCGACGGGCAGCCCATCCCGGTTCCCATGACCGAAACACGCTTTCCCTTATAGGTTCCCGTGTATCCGAACATGTTCCTGGTAGCGTTGAACTGAACCGGATCCGTCAGGAAATGCTCCGCGATATACTGCGCGCGCAGCGGATCGCCCGGCAGCAGGATCGTCTCCGCGATCTCGCCCTCTTTTGCTGCGATGTGGGGGGTTGGAATGTTCTTTGACATAATCGTCCTCCTTTTATAAATGTACGCTTACTGTGAAAATGCGCTTCGTCTGTCGCTGTTCACCGGCCGCTGCCCTGATGCAGCCAGTGCTCTAAGTAATACGCCTTCCGCTCTGCAAAATCCTCATTTCTGACCTGAAGCCCGGGGTTGGCCAGAAGCTCGCAGACCGTTCCGAGCACGACCTGCGCAGTGCGGATATAGGCGTTCTCTTCATCCGCGATCGCAAAATCACCGCTGTGGATCCGGCCCTTCACGCCGGAAAAGCCAAACTGAACGGTGGGGAGCAGATAGCCCAGATCGCCCACGTCGCCCGAGGCCCCGGAAATGACGTTTTGCACGATCTGATCGTCCCCGCAGAGCTTTTTCATCTGCCGCAGCACCACTGCGTTTAACGCATCCGACTGCTTCAGCGGCATGTAGCCTGTCTCATCCTCGATCGCGCATTCCAGTCCCAGGGCCTTTGCACAGTGGATCGCGCAGAGATCAAACTTCTCTCCCGCCTCCAGAAGCTGATGAAGGGTATTGGCCCGGATATAGCTCTCCAGCGCCGCCCGATCCGGAATGATGTTCACGCCTCCGCTGACGCCGGTGAGAACCGGGTGCAGCGAAAGCCCCGCCTCCTTCGGGAACTGATCCTTCATATAGGCAATGGCGTCCATACACAGGCTGGCCCCGTGCAGCGCATTGCGGCCCAGATGCGGTGCCGCGCCGGAATGGGCGGCCTGCCCCGTGAAAACGGCCCGCTTTACCATAAAGCCCGCAAGGGTGGAGCCCACGTCAAAGAGCGTCCCGCTGTCCCCGTTTATGTGCATGGAAATCACGCAGTCGATATCGTCAAACACGCCGTCCGCGATCAGGTTCTGCTTGCCGGATAAGAAGCGCAGCTTCCCCTCCCTCACCAGCCCCTTCCTGTATTCCAGATCAATAAATTCCTCTGCCGGAGCGGCGATAAAGCTGACCGTCCCGCCAAGCCTGTCCACAAGACCGCTCTCCTTCAGCATCTTCATCACACCGGCCAGCACCGCGGTCTGGACGCTGTGTCCGCACGAATGGATCGGACGCTCCCCGTCCTCTGTTTTAATAAGAAGGGCGTCCATATCCGCCACCAGGGCGATGTGGTAGCCGTCCCCGCTCCCGACATCGGCCCGCAGCCCGGTGAGCGCCAGACCGTTACGGACCGGGATCCCGTTTTGGAATAAAAAAGAAGTGAGAATCTCGTTTGATTTCACTTCCCTGAAACCGGGTTCCGGGCACTGAAACAGTTCGCGCCCCAGACGCACAAGCTCCTCCCGGTTTCGCTCGGTACATGCTTTTATGTTTTCTGAATAGTCAAATTTCTCCATCATCTCTGCCCTCCGCCGGCATGCCGCTGTTCCCGGTTGCGG
>Ga0224483_100519_pt1 | contig 12346 bp, 8 predicted proteins | sample hydfratestSal1_FD_181453 | JGI IMG/M metagenome (GOLD analysis project Ga0224483, IMG submission 181453) | Metatranscriptome of mouse feces microbial communities from Columbus University, Ohio, United States - Sal1 (Metagenome Metatranscriptome) ... | reverse complement strand
TATTAAGAAAGTAAGAACGAAAAGTATCAAGAGAAAGGGACAGAGGGCACAGGGTTTTATGAGTAAAAAGATAGTTTTGATTGACGGACACAGTATTTTAAATCGTGCCTTTTTTGGAATTCCAGATCTTACTAATGCGGAGGGACTGCATACCAATGCAGTGTATGGCTTCCTGAATATTCTGTTTCGGATTCTGGAGGAAGAAAAACCGGAATATCTGACGGTGGCATTTGACGTGCATGCGCCTACCTTCCGTCATAAAATGTATGAAGCATATAAAGGAACCAGGAAGCCTATGGCAGAAGAGCTAAGACAGCAGGTTCCGGTGATGAAGGAAGTCTTAAAGGCAATGGGTGTTGCCATTGTGGAAAAGGAAGGGTATGAGGCGGACGATATCCTGGGAACGATCGCAAAACGCTGTGAGAGAGAAGGCATTGAAGTGTCTCTGGTTTCTGGAGACAGGGATCTTTTGCAGCTTGCCAGCGAACATATCCGAATCAGGATTCCCAAAACGAAGCGCACAGGGACAGAGATTGAGGATTATTATGCCGGAGATGTTAAGGAAAAATATCAGGTGACGCCAGAAGAATTTATTGATGTAAAGGCATTGATGGGAGATACGGCAGATAATATTCCGGGAGTGCCGGGAATTGGAGAAAAGACGGCAACAAATCTGATTGCAGCCTATGGGAGTATTGAGAATGCCTATGAACACATTGATGAGGTGAAACCTCCCAGAGCGCAAAATAATCTAAAAGAACATTTTGACATGGCTAAGATGAGCAAGGTTCTTGCTACAATTGAACTGAATGTCCCCTTAGATTATGATGTGGCACAAGCGGAATTGAATAATTTGTTTACACCAGAAGCCTATGTGTGGATGAAGAAACTGGAATTTAAACAGATGCTGAACCGTTTTTCCGTGGAAACGCCTGAAAATCCAGTAGAACAGTATTTTCAGATGATTTCAGAAAAAATTCAGGCAGACGAAATATTTGCAGAAGCGCAGAAAGCGGAGTGCGTGGGATTTTATCTTATTGCAGACCGTAATCTGAATCTAGAAGAATCAGATGGGCAGCTCACGCTGGAACATGTATTTGGAATCGATTCTGGCGGAGGACAAGATACGGAAGTATCTTCTGGAAAAAAAGCACAAATTTTCGGGCTTGCCCTTGCATATGGAGAACAGAAGATATTTTTTCTCAAAGTAAACGATTCCATTACAGGAGATTATCTGACAAAAGAGACAGAGAGAATGATAAGAAGGGACAAGCAGACAGTGTCTTTCGATATGAAATCTCAGCTTTCATATCTTACTGTTTCAGAAAAGAGCAGGAACTATGTGGATGATGCGCTGATTCAGGCGTATCTTTTGAATCCGTTGAAAAATGATTATGCTTATGACGACGTGGCAAAAGAACATCTGGACCTTCTGGTGCCTTCCCAAACGGATCTGCTGGGAAAATTATCTTTGGCACAGGCTGTAAAGGAAAAAAGTACAGAAGTTTTTCAGTATGGCTGCTGGATAGCTTATACTGTCTTTAAAGCGGCTGATATACTGCGAAAGAAATTGGAAGAAGCAGGAATGTGGAAACTTTACCGGGAAATCGAAATGCCTTTGACCTATACGCTGTATGATATGGAACAGGAAGGGGTTCTGGTAAATGCTTCTCAGCTTAGAAAATATGGAGAAAATCTTTCTAGGAAAATTGCGCAGTTGGAGCAGGAAATTTATCAGGATGCCGGAGAGACATTCAATATCAATTCACCCAAACAGCTTGGAGTTATATTATTTGAAAAGCTCAAGATGCCTTACGGCAAGAAAACGAAAACAGGGTTTTCTACGGCGGCAGACGTATTGGAAAAGCTGGCGGGGGAGTATCCGCTGGTGTCAAAAATCTTAGAATACCGTCAGCTTGCCAAATTAAAATCAACCTATGCAGAAGGCCTTGCAAATTATATTGAGCCGGACGGAAGAATTCGTTCCAGCTTCCATCAGACCATTACAGCAACGGGACGCATCAGCAGTACAGAGCCTAATCTGCAGAATATTCCAATTCGCATGGAGCTGGGCAGGCTGATACGTAAAGTATTTATTCCTCAGAATGGATGTGTACTGATCGACGCAGATTATTCCCAGATTGAGCTTCGGGTACTGGCTCATATGTCAGGAGATGAATACTTGATCAATGCATATAGAGAAGCGCAGGATATTCACAGAATGACAGCTTCCCAGGTATTTCATGTGCCGTTTGAAGAGGTAACAGATCTGCAGAGAAGAAACGCCAAAGCGGTAAATTTTGGAATTGTGTATGGAATCAGTTCCTTTGGGCTAAGCCAGGATTTAAGCATTTCCACCAAAGAGGCGGCTGCGTATATTCAGTCCTATTTTGAAACTTATCCGGGCGTGAAGCAATTTCTGGATCAGCAGGTGAAACAGGCAAAAGAACAGGGATATGTTACTACTATGTTTGGAAGGAAAAGACCTGTTCCTGAGTTATCTTCCGGCAATTTTACACAGCGGTCTTTTGGAGAACGGGTGGCAATGAATTCTCCTATTCAGGGGACGGCGGCAGATATCATCAAGATCGCCATGATCCGGGTCAGCCAATCTTTAAAGGAACAAAACCTGCGCTCTAAGCTGATCCTTCAGGTACATGATGAATTGCTGGTTGAGACATGGGAGGATGAGATAGAACAGGTAAAAGACATTTTAAAAAGAGATATGGAGTCAGCAGCACAACTTTCTGTGAAGCTGGAGATTGATATGAAACAGGGAAAAGACTGGTATGAAGCACATTAAAAGATAAGATATGGAGGGAATTATGCAGATAATTGGAATTACTGGCGGAGCAGGAGCAGGAAAATCCGTCGTCTTGGAGTATTTAGAACAGAATTATAAGGTGAAGAATCTGGAGGCAGACAGAGTCGCGCAGATGCTGATGGAGCCAGAGACTGATTGCTATCTTAAGCTTCAGAAATTTCTTCCGGCGGAGGTTTATAATGAGGATGAAACCATTAACCGCGAGGCTTTGGCAGAAGAACTGTTCAGTTCAGAAGAACTGCGTCAGCAGGTAAATCAGGTGGTGCATCCGGCAGTAAAGAATTATATCCTTACCCAGATTGCAGAACATGAAAAAATCGGTGTTATGGATTTTGTCATTATTGAAGCGGCGCTCCTTATTGAAGAACACTATGAAGAGATCTGTGATGAACTCTGGTATATTCATGCCGAAGAAGATATCCGCAGACAGAGGCTGATACAGTCCAGGGGTTATACCAGGGAGAAAGTAAACCGGATTTTTGCCAGCCAGCTTCCGGAAAAAGAATACCGCAGGCATTGTAGGGTTGTAATTGACAATAACGGTACAAAGGAAGAGACTTATTATCAGGTGGCTCAGGAAATCAAAGACAAGGGAGAGCTGATACGGATGGAACAGCAATTGGATGGAATGCCTCTGGTATTCGGTCTGGATATTGGAACAAGGAACGTTGTAGGGACGGTAGGATATAAAGATAAAGAATCAGAAGAATTTATTGTGGTGGCACAGCATGTAAGAGAGCATGAGACACGTTCCATGCTCGACGGGCAGATACACGATATCGGCCGTGTGGGCCGTACGATCAATGCAGTGAAAAAAGAACTGGAGCAGCAGATTCATCTGACTTTGAATGATGTATGCATTGCGGCGGCAGGCCGTGTCTTAAAAACGGTGACCACTACTGTCGAATATACATTTCCGGAAGAGACAGTTGTTTCCGGTGAAGATGTTCATGCGCTGAACTTGCTGGGCGTGGAAAAGGCACAGGAGATTTTAAATGAAAATAACGATACTAAGTTTAAATTTTACTGTGTAGGATACTCTGCTGTAAAGTATTATTTGAATGGAGATGTCTTTTCCAATCTGGAAGGCCATAAGGCAGAGACGGTAAGTGAAGAGATTATTGTAACCTTCCTGCCGGAAGACGTGGTGGATGGATTATACTCGGCAGTGGGGCTTGCTGGACTGAGAGTGGCAAATATGACATTGGAGCCTATTGCAGCTATCAATGTTGCAATTCCTGAAGCATTTCGAATGCTGAACATTGCATTGGTGGATGTTGGGGCAGGTACCAGTGATATTTCAGTGACCAGAGATGGAAGTATTATTGCATACGGCATGATACCCAGTGCGGGAGATGAGATTACAGAGATGCTGGTACAGCATTTTTTGGTAGATTTCAAAACTGCAGAGCACATTAAGCTAGGCTCTACCACAGGGCAGGACATTGAATATCAGGATATTATGATGATCAAACATACTGTTACAGCAGAAGAGGTATGGGAATTGATTAAACCCATGGTGGATGAGCTGGTAGAGAGCATCGCAGCCAAAATCAAGGAATTAAATGGAGACAAGACAGTGAGCGCAGCTTTTGTGGTAGGCGGCGGCGGAAAGATCCATGGATTTATTGAATATCTGGCAGAACAACTGGAGCTGCCTCAGGAGAGGGTGGCGCTTCGTGGGGAAGAAGTGCTGCAGGAGATTCATTTCCTACAGCCTGAAATCAGGAAAGATCCGTTGATTGTTACGCCTGTGGGAATTTGCCTGAACTATTATGACCAGAGAAATAATTTTATTTTTGTGCGTTTTAACGGAGAACGGATTAAATTATATGATAATGATAACCTGACTATAGTAGACGCAGCGCTGCAGGCAGGATTTCCTAATGAGAAACTTTTCCCAAGGCGCGGGAAAGAGATTAATTACACTGTCAATGGCAAAAAGCGTATTGCCAGGGGGGAAACCGGTGATTCAGCAATTGTCAGAGTTAATGGGCGTTTGACGAATATCAATGCTCCTCTGGAGGTAAACAGCGATATTGTAATTGAACCTTCTACCCAGGGAGAACCGGCATTCTGCCGTTTGGAGGATTTGGAGGAATACGGAAAATCCATGCTGAACTTTGAGGTAAACGGGAAAAAGATTTCCTGTCCAAGATTTGCTGAGGTAAATGGTGTGATGGAGCCTCCATATTATGAAATTCAGGATAATGATGAGATTGACATGATCAATTACTATACAGTGTCCCAGATTATAGAGTTTATGGATGTCGAGATTGACATGGACAGTGATATTCTGGTAAATAATAAGCCGGCAGAGCTGGATACGCTTGTATATGAAAATTTTTCCATAGAGTGGAAGGTGCTGGCTTACCGGACACATCCTTCTGACGTCGAACATCAGAACATGAGTAAAGAGGAGCTGAGAGAACAGAGGATTCAGAAAATTCTGGAAAAGAAGCAGATTCGGGAAGAAAAAGCCAAAGAAGCAGAAGAGGAAAAACAGCAGTTGAGCGAGACTGACCAGCCAGAAGAAAAAGCAGCAGAAGAGGAAGAAGCCAAAGAGCCGGAAGTCCAGGATCTTACCGTTATTGTAAATAATCTTCCGGTAACCATGAAAGGAAAGAGTTCTTATGTGTTTGTAGACGTGTTTGAGTACATTGACTTTGATCTGCATTCTGGAAACGGCAGAGCTGTGGTTACCAGATTGAACGGTGAGTTTCCTTCCTATATGGCAATTCTGAAAGAAGGGGATAAGATAGATGTCTACTGGGAGGAGTAACAGAACATGAAGTTATGCAGTATTGCAAGCGGGAGCAGCGGGAATTGCATTTTTGCAGGTTCTGACTCCACCAGTCTTATGATAGATACCGGAATCAGTGGTAAGAGAATAGAGGAAGGGTTAAATGAAATTGGACATACTGCCAGGGAGATGAATGGAATTCTGATTACCCATGAACATTCGGATCATATCAGTGGACTGGGTGTAATGGCAAGGCGATATGGGATCCCAATCTATGCCACAGCGGGGACCAAAAGAGCTATTCTAAACTGCAAAAGTGTGGGAGAGATTCCAGAGGAGCTGTTTCGGGAAATTTGTCCGGATGCAGATTTTGTGATTGGAGATATTACCGTCAGTCCGGTTACTATTTCTCATGACGCAGCTCAGCCTACAGCTTATGTGCTGCGTCAGGGCAGAAAGTCTATGGCGGTAATGACGGATCTTGGGAGATATGACAGTTACATTGTAGAGAAACTGCAAAATCTGGATTTGATTTTACTGGAAGCAAATCATGATGTACATATGCTTCAGGTGGGGAAATATCCATATTATTTAAAACAGCGGATTTTAGGGGACAGAGGTCATCTTTCAAACGAGTTGTCCGGGCAGCTGTTAAGCCAGATTCTTCATGAACATTTAAAAACTGTTATTTTAGGGCATTTGAGTAAAGAAAATAATTATGAACAACTGGCGTACGAGACGGTACGGCTGGAAATTGACCTTGCGGATAACCCATATCATGCAGGGGATTTCCCAATTCATGTAGCAAAACGTGATATGGTATCGGATATTTTTGAGATTTAATGGCTGATATGGCAGCAGCTGGCAGAGAATTTAGCACGCAGGCGTGCGCAGGAGGAACAGTATGGAAAAGAATATGGACAGAACAATTATTACAGTAGTGGGGAAAGATACTGTGGGCATTATTGCCAAAGTATGCACGTATCTTTCGGAACATCATATCAATGTGCTGGATATCAGCCAGACCATTGTACAGGAATTTTTTAATATGATGATGATTGCAGATATGAAGAATTCAGATAAGCCTTTTGACCAGTGCGCCAAGGACCTGGAGGTGCTGGGAGAGGAAATCGGTGTGAATATCAAATGTCAGCGGGAAGAAATATTTCAGAGAATGCACAGAATTTAAGGAGAAGCAATGATAAATATTTGGGAAGTAAATGAAACAAATAAAATGATCGAGCAGGAAAATCTTGACGTGCGTACCATTACACTGGGGATCAGCCTGTTGGATTGTATAGATTCAGACTTGCAGAGATTAAATGACAAAATTTATCAGAAAATTACATCAGTGGCGGCTAAATTGGTGGAAACCGGAGAAGAAATCGAGAGAAATTACTGTATTCCAATTGTTAATAAACGGATTTCTGTAACGCCGATTGCCCTGGTGGGGCAGTCAGCCTGCAGGTCAGCAGAAGATTTTGTTACTGTTGCAAGAACGCTGGACCGTGCTGCCAAAGCTGTAGGAGTGAATTTTATCGGAGGTTATTCTGCATTAGTCTCCAAGGGTATGACAGCGGGAGATGAGTATCTGATCCGTTCGATTCCGCAGGCACTCGCAGAGACAGAACGGGTATGCAGTTCTGTCAATGTAGGCTCTACGAAAACAGGCATTGATATGGATGCGGTGCAACTGATGGGGGAGATCATACTGAAGACAGCAGAGTATACGAAAGAGAATGATTCACTCGGATGCGCCAAATTGGTGGTTTTCTGCAATGCGCCAGACGATAATCCTTTTATGGCAGGAGCTTTCCATGGAGTGACAGAAGCAGATTCCATCATCAATGTCGGTGTGTCAGGGCCCGGGGTAGTGAAAAAAGCGCTGGAACAGGTACGGGGGGAAAGCTTTGAGGTACTCTGCGAAACCATCAAGAAGACAGCCTTTAAGATTACCCGTGTAGGGCAGCTTGTGGCACAGGAAGCAAGCAGGCGTCTGGGCATTCCATTTGGAATTATTGATTTATCTCTGGCTCCTACTCCGGCAGTAGGGGATTCTGTGGCAGAGATTTTAGAGGAAATTGGGCTGGAATACGCTGGGGCGCCTGGAACCACCGCTGCGCTTGCGCTTTTGAATGACCAGGTAAAAAAAGGCGGAATTATGGCATCTTCTTATGTAGGGGGTTTAAGCGGTGCATTTATTCCTGTCAGTGAGGATCAGGGAATGATTGATGCTGTGGAAGCAGGGGCATTGTCCCTGGAAAAGCTGGAGGCTATGACTTGCGTCTGCTCTGTTGGGCTTGATATGATTGCAATACCAGGAGAAGTTCCGGCATCTACAGTTTCTGGTATCATTGCAGATGAGATGGCAATCGGAATGATTAACCAGAAAACAACCGCAGTCCGTCTGATTCCGGTAATTGGAAAAAATATAGGGGAGACTGTGGAGTTTGGAGGGTTGCTGGGCCATGCACCGGTTATGCAGGTGAACCGCTATGGATGCGAAGCATTTATCAACCGTAAGGGAAGGATTCCGGCACCGGTACACAGTTTCAAGAACTAATGTTTATTTTTTCTGATGTATTTTTTTACAATGTTTAAAGCGCGCAGTGTAAAAAGATGTAGATACTCTGTACATAAAAGTGTTGTGAAGCGCAGGTTTTCCAGAGGGATATGGCAGCCTAATCATAGGCAGATAATAAAAGAGGAAATCCAAAATAAATTAATAAATTGTGTAATGTGACGTAGTGTGTTATGATAGATATACAGTATGAGAAAATGCACCGGAGGTGGAACCTTTGAACGAGAGAGAAGATTACCTGGACAGATTGTTACGGGGAATGGATGAGGAACCTGAGAATAAAGATGCGGAAGATGATTTTTTCAGCAGTCTTGGAGGGACAATTTCTCAGGATACAGAGGATGATTTTCTTAAGGCATTTGAAGAAAGCAGATCACAGTCGTCCGCCGCATCGATACCGGAACCGGAAATCGATACGAATATGCCAGAAACAGATTTTGATATGGATGACATTGATCAGATTGTAAGCCATGTTAAAAATGGCGGCCTTGAGGAGATGGATGATTTTGGCAGCCTTGAAGACGGGATGGATCTGTCTATCGAGGAATCTCTGCAGAATTATACAGAAGAAGATGAAGGATTAAATGAAATTGGCGGAAATTATGAAGAAAATGAGCCGGATGTAGTGGTTAATACCATGGATGAAAACCAGGATACAGACTATAAGTCAGAAGAGGCGAATCAGGAGCTTCTGGATATGCTTTCTGGAATTGGAGAAGAGGAAGGTTCAGAGCAGGCAGAAATGGCAGATTCTTTTCAGCAGGAGGATAAGTTTTCTTTACTGGGAGAGGATTCTCTGTTAGATGAATCAGACAGTTCCAATATGTCAGACTCTTTAGAATCGCTGGATCCGTTGGAAGTTCCGCCTTTATCAGAAGAAGAATCTGCAGCGGAAAGTCTGGCAAGGGAGCTTGAGAGTCTTGGATTGGATCTGGAAGAAGAGGATGCTCAGCAGAAACAAGAGTCTTCCAGGAAGAAAAAAGATAAAAAAAATAAGAAAAAGGGCGGCGAAGCGTCAGACGAAGAGGAAAGTGAAGAAAAACTGGGATTTTTCCAGAAACTTTCCAAACTGTTGTTTGATGGAGAAGAGCTTATAGAACTTTCAGAAGAAGAAACAAAAGAACTGAAAGAAGAAGAAAGTAAAAAGGCGGCAGCAGCGGCGGAAGCAAAGGAATTAAAAAAGCAGGAAAAGAAAGAGAAAAAAGAGCAGAAGAAGAAGGAAAGCGCGGAGAAAAAAGCGCAGAAAGAAAGCGCAAAACAGGAAAAAGCAAGGAAAAAGCAGGAAAAGAAAGAGACAATGGTGATCGAGAAGACGAAGCCTTTGCCAAAGGGTCCGGTCTTCCTGATTATGCTGCTTGGTCTTTCTTTGGTACTCCTGATTGTTTTATTTACCAGCCAGACAGGATACAGCATCAGTATAGCGCAGGCGAAGGAATATTATGAACAGGGAGATTATGTGGAAGCATACGAATGCTTTAACCAGGGAAGCAAGGTGAGAAAAGCAGACGAAGAGCTGTATCACAAGGCAAGGCTTACTGCATACCTGCAGCAGCCGATCAGGAGCTATCGTGTGCATCAGAAGCAGAAAATGTACGGGGATGCTTTGAATTCATTGATTCTCGGCGTGGGAAGATATGATAAGAATGCTTATGAAGCCTCGACGGTAGGAGCAGCTGTAGAATATGATAATATGCTGGCAAAAATAAAGAAGGCATTAAAGAAAAAATATGGCATGACTTTAGATCAGGCGAGAGAATTGTATACCATTCGTGAGAAAGAAGAGTATACAATGGAGCTGTACAGGATTATAGACAAACTTGGGTTGGAATAAAAACGGACAGGAGCAGCGGCATGATAGCAATCATTGACTACGATGCGGGTAATTTGAAGAGTGTGGAAAAAGCTTTAAAATATCTGGGACAAGAAAGTATAATTACCAGAAACGCCAGAGAAATTTTGGAGGCAGATAAGGTGATTCTTCCAGGTGTAGGAGCCTTCGGAAGGGCGATGGAGCAGTTAAAACAGTATGACTTGGATAAAGTAATCCATCAGGCAGTAGAGCAGAATAAACCTTTGCTGGGCATCTGCCTGGGATTGCAGCTTTTATTTGAAGGCAGCCAGGAGAACGGCGGAGCGGAAGGCTTAGGGATTCTGCGGGGTGAGATTGTACGGATACCGGATAAATCAGGACTTAAGATTCCTCATATCGGCTGGAATTCCCTGTATTTACAGAATCAGGGAAGATTATTTCAGGGATTATCCCAGGGGGAATTTGTATATTTTGTACATTCCTATTATTTGAAGGCAAGGGATGAGCATATAGTCAAAGCCTGCACGGACTATGGGGTGCAGATTCATGCGTCTGTAGAACAGGGAAATATATTTGCCTGTCAGTTTCATCCTGAGAAAAGCAGCAGTGTCGGACTGCGGATACTAAAAAATTTTGCAGAGGCAGGGGAGGAATAAGACATGTTTACAAAGAGAATTATTCCTTGTCTGGATGTACATAACGGCCGTGTGGTAAAAGGCGTTAATTTTGTCAATCTCAGAGATGCAGGAGATCCGGTGGCAGTAGCGGCTGCTTATGACAGAGCAGGAGCAGATGAGGTGGTGTTTCTGGATATTACTGCCTCGTCAGATGACAGGAATACCGTGGTGGATATGGTGAAAAGAGTGGCTGAGACGGTATTTATTCCATTTACCGTGGGTGGAGGAATTCGCACCGTGGAAGACTTCAAAGTTCTGCTGCGGGAAGGGGCAGATAAGATTTCCATCAATTCCTCCGCGATTAATACGCCAGAATTGATCAGCAATGCGGCAGATAAATTCGGCAGTCAGTGTGTGGTAGTGGCAATTGACGCCAGACGCAGAGAGGATGGCAGCGGTTGGAATGTGTATAAAAACGGAGGCAGGATTGATACGGGACTGGATGCCCTGGAATGGGCGGTCCAGGTAAATCGTATGGGCGCCGGAGAGATTTTGCTCACCAGTATGGATTGCGACGGCACTAAGAACGGATATGATCTGGAACTTACCAGAATGATTGCTGATAATGTTTCGATTCCTGTGATTGCATCTGGAGGTGCAGGGAAAGAAGAGCATTTTTATGAGGCGTTGACGGCTGGCGGCGCAGAAGCAGCTCTGGCAGCTTCACTGTTTCATTATAAGGAATTGGAGATTATGAAACTGAAGCAATATTTGGTGCAGAATGACGTATCAGTGAGGATCTGATGTTTTTTGCGGTAAAAGGCTCATTGTAATGTTTAGTACGCTCTGTATTTTGTGCGTTTATATGAATAAAATAATTAGGCACAATTGTATAAATTGCATATGAATTTTTAACCATTTAGTTGTTTTGCAATTACCTAAATACTTAAGAGAAAGAAAGGAGTATAACAGATGGGAATGCTTGAGAACGACTGGGTTCAGGCAGTGGGTGAAGAGTTTAAGAAGCCATATTATGCCAGTTTGTATAAATTTGTGAAGGAAGAATATAGTACCAAAGTGATTTATCCCCCAGCAGATGATATTTTTAATGCTATGCATCTGACTCCGTTAAGTCAGGTAAAAGTATTGATTTTGGGTCAGGACCCATATCATAATGCAGGGCAGGCGCACGGGCTTTGCTTTTCTGTAAGGCCAGAAGTTGAAATACCTCCCTCGTTGGTGAATATATACAAAGAGCTTCAGGATGATTTGGGCTGCGAAATTCCGAATAATGGTTATTTGGTGAAATGGGCCAGACAGGGTGTTTTAATGCTGAATACGGTGCTGACCGTACGGGCGCATCAAGCATTTTCACACCAGGGTCAGGGATGGGAGCAGTTTACAGATGCTATTATCGCCGCAGTAAATAAGCAGGAGCGTCCCGTTGTTTATATGCTTTGGGGAAAACCTGCACAGAGTAAGATTTCTATGTTGAATAATCCCAGGCATTTGATTTTGAAAGCCCCTCATCCAAGTCCTCTGTCAGCTTACCGTGGTTTTTTTGGCTGCAGGCATTTCAGCAAGGCAAATGAGTTTTTGAAAGAGAATGGTGCAGAGCCTATTGACTGGCAGATAGAAAATGTTTAAATGATGATGCCTCGTAATGAGTTACGGGGTATCTTATGTTTCTAGTACAACGAATATTAAGTAATTAACATCTTCACTCGCCTAATTGTCCAGCTACTATGTCAGAAAACCTAGCCGTAGCCAC
>Ga0224483_100514_pt1 | contig 12415 bp, 9 predicted proteins | sample hydfratestSal1_FD_181453 | JGI IMG/M metagenome (GOLD analysis project Ga0224483, IMG submission 181453) | Metatranscriptome of mouse feces microbial communities from Columbus University, Ohio, United States - Sal1 (Metagenome Metatranscriptome) ... | reverse complement strand
GTTTTTTTATGTCTGGAGAAGAGCAAATTTCTGGGAAACTGTCTGTGGGAAGTCTCAGCAAAAAAATCATTTCTAATTGATTGTCGTTGTGGCAGTCATGTTTTTTTGATCGTTTCCGTGTCAGGACTTATTTCCATGGCGTCTTTGGAGAGTGTAACCAAGGATAAGATGCAGACCCTGGCTTACGAGAACGTCTTTTTGATCCGCAATGGCATTGAGAATTCCTATGGTCAGGTTCTTGGCTTTGCCAATTCCCTGCGGAATATATCAGCCCTGCCTCCGGAGGAGCAGAGGGATGCTATTGACAACGCGCTAAAGGGGGTTCTGCTGGGAGACGAGAATTTTACTACAGTGTTTGCCTATTTTGAGCAGAACGCCATTGCGGATGGCAACGGGGAGCCCTACAGCGTACATAAGAGGGATATGGCTTATGAAGCCATCGCGTATTTTAATGAGGATGGGACGGAGGTAGAGTTTGAAAAGCACGAGGATGCCTTTGACAATTTTGACAAAGAGTATTATAAGCAGATAAAATCCTCCGGCCAGGTATATGTTATGGAGCCCTATGTGTACCAGCTTAAGGGCAAAGACATTATGATGATCAGTATCATTGCCCCGATATATGACGCTGACGGGGAGTTTCTGGGGGTGGCCGGGTGCGATGTGGCTCTGGCTGATATGCAGACCCAGCAGTATGCCCGCATCGGTTATGAGACGATCCACATGGTAGCGCTCTCTGAAGATGAGATGGTGCTTTTGGATACCAGCAATGCCTCTCTTGTGGGAAAGACCGCTGAGGAAGCGGGATATGGACAGATATTGGAAGATGTGGAAAAGCTGGATTCCATGAAGGAAGGCCCTAATGTAAACAGCCTTTCCGTGATGAACAGCAACACCATCAATTACGCTACAGGGAAAAAGGGGATTGCCGTAACGGTTCCGATGAAGCTGTCCAGCGGCAACAAATGGAGTTTAAGGGTAGCCATTAATCGGGAGGAGTTTGACAAGGCCCTGCTGACAGATGTGGCTAAGCTGATGTTCGCGGTTATCTTGTTTGGCATTATCCTGCTTTGTATCATATATCAAATCATCAAGAAACATCTGGCTCCGGTGCAGGAGATCCTTGACGGCGCGTCCAAGCTGGAGGTGGGAGATCTAAAGATCAATATCGGCGTGGACACCGACGACGAGCTGGGGCGTATGGCAAAAGCTCTGAACCATATCAGCGCCACGATGGTTAATTATGTGGACGATATTTCCCGGCAGCTGTCCCAGATGGCGTCCAATGATATGGATCTGGCGATACGCCAGAAGTATATCGGGGATTTTATTCCGATTCAGCAGTCCATTGAGAAGATCACCGCAGCTTTAAACAGCACGCTGCGGCAGATCAAAACGGCTGCGGATGAGGTGGCCTCAGACTCTGCGCAGGTATCCGGCAGCGCCCAGGCGCTTTCCCAGGGCGCGAGAGAGCAGGCCGACGCTATCGAGGAACTGGCGGCTTCCATTGAAAACCTGTCCAAGGATATTACGGAAAACGCGTCCGACGCCCAGAAGATGAGTCTCAACGCGGCTAAAGTCAGCGAGCGCATAGAACAGGGCAGCCAGGATATGGATAAGCTGATCAAAGCCATGTCCGAGATACAGGAATCTTCCGCGGGCATTGGGAAAATCATCAAGGCTATCGAGGATATTGCCGATGAGACCAACCTGCTGTCCCTCAACGCCTCCATAGAGGCAGCCAGGGCAGGGGAGGCAGGAAAAGGCTTTGCGGTTGTGGCCAACCAGATCCGCAATCTGGCGGTAAAAAGTTCGGATTCGGTAAACCAGACGACGGAGCTGATCGGACGGTCCTTGGCGGCAGTGGAGAATGGGGTTCAGATCGCCGGGGAGACGGCAAGTTCCCTGACTGCCGTGGTGGAGGGCGCGAAAGAGATTACCGGCTCTGTGCGAAAGATAAGCAGCGCTTCTCAGAACCAGAAACTCATTCTTGAGGAGGTAGTAAAGAGTGTGGATCTCATAGAAGGAGTGGTCAGGAGCAATACTTCCACTGCCCATGAGAGCGCTCTAACCAGCGAGCAGCTGTCCAGACAGTCAAAAAGGCTCCATGAATTGGTGAATCAGTTTAAATTAAAAGAAATGTGATAAAAATACTTGACAATCCGAACAAATGTCCTATAATAAGAGAAGAACATTTGTTCGGATTATTGTTTTAGATGTATAACAAAAAGCAATTCTGGATCTCCACAAATTATCAGAATATACGCCCTTTTGTCTTGTGCAAATCATAAATTTGACATATAATAAATGCAGTAAGTTTTTTAAGGAGGTACGCGAGTATGCGTGAAAAGACAGAGACTGGGAGTATAACTGCGGTGACGGATAAGAAAGACCCAAAGGAGGGGGCCGCGGGCAGCATGGTGGAAAAGATAAGCCTTCCCCGCGCCATCCATTTGATACCCATGGATCATATTGACGGATTTGACGTGAGGCCCGGTTTTTATGAAGTCAACGGAGCCACGGCCATCCCTGGGGGAGTGAACTTTACAGTGTATTCCCATAACGCCACATCCATAGAATTGCTGTTGTTTCACCGCCAGGAGAAGGAACCGTTTGCGGTGCTGCCGTTTCCGGACCATTACCGGATTGGCAATGTATATTCCATGATCGTGTTTAAGCTAAATATCGAGGAGTTTGAGTACGCGTACCGGGTAGACGGCCCCTACGACCCGAAAAAGGGCCTTATTTTCGACAAGACCCGGTATCTTTTAGATCCTTATGCCAAGGCGGTGACAGGGCAGAGCCAGTGGGGGGATCTGTCGGCCCTTGACCACCAGTACAAGGCCAGGGTGGTGAAGGACGACTTTGACTGGGGGACTTCCAAGCAGCCTCTGCTGCCTATGGAGGATCTGATTATCTATGAGCTTCATGTGAGAGGGTTTACCAAGGATGCCTCCTCCGGCGTCCTCCATCCGGGGACCTTTGAGGGGCTTATGGAAAAGCTGCCCTATTTGCTGGAGCTGGGGGTCAACGTGGTAGAGCTGATGCCTATTTTCGAGTTTGACGAGATGCAGGATTACCGGGTGGTGGACGGAAAGAAGCTGTATAACTACTGGGGCTACAACACGGTCAGCTTCTTTGCGCCCAACACCAGCTACACTGCCAGCACGGAGTATAACCGGGAGGGCAACGAGCTTAAGAACCTGATCCAGGTGTTTAACCAGCACGGGATCGAGGTCTATCTGGACGTAGTGTTTAACCACACGGCGGAGGGAGACAAAAACGGCCCCTTCTTTTCCTTTAAAGGATTTGACAACAATATATACTATCTCCTGACCCCGGAAGGAGATTACTACAATTTCAGCGGCTGCGGCAACTCGTTAAACTGCAACCACCCCATTGTACACCAGATGATCCTTAACTGTCTGCGGTACTGGGTCACCACCTACCGGGTCAACGGCTTCCGCTTTGACTTAGCTTCCATCATGGGCCGCAACGAGGACGGCACGCCGATGAACAAGCCGCCTCTTCTTCAGTCCCTGGCTTTTGATCCGATCCTTGGGGATGTGAAGCTTATCGCCGAGGCGTGGGACGCGGTGGGGCTCTACCAGGTAGGGACCTTTCCATCCTGGAACCGGTGGGCGGAGTGGAACGGAAGATATCGTGACGATCTGCGCCGCTACCTTAAAGGCGACGGGGGCATGGCCCAGGCCGCGGCTCTGCGCATCGCCGGTTCCAGAGACATCTATGAGGTCAGCGCCAGAAAGAACGCGTCTGTGAACTTCATCACCTGCCATGACGGGTTTACCCTGTACGATTTGTACTCTTACAATGAGAAACACAATGAGAAGAACGGCTGGAACAATACCGACGGGGCAGGGGACAACTGCAGCTGGAACTGCGGCGCCGAGGGCGAGACTGCGGACGAGGGGGTTAACCGCTTAAGGCGGCGGATGATGAGGAACGCGTTCTGTCTCCTTATGTGCAGCAGGGGGATCCCTATGTTTCTGGCCGGGGACGAGTTCTGCAACACCCAGTTTGGCAACAACAATGCCTACTGCCAGGACAATATCACCTCCTGGCTGGACTGGACCATGTTAGAGAAAAACCGGAATATGTTCCGCTTTTTCCAGTATATGATAAAGTTCCGTAAGAGCCACAAGGTGCTGAGACGAAACGTCAGCGACGGGGCCTGCGGGTTTCCGGACATCAGCTTTCACGGGGAGAAGCCGTGGAGAGGGCAGTTTGCGGACCACGAGCGGTATGTGGGCGTTATGTTCGCAGGCCAGGAGAAAGGGAAGGAGCCGGAGGTGATCTACGTGGCTTCTAACAGCTACTGGGAAGAAGTCGCGGTGCTTCTGCCTCAGCTGCCACAGAACATGGCGTGGGAACTGACAGCCGATACATGGGAGGGAAGGACGAAGAATACAGGCAGCGCCCTTTCCGGCAATACTTTTGTCATCCACCCAAGGAGCGTTATGGTGTGGGTGGGCGGCAAGGCCTTTAAGGCAGCTACCTGATAAGATCGCGACGTTAAGAGAGATTTCCGATGTCAGCGCCAGGCCCCTTTAGAGAGCAGGGAGCCTGCGCCATAGAAGGAGGAGCGGCCCTATGAAGAGAGGATTATGTTTGTTTGGCGCGGCGTGGATGTTTCTGACCATATCGTTGACCCATGGAGGGGGAAAGGGATCCGGCGTCTATGAGAGCCACTCAAAAGATGGCAGACGGCTGCCCTTTGTCAGCGGAGACTCCTACTATGAGTATCAGTGGGCGTTAAAGAACAGGGGCGATTTCTCCGTGTGGATGGAAGGCATCCATGGAGGGCAGCCAGAAGGGGAGACGGCTTTCCAGGCGGTTACTGATCCCCATATCCAGAAGGGTAAGGCCGGGGGAGCGTGGTGGGTCCAGGCCTCTGCCGGGGCGGATACGGGCATGGAGGCAGCATGGATGTTCTATGAACAGGCCCCGGAGCGACGCCCGGTGATTGTGGCTGTTATTGACACTGGTGTGGACATAAGCCATCCGGAGCTTGCGGATTCCATCTGGGTCAATGAGGACGAGATCCCGGGGGACGGCATTGACAATGACCACAACGGTTATGTGGACGATATAAACGGCTGGAATTTCTGCAAAGAGGATAACCAGGTTGTTTCGGGGCTGGAGGAGGACCACGGAACCCACAGCAGCGGGACCATCGCCGCGGCCTGGGATGGCCAGGGGACCTGCGGGATCGCGGACAGCCGATATGTGAAGCTTATGGTCTTAAAGGTTCTGGACACCTATGAGGGAAAAGGCGTCTCCTCCTCTGTGAAAAGGGCCATCCGGTACGCTCAGGATAACGGCGCCTCCATCTGCAATCTGAGTATGGGGACCATGACAAGGGACGAGGAGCTGGAAAGGCTTATGAGGGATTCTCCCATGCTGTTTGTGGTTTCTGCAGGGAACGGGGACGCGTCGGGCCGCGGCTACAGCATTGACGATCTTCCCATGTATCCGGCCTCCTTTGGAGCGGACAATATCATCACTGTGGGGAGTATGCTGTTTGACGGCTCCCTGGATGTCAGCTCTAATTTTGGCCGCGTCAGCGTGGACCTGGCGGCCCCGGGCATGGCTATCCTTGGCCCTGTTCCGGATAGAGGCTATGCCTATATGTCGGGAACCTCCATGGCGGCGCCCATGGTCACAGGGACGGCGGCTCTGATCTACAGTTGCCGTTTGGATATGGATCTTATGGAAGTGAAGAAAGCCATCTTGGATTCCGCCAGACCTGTGGAGAGCATGGAGGGAAAGACGGCCACAGGGGGCGTGCTGGACGCTTATGGGGCAATTACCTATGGTCTTGAGCCGGGAATATAGAGTGTGTCCGAGAAGAGGGAACCCTGATGTTTCATGGAAAGAGGGCAAAATGAGATATCAGGGCTTTTTTATATGGCAAAATCATGGTAGAATGGATGTCAACAGAAGGAGCAGGATTTGCCAGGGAGTTAAAAAGCGAAAGAAGAACGGAGGATACACAGATGAGTTCCGATACCTCGAAAGGATTTACATGTGACCAGGTTTGGGAGATGATCAGGCAGCATCAAAATGAGGAGATCCTGACAGCCAAGGGGCTGCCGTTTACGTATACCATGAAGGGCGGAGAGCTGTTTATCAGCCGCAGGACCAAATCCATTACCAGAAGCACCTTTGAGGCTGCGTGGAACAGGGTACTGGAACGGCCCAGGGAGATGACAGGACCTAAGAAGCTGAATGTGTTTGGGGCGCCCTATTTGTGGGCGATTTTTAAAAGGCTGGAGCTGGTGCCGTTCGGGGCAAAAAACTGTCCTGCCGGTTTGGAGGAGGAAGATAGGGCAGGTAGCGGGGATCAAGAGTGATCTGGAAGGAGTGTATGGATTGATGAAAGCATTGGTGATTGCGGAGAAACCGTCGGTTGCCCGGGATATTGCCCGGGTCCTGAAGTGTTCGAAGCAGGGGAGCGGATGGATCGAGGGGGAGCGCTATATTGTCACCTGGGGGCTGGGGCATCTGGTGACTCTGGCGGACCCGGAGGATTATGACAAGAAGTACCGGGAGTGGAAGATGGAGCATCTGCCCATGATGCCGGAGCATTTCCGGCTGGAGGTCATTAAGCAGACGTCAAAGCAGTTCCAGGCCGTAAAGGCTCAGCTTCACAGAAAGGATGTACACCAGGTCATCATTGCCACGGACGCGGGGAGAGAGGGCGAGCTGGTGGCAAGGCTGATTCTCAAGAAGGCAGGCAGTGATAAGCCTGTAAAACGGCTGTGGATCTCCTCGGTGACAGACAAGGCTATCCGGGAGGGCTTTGAAAAGCTGAAAGACGGGAAGGAGTACGAGCCCCTCTACGACGCGGCTATGTGCCGGGCTGAGGCAGACTGGCTGGTGGGGATCAATGCCACCAGGGCTCTGACCTGCAAGTACAATGCCCAGCTTTCCTGCGGCCGGGTCCAGACGCCCACCCTGGCTATGATCGCCAGGAGGGAGGAGCAGATCCGGGATTTTGTGCCAAAGCCTTTCTACAAGATCCAGGCAAAGGTTCAGGGGATCACTCTGGCGTGGCAGGATAAAAAGTCGAAAAGTTTTGCCACCTTTGACAAAGACAGAGCCCAGGAAATCTTAGGGCAGGTGAAGGGGAAGGACGGGCAGGTGATCCAGGTAAAGAGAAGTCCGGAAAAGACCGCGGCTCCCCTTTTGTATGACCTGACAGAACTGCAGAGGGAGGCCAACCGACGGTTTGACTATTCGGCCAAGGAGACGCTGAACATTATGCAGAGGCTCTACGAGAATCACAAGGTTCTGACCTACCCCAGAACGGATTCCAGATATCTGACCTCGGATATTGTCCCCACCCTGAAGGAGCGGCTGCGGGCCTGTTCGGTAGGGCCTTACCGGGTCCTTGGAGGGCGGCTGGTGAACCGGCCTCTGCCAAAGAGCCTGGCGTTTGTGGATGATAAGAAGGTAGGGGATCATCACGCCATCATCCCCACGGAACAGTTTGTGCAGCTGGACCACATGACTGTGGATGAGCGGCGGATCTACGACCTGGTGGTACGGCGGTTTTTGGCGGTTTTGTATCCGCCCTGTGAGTATGAGCAGACCAGCCTGACCGTGACGGTTGGACAGGAGACCTTTACGGCCAGAGGAAATGTGGTGAAAGATCTGGGCTGGAGAGCCGTGTACGATGGGGAAGCTGGCGGGGCCGTGTACGGAAGTTTTGACAACGGCTGGGAAGAGAGCGGCGACGAGAAAAGTGGTATGAGGGATTTTGGCGGCGAAAGTGGGGCGCAAAGGCTGCCACAGGTGAAGGATGGGGATGTGTTAAAGGGCCTTGTGTTCGCTGTCATTGAGGGAAAGACAAAGCCGCCGTCCCATTTTACGGAGAGCGCTCTCTTGTCGGCTATGGAGAATCCGGCGGCCTACATGGAATCCGGCGACAAGGCCATGGCCAGGACTCTGGGGGAGACGGGAGGCCTTGGGACCGTGGCCACAAGGGCGGATATCATCGAGAAGCTGTTCTCCTCATTTTTGCTGGAGAAGAGGGGAAAGGAGATCTTTCTCACATCCAAGGCAAAGCAGCTTCTTAAACTGGTGCCGGAGGACCTAAAGAAGCCGGAGATGACGGCGGACTGGGAGATGAAGCTGTCAAAGATTGCAGGGGGAAGCTTAAAGAGGGATGTGTTTATGCGGGATATCCGCAGGTATTCTATGGATTTGATCCAGGAGATAAAGGGCGGTGAGGGAAGTTTTCGCCATGACAACCTGACGAACCACAAGTGTCCCCGGTGTGAAAAGAGGATGCTTCTTGTGAAGGGCAAGAACAGCGAGATGCTGGTGTGTCAGGACCGGGAATGCGGATACCGGGAGACGATCTCCAGAACCTCTAACGCCCGGTGTCCTAACTGCCACAAGAAGATGGAACTTCGGGGCAAGGGAGACGGGCAGATCTTTGTGTGCCGGTGCGGGTACAAGGAGAAACTGAACTCTTTTGTGGAGCGCAGGAAGAAAGAGGGGGCCGGAGTCACGAAGCGGGATGTGAACCGGTATATGGAGCAGCAGAAGAGAGAGGCGAAAGAGCCGTTGAACAACGCATTCGCCCAGGCTTTGGCTGGGCTGAAGCTGGAGTCAGAGAAGCCTTAAGCCGTGAGAGGAAAGAGGCAAAGGGATGGATGTATATTTTGGGAGAAATTTTTGGCATAACGGCAGGGAGCGGAAGGAGAGTGGTCCGGGATCTTGCCTGAGATGCGGGGCCAAGTTTCGCTGTGGGGGTTTTTGGTGGCTGGCTCCGGCTGTGTATGTCTGTCAGGAGGGGATCGTGGTGGATATCTGCCGCCGCGTGCCGGGGGAAGCAGTGGGTAAGTTCTGGGATGCGTGGGGAGTTTGGCAGGGACGGGAGGAGGAGATGTCTCCCGCGCAGCAGAGGATGGCAGAGAAGGAGAATCCATTTTCTTTTGAGGCGAATTTTCGGGTGGAGATAGATGGGAGAGAGTGGGCCAGTGCTGGCGGCAGCAGTATGTATATCCAGCCCAGAGGGCTGGATGGGGAGGCGGATGCTAGGGACGGGGGAGGTCAGGAAGCGCATACCGGAGAAGCTGTAGACCGACCGGCGTATGTGGGAGATGGGACAAGTAAGGTAGTGAGCGGCAGGGCTGTGTCAGACCAGGAAACGTGTGCCGGGAAGGCGACCGTCGGAGATGGGGCCCCCGAGGATATGAGACGGAAGGCTGCAGGATATCGTCCGGAGGATGTGTTGGCTGCGGAGTACGGGCTGGATGGGCGGGACGGGTGGCAGGTGTTTCGGCGCAGCTTTCGGGCTAAAGCCCCAGAGTCTGCCCAAGTCCTGAAGAACGCGGCGGCAGGAGCGGCTCTGACTTTTCGGCTGACTGTGGAAGCAGGGGAGGAGCAGATACCCTGGGGGTATACTTTTGTCACAGAGGTGGGCTGTGGGGAGAGGACAGAGCGCTTTTCCCACCCTGTTACAGGTCAAAAGATGGAGCTTGTGATTTTGGGGTGCAGGCCATATAATATGGAAGCTGAAGTGAAGAATATAAAGAAATGTCTGAAAGATTACCGCATTCCCTCTCATGGCTGTGTGATGGAATATGTTCTAAAGTCAGAGCTGCCTTTGGGGGAGTCTCTGGCTGTGAGGGATTGCTGCCAGGGGGACGGGCCGGTTCTTACAAAAGAGGCAAAAGGGGTTGGAAAAAGGGCTGCCGCCGTTACTCTGATCGGCGGATGTGACGGCCCTGTCTCTGTTTTTATAGCGGGAACGACGAAGGGGCAGCACGAGGAGGAAAGAAGTCTTGGGTATTCTTCCCTGTATGTTGAACCCGTAAAGGAAGTCAGGTGGAGGGTGGAACTGCGCAGGGTTTTATTTGATCCGGAGACATTTGAGCTGAGAGCAGAGGGAGAGGATTATGGAGCGAAGGGACAAGATTAATTACTATCTGGATCTGGCGGATGTGGTGGCCAGGCGGGGGACCTGCCTGCGCAGGCTTTACGGAGCGGTCATCGTGAAAAACGACGAGGTGATCTCTACAGGGTATGTGGGCGCTCCCAGAGGGAGGAAAAACTGCTCGGACCTGGGAGTGTGCGTACGCCAGAAGATGAACATCCCCAGAGGGGAGCGGTATGAACTGTGCCGCAGCGTCCATGCGGAGGCCAATGCCATCATCAGCGCGGAGCGGGAGCGGATGATCGGAAGCTCCCTGTATCTGGCGGGCAGGGAGGTGAGAACAGGGGAGTATATCGCTAATTCCTGCAGCTGCTCTATGTGCAAGAGGATGATCATTAACGCGGGGATTGAGACCGTGTATATCCGGGATGATGAGGAGCGGTATCGGGCGGTGAGCGTGAGCCAGTGGATCGAGGAGGATGAGTCTTTGACAGGAGAGTTTGGGTATTAGGAGGAAATGATCATGACAGGCAGGATCATCGGTTTTATCATATGGCAGGCAGTGGGGCTTTTTTTCGTGGGAAACGGGCTATGGTGCTTTAAGGCGAAAAAGCCCTCAGGCTTTTGGGCTAATGCCAGGACAGCCCCCATAGAGGATGTGAGGGCATACAATAAGGCCATGGGGAGTTTATGGTGCGTCTACGGGATTGTTCTGATGATACTGGGAGTCCCCTTTCTTTTGGAAAATGGGCTGTGGATCATGTTGTCCTGCGTTGGGGTGATGGTGGAAACCATTGGGGTCATGGCGGTGTATACATTGGTTATAGAGAAAAAGTACAGAAAAGAATAAACATTTTTTTACTGAAATAATTTTGGCGATCCAGGGTATCCTATGGTTGTAGATCAAATTTATGTTCAGGAGGAAAACCATCATGACAAAACTGGATTGCAATGTTACAAACTGTCTCCATAATTGTGATAATCACTGCTGTAAACAGGCTATCATCGTGGACGGAAGCAAGGCAAAGGATTGCTGCGATACTTGCTGCGGAAGCTTTGACGAGAATCGGGACGGGGCGTTTCACAACCTGTTTAAGACGCCGGAGAGCCGTCTGGAGGTTGACTGCGAAGCTGTCAACTGCGTCTACAACCGGGACCGTCACTGCGAGGCGGAGCACATCGGGATCGCAGGGGACGGGGCGTCTGACGCCAGCCATACAGAGTGCGCTACGTTCCAGATGAGGTAAAGGTAAGCAGGCCGGTACGTCATTGCTTATCAAGAGCTATCTACTCGCAAATTAGGAGAGTATGACAGGAAGGCTGCTGTGGGATATCATGTTTCCGGAGAGAAGGGAAATGTGGTTCCTGTGGCAGTCTTTTTGATCGTTTGCCCCTCCATATTTACATATCAAATGGGTGATGATAAAATAGAGAAGTTCCAATGGACGCTTAAGAGAAAACAAAGACAGATGGCTGACAGGCAGGAAAGCCGTATGATAGCCGGGAAGGATGGGAGCAAGCATGCTTGAGGTTGGAGTACAGACGAAAAACGTGGTGGATGACAGATGCCCCAGGGAGGGCTTTGAGCTGATGAGAAGTTCCGGATTTTCTTGTGGGGATTTCAGCTTAAACGGATATTTGTTAAATACATCCCTTTATCAGTCGGAATTGAATACCTTTTTCGACAGGTCTGTTGCGGAGCTGGAGAGTTTTTTTGGTCCGCACAGATCCGGAGCCAGGGAGGCCGGTATCCGGATTAGCCAGATGCACATGCCCTATCCCAACTATGTGCCAAAGGGAAGCAGGGAGTTAAATGACTATCTCTGGAACGTGGTGGCCCCAAAGAGCATGGCGGTCTGCGCTTTTTTTGACTGTCCATATATTGTTGTTCACGGTTTTAAGCTGGCGTATTATCTGGGCTGTGAGGAGGAGGAATGGAGGCAGACCGAGGCTTTCCTGGATTCCCTTTGTCCTATGGCCAGAGAGATGGGGATCACCATATGCATCGAGAATCTCTATGAGAATCTGGGAGGCCATCTGGTGGAGGGGCCGTGCTGCGACGCAAAGAAGGCGGCAGAGCGCATTGACCGGATCAATGAGAGATATGGAGGGGAGGTGCTGGGATTTTGCTTTGATACAGGCCACGGAAACCTGGTGGGTATTGATCCGCGGCGGTTTATCACAACCCTGGGACATCGATTGAAGGTGCTGCACATCCATGACAATGACGGAGCGGCGGATCTGCACCAGATACCATTTACCTTTACAAAGACAAGAGAGAATAAACCGTCTACAGATTGGGACGGGTTTGTGGACGGGCTTAGGGCGGTGGATTTTCAGGGAGTTTTGAGCTTTGAGACCGCGCCGGTGCTTGACGCGTTTCCAAAGCCCATGAAGGGGGAAGCGCTGTCGTTTATAGGGAAGGTCGGGAAGTATTTTGCAGAGGCGATCCAGGTGTACTCTCGGAGTCTCTTTGTGCCTGATTTTGTGAGATGATTTTTTGTC
>Ga0224483_100512_pt1 | contig 12439 bp, 9 predicted proteins | sample hydfratestSal1_FD_181453 | JGI IMG/M metagenome (GOLD analysis project Ga0224483, IMG submission 181453) | Metatranscriptome of mouse feces microbial communities from Columbus University, Ohio, United States - Sal1 (Metagenome Metatranscriptome) ... | reverse complement strand
TCATTCTACACTTTTTCCTCATACAATGCAAGAACCAGTCTCCCCCGAACGCCATGCATGTTCCGGTGAATCATACATATATATATTGTAACAAACTCATTTGGAGTGTCTATGGCACAATATCAGAAATATATCAAAGCAATCGGTATCATCCTTCTCTTCGTTCTGTGTTATCTTGCCGGATATACCCTCGCCGCCCGCTTTTCCCCGGAAGCTTCCGGATCCGGCAGGGACGATACCGATCCTGCCGTTTCTTCCGCGATCATGCCTGCCGCCGAGAACTGGGGGCTGAGTTTCCAGGAAGAGGGAAAAACCCCCGACGCCAACGCCACTTTAGACGAACTGAAAGAATATGATACCTACTACGCCGAAGACACAGAAGAAAAAAAACTGTATCTGACCTTCGACTGCGGCTACGAAAACGGCAATACGGCGCCCATCCTCGACGCACTGAAGAAACACAAAGCGCCCGCAGCATTCTTCGTTGTCGGTAACTTTATCTCCACGAGCCCTGATCTGGTCAAACGAATGCATGAAGAAGGACATATCATCGGAAACCATACTTACCACCATCCCGACATGTCCCAGATCTCAACGAAAGAAGCCTTCGCCAAAGAACTGGGAGACGTAGAAGACCTCTATCAGGAGATCACCGGAGAAACCATGACCAAGTATTACCGCCCTCCGCAGGGAAAATACAGTATCGACAATCTTCAGATGGCAAAGGATATGGGATATCACACCTTCTTCTGGAGCCTTGCCTATGTCGACTGGTATCAGGACGACCAGCCTTCGCATGAAGAAGCATTTGACAAACTGTTGGGACGTATCCATCCAGGAGCTGTCGTACTCCTTCACAGCACCTCTTCTACAAACGCTGAGATTCTGGATGAATTGCTTGGGAAATGGGAAGATATGGGATACACTTTTCATTCTTTAGATGAATTGACAAAAAAAGAACAACATGACTCTGACAAGTAAAAATCGAGCGCTCTTCTCAAACAAAGGTATAACCAGTGTTTGAGAATCAGCGCTCTTGATAAAGTATATAGCAGCCTACTCTACGGTAACAGACTTCGCCAGATTCCTAGGCTTATCTACATCGCATCCGCGGCCTACGGCAATATAATATGCAAAGAGTTGTAACGGAATGATCGCCAGCGAATTCGCAAAATATCTGTTCGTCTCAGGTATATAGATGACGTAATCCGCCGCCTTCTCAACCTCCGTATTCCCTTCCACAGTCACCGCCATTACGAAAGCGCCCCGGGTACGTACTTCTTCCATATTACTGATCATCTTCTTATAGAGTGGCTTCTGCGTCAGCACCGCCGCAACCAGTGTCCCTTCTTCCACCAGCGAGATCGTCCCATGCTTCAGCTCTCCCGCCGCATAAGCCTCCGAATGGATATAGGAGATCTCTTTTAATTTCAGGGAACCCTCCATAGAGATCGCATGGTCAAGCCCTCTGCCGATAAAGAAGATGTCTCTCGCAGCCAGATACCGGTTCGCGAACTTCTGGATCTTCTCCCGGTTATTCAGGATCATCTCTATCTGAGCCGGCAGCGCCTTCATATCCTTTAACATCTCTGCCGTCTCGTCATCTCTGATCTTGCCTCTTACCTGTGCAAACTTCATCGCCAGCAGATACATCGCGATCAGCTGCGCTGAGTATGCTTTCGTCGTCGCCACCGCGATCTCCGGTCCCGCCCAGGTATACATGACGTTGTCTGCCTCTCTTGCGATCGAACTTCCTACCACATTGACGATTCCAAGTACCTTCGCGCCCTGTTCCTTCGCCTCTCTCAGAGCCGCCAGCGTATCCGCCGTCTCACCGGACTGACTGATCACAACCACCAGTGTATGCTCATCCAGTATCGGATTCCTATACCGGAACTCCGACGCCATATCTACCTCCACCGGGATCCTTGCCAATCCTTCGAACACATATTTGCTCGTATGTCCTACATGAGAAGCAGAACCACATGCTATGATCATGATCTTCCTGATATTCTGTATCTCCTCATCCGTCATACCTAATTCTTCTATCACGATCTTGTTATCTTTGATCCTGGGTGAGAATGTATCCATAACAGACTTCGGCTGTTCGTACATCTCCTTCAGCATAAAATACTCATATCCGCCCTTTTCAGCGGCATTCACATCCCACTCGATCCGTACGGATTCCTTTGAGATCGGCTCCTCGTCCACATTGAAAAACTCCATAGACCCTTCCGTCATACGGACGATCTCTTCATTCTCAATGAAAAACACATCCCTGGTATAGCGAAGGACTGCCGGAACATCCGAAGCAATAATATTGCCCCCGTCCGTATGCCCGACGATCAAAGGACTGTCCTTACGCACTGCGTAGAGTTCGTCCGGATGCTCTTTGAAAATGATCCCCAGTGCATACGATCCTTCCATGCGGTGCATGATCTTGGTGATCGCCTGCAGCGGATTCCCGTTATAATAATAGTCTAATAAATGTGCAATGATCTCCGTATCCGTCTCAGAGATAAACTGATATCCATGCTTTTCAAGCTTCTTCTTAAGCTTCAGATAATTCTCAATAATACCGTTATGGACAACAACGATACTCTTATCACTGTTAAAATGCGGATGGGCGTTCGTATCGGACGGCGAACCATGGGTAGCCCATCTTGTATGCCCGATCCCCATCGTTCCGGGAAGCGTCGCTCCGTCATGCGTCAATTCGCTCAATACCTTAAGCCTGCCCTTAGACTTCACCATATCGATCTTCCCGCCGTCACAGATCGCGATCCCCGCGGAATCATACCCTCTATACTCAAGTTTGGACAAACCGTCCAAAAGGATCGGCGCAGCCTGCCGGTTACCAATATATCCTACTATTCCACACATTATCTCCACTCCTGTTAATCCAGATCAATGAAATCAACCTGAAAGGCATCATCTTTCTCCATGTGTCCCCGCTTCTTCTTCGGCTGATGGCTTAAAAGCTCATCCAGGTCGTCGATGACTCCGCCAGATTTTTCCTCATCATAATCATATCCTATGTCGTCATTAGAAGATGTGTCACCGTAATCGTCGTCGTCATCAAATTCATAGTCATCATAATCATCGTCGTCATAATCATAATCGTCAAAGATCCCTTCGTCTCTGAGATTCATAGTCTTCACCGGAACTCTCACGGCAGGCTGATTCTCAGCCTTCTTCTTCGAAGACTTCTTCTCCTTCCCGGATCTTGCCGGTTCTTTTCTTTTCTTAACAGGCGCTTCGTCATCGTCATCGTCGTCGTCGTCGTCATCATCCGGATCAATCCCGTACTCGTCATACAGATCGTCCAGTTCTATATTGCGGTGATAGAGCTTTACCCCTACTACGATCAGAACCACGATCAGAAGCCCCATCAGCATAAATCCCACGATCAGGACAATATCCAGCATGCTCTCGGCAAATTGCAGGATCTTCCCCCACAGTCCCTTTGCCGCCTTCTTCTTCCCGGAATCTCCCGAAGATGACTGGGGGATGTACCGCTGATAGGTTCCATCCACCGTATCATACTGATACATCACCTTATCACCGTCTGCATTCAACGCATAGATCACATAATATTCCGCCTTGGTCGGATCCTGCCATGCCGTGAATTCCTTGCCGTTCAGAGTAAGCTTAGTCTCTTTGTAATCTTCCGGAAGCTTTACACTTCCGTCGTCTCTCAACACGATCAGATAACGATCCGCAGCGATCTCGACTTCTTCGAAAGGAATAAAAGAACCATCATCACTATTATACAGGAAGAAGGTCGGATCACCTCCGTTAAGAGGCGTCAGATATACCGCAGATTCACCTTTCCCTGCCTGCTGCGTGACCGCCTCGCAAGTCTCCCCTTCGAAGGTCATCTCACTCCTGGCGAATCCCGGAGGGATCATCGCATCAGAGAATCCGCTCGTGATCTTATATTGTTCTCCATCCACTTCCACCTGCGGTCCCTCGGCGCTGATCGTAGCCGGCTGCCCTTCGTCGCCGCCTTCTTCTTCTTCCGTGATCAACGACGGGTCTCCGGGGCCTATGGTAACTGCGGAACTTCCGTTTGTGATCTCCAGCTTCGCGTCGGACGAATCGGTTCCCGTTGACTGAGACACCTTTATATTCGCCGTTCCCTCTTTCAACGCCTGGAATTTCAGCTTGAATTCCAGGGAAGTGCCGGTTCCGCTGCCGCCTATGGTGATCGTACCTTTCCCGCCGGAAGCATAATCTCCGCTGATGAATCTCAACATTTCCGTATCATATGTCAACGTTGCGTCCAGAGTCTTAACAATTGACGCCGAGGACAGCTTTCCTGTAACTTCTACTTCCGCCCCCACCGTCGTCGACGGATCCGTAAACCGCAATTCCCCAGACGCGGCATTCGCGGTTACCGATATCCCCGCACACAACATACACGCTATAAGCAATGAAAAAAATACATTCTTGATTCTTCTCATGTAGACTACCTCGTTCTCTCTATACTTCGATTGCCGTATCTGTACCTACTCGCCGCCGACACCGCCGCCGCTCGGGCCTGAAGCGCCCGGACCTTCGCCTCCTGTTGGAAGATCGGCTCCTCCGGTACCGCCTTCCGTGCCTCCGGATCCTTCGCTTCCGCCTCCGGTTCCTTCAGTTCCGCCTCCGCCGGCTCCACCTCCGGTTCCTTCAGTTCCGCCTCCGCCGGCTCCACTTCCGGTTCCATTTCCGATCGTACCGTTCCCCGTACCCGTACCGGTGTTAGTACCCGTAGTCCCGTTTCCACTGTACCCGTTTCCATAGGAATTATTACCGTTCCCCGTACTGGGATAACTCTCCGCCGGCTGTTCCATGAACCCTTGATTGGCTTCGCTTGGATCCGCCTCTTTATTCCCCACCTTCGCGGTGATCTTATTGTCTATGGAAGCTATCGTACCTGAAGGCGTATAATTTTCACTGTCACCGAAGAGGAACTTATGGAGCTCTTCCACATTACTCTCCAAAGTAACCGGGATAACCGAATCTCCTATGTTCGCCAGCTTGTCCGTCGTCTTATCAAACGGGAAACCTACCGTCTCCCCCAGTTTATAATCAAAAGCATCGATGGCATAATCCAGGATCTCAGCCAGTGTAAAATTCGTAGAAACCTCCGGGAATACCTTATCAATGATCTCATTTAACTGAGCGACCGAGACACCCTGAAGCTTCTCTACAATCTTCGTCAGCACGTCTCTCTGCCGTTCCGTTCTTCTATAATCATCCCCCGTCGTATGCCGGATCCGGGCATAAGCGGTTGCCTGCATGCCGTTAAGAACCTGCGGTCCCGGCTCGGTCACACCGGCGGACACCTTCCCCGTCACCTTCATCAGCTCCATGACGTAGCCGCAGACATACGGGATCTCTTCTTGTTGTATATCGATCTCTATCCCGCCTACCGCATCCACCACATCGATCAGAGAATTAAAATTCACCGTGACATAATGCTTGATATCCAGATCCAGATTCTTATTCAGCATTGCAACCGCATCCTCCGGCCCTCCGTAGGAATATGCGGCGTTTGCTTTATCAAGAGCCCCGCCTCTTTGCTCCAACAGAGTATCTCTGTAGACAGAAGCGATCTTCACTTCCAACGTCTCTCTGTTGAGGCTTGCCACCATGATGGTGTCGCTTCGGGTTCCCTCCTCCAGCTCATTATCTCTGGAATCCACTCCGAACAGCGCAACATTCAGATATCCGGTTCCTCTCTCTCTGTGCTTCTTCTGCTCCTGAGCCTCCACCGATACATTCAGCTCTTCCGGATTTAATGATACATGATCTATCTTAGACAGCTTACTCGCCAGGATCCCGACCCCTGCCGCCGCGACAAACGCCACCGTCCCGCCAAGGATCAGCCCAATCTTCTTTCCTATCGACCAGGATGCGAACCCTCTGCGCTTCGATCTCCGCCCCCGTCTATAGTGCCTTCTGTTCCCTGCCATTCCTCTATATCCTTTCTTAACAGTCCGATTTATGATAATACACTACATAATACTACCGCATTTTCAATAAAACTGCAACGAAAAATATATTTTTTCAACTTTTCATCCAATATAACCGATTCGCCGTACATCTTAAGATCATCCATTGTGGAAGCTTCCGATAACAACGCCCCAGCCGGTATCCGGCATACTTGCAGCCGCTCTTATAGACCAGTGACGGAAGCAGGTACGCCTTCCTGCTTCTGCACAGATACCGCATGGTCTGCTTTACCATACGGATCCCTTCACTCTCCGAACGGATCTCTTCAAAGACCTCGGGATGATCTGCCTGAGATACTGCCAGGTCAAAATTCCGCCTAAACTGCTGTATTCCCGTATAATTATGAGAATGAACGACTCTTGCCTTTGCCGCATATGCCACCCGGTATCCCGCCCTTACCATATGCGCCGCTATGATCATGTCTTCATTAAATATCGTCTTCTTTGTGAATCCTCCCGCCTTCTCATAGATCTCCCTTCGATATGCAGCACACACATCCGAACAGAAGAATGTCTTGATCCCCAGTTCTTCCATATCGCCGCTTCCCTTGATGCGGCTCTCCTTTGGATAATTAAACGTCCTCGTATAACGCTCGATCACATCACAGTCCTTCGAAGGAAGCTGGCGCGCATATGCGACCCCCACATCCTTCTCTTCAAGCAACGGCCGCACCAGTTCCCTGATAAGCTCTGTATCCGTCGGCACGGCGTCCTGTGTCATGAACACTATGATCTTCGCATCCGATAAGCGAAGCCCCCTGTCGCGAGTCGCCCCATGATCGAATTCTTCCGGTTCGATACTCTCAACGGTAACCCCCTCCATATCCTCTATCCCGTCCGGAAGCTTCCCGGATCTCGTATGCATAAGGTAGATCTTCCTCACCGGATAACTCTGCCTTCTAAGCCTCTTAAGGATCTTCATCAGCCGTTCATCCGGACGACATACGGGAATCACCACGTCTACTGCCTGCTCCATCTCATATTCCACTGCCTTCCTCCTTCTCCCTGTGTCCTTTATCCTTATCATATCCCACATACCAATACATCATCCCTGTCAGTACCAGCCAGAACCACGTCGTCGGATTGCTGAACCACGTGGTAAAAAAGGCAAGCCCCAGATAGATCGCCATCTGTCCGTAGAACAGATACGCCGCCGGGTTCGTGCTCTCCTTTATAACGATCATCATCCTGCCTGCGGCGGCGCCGACCAACACTGCGAATAAGAATACGCCCGGCACGCCAAAATCATAATATGCGTCATAGAACATCGTCAGTGTCGTAAGTTCCGGTTTCGTTAGATATACCACAGAAGATGTAAGCTGCGGGAACACGAACTTAAGCCCCGTCAGCGCAAATACAGGAAACAGCATCCGAATCCCAAAGCTATGTTGCGTGAGCTGTTCTGCCATACAGTTAAAATTCTCATAATTATTCGCGACATACATATACGGCTGCGTGATAAAGATCGGCATCTTCTCGTATTTCATCTCAAATATACCATTCAGATAAGCCACGTCATGATGACGGAACACAGTCAATATCACATACACAGGTATCAGCGCCGCAAAGATCAGTCCCAGAGTACGCAGGCGGATCGTCCTGTGAACCATAATATATGTAACGACTGCAAAGCCAACGGCGAATAAAAGCTGGAATCTTGACACACACAGGATCGGGATCGCCGCCGCTTCCGCATTTGCCAGCAATAGGATCAGCTTCTCCTTCGTACCCGCCGCCGGCACTGTCTTAAGGTATAACACGGTGATCGCCGGCACTAAGATGCAGCTGATCGTAAAATAATGTACGCCTGATACATGAAAATAAGAATATGCATGTGGTTCCTCTGAAAACAGCGGGATAAATCCTACTCTCACGGCTTCAAAGATAAAGCACACAAGAGACGCCAACGAAAGGCAAAGGATACAAAAAAGCAGTCTTCCCGCCTGCACATCATCTTTAACGATCTCTTTGCGGCATGATACCTGTTTCTTCCGTCCCCATTCATACCCCAGGCAAAACCCTATATAGATCAGGAAAAAACACAGCCACGTAACCGGCAGCCAATCACTCTGCAGCCGGCTTAATTTCAGACACGCGACCCCCTGCCCGCCTACCCAGGCAAGGGTAAAAAGAGCTCTAAGCTCTGTCAGATTCTCAGCCTGCCTGCTCCAATGCACGTACAGCCAGACCGCTTCCGCCATCAGTATGATCCCTGCCGCATAATAAAGCCCGGCGCATGAGGCAAGATAACTGATCAGAAAAGCCGCCGTATACGTACCATATTCTTTCATGACATCACACTGTCTCTTCATCCATCCTATCCTCTTTTACCGCAGATTCCTGCGCGCAAACCTTATCCTCTGTCCTCTTTCTCGATTCGTGCTTACTCCTATCATGCCCTATAAACCAGTACATTATCCCTGTCAGTATCAGCCAGAACCATGTCGTCGGATTGCTGAACCAAGTCGTAAAAAAGGCAAGCCCCAGATAAATCGCCATCTGTCCATAGAACAGATAGACCACCGGATTACAGTCCTTTTTTATGGCGTTCATCAATACCTTCGCCGCCATGCCGATCACGAAAACAAAGAAAAAGGTACCAAACACGCCAAAATCATAATATGCGTCATAGAACATGGTAAGCGTCGTAAGTTCCGGTTTGATCAGGAATACCTCCGACGCGGCAAGCGTCGGAAACAACCGCTTAAGACCGGTCAGCGCAAAGAACGGATACAAAAGCCGCAGCCCCCATGTATGCTCCGTAAGATTGACTACCATATAATTAAAATTCTCAAAATTATTCGCAATGTACATATATGGCTGCGACAGGATAAGCGGCATATTGCCGTATTTCATCTCAAAGACCTGATTCAGATAAGATACGTCATAAGAACTTCTCATCACCGTCAGGATATAAACCGGGATCAACAATCCCAACAAGATCCCCATCGTCTTAAGCCGCAGCTTCTTATTCACCATAATGAATGTTACCACGGCAAAGCCAACCACGAATACTAACTGAAATCTTGATACATAGAGAAAAGGCATCCCTACCGCCAGGATATTTGCCGGGATCAGCAGAAACAGTCTCTTGTTCCTCACAGACTCACTCACTTTGACATAGAGTACCGTGATCGCCGGGATCAGGATGCAGCTGATCGTAAAATAATGAAGCCCTGTCGCCTGATAATAGTAAGCTCCGTGTGTCTCGCCCGCAAATAGCGGAATATAGTCTCCCGCCGCCATCTCACAGACAAAACACAGGACGGATACTGCCGCCAGCAGGACAATACAGATATACAGCCGCCCCGCAACGACGGCATCCTTCTTAAGTTCTGCCTCTTCTATCTTACCATACTGCTGCCCCCACTCATAGCCAATCCCAAATCCCAGATAGATCAGGCAGAAAGCAATCCAGGTCATGTAATGCCAGTTTGTCTGCAGCCTGCTAAGCTGCATACAGGCGATCCCCTGCCCTCCTACCCAGGCAAGGGTAAACCACGCCCGAAGCTCGATCAGGCTCCCCGCCTGCCTTACCAGATGTACATACAGATAGAGAGCCTCTATTACCAACAGAATGCCTGACAGCACCGGAAGCCCTGCCAGAGACGAGACATAACTTGCCAGATACATCAGCATATATGTCCCATATTCCATGATCGTATTACTGCGCACCCTCATTATGAACGTCTCCTTCAAACATTGTATTATATGCCTCCGCGCCCTCTGAGACACCGGTCAGATATATGATCGCATCTCTTATGTCGCATACCTTTTTCGACGGCTCATAGGATTCCTCCGCAAAAAGAGACTGATGCATCTGTCTTACATTCTCTGCGAGATCGATCGGCACGACATAGGCTCCGTTATGATCCCGGACAGTGTCGCTGGTCGTTACCTGGTACGGGAATCCTCCCGTCTCCACCAACTCATAATCCAGTATATTTGCCGCAAATCCCAACATGTCCTTCACAGAAAAACTTGTAGACACCAGCGGGAATACTTCATCCACGATATTATTCAGTGTCAGGAGATTCGCCTCCTTCGCTTTCTCGGCAACTTTATTCAATACGATCCGCTGCCGCTGTGTCCGCTTAAAGTCATACCCCTCCGTATAACGGATCCTTGCAAAAGCCACGGCGTGTACCCCGTCCACATGCTGCGTTCCATCTTTTACCTCAATGTTGATACACTCTTTTCCTGCAACCTCTGCCGTCTCGACGGCATACCGGTTACTCCAGTCAGCCTCTTCCGACGTCATCTCAAGATCGATCCCTCCCAGAAGGTCGATCACATTGACCAACGCCGTAAAATTAACACTCATATAATTCCTGATATCAAGATCGAAATTACGGTTCAGCAGACTGATCGCCTCTTCCGGTCCTCCTCGGTTGTACGCCGAATTCGCTTTCTCATATGTCCCGTTTTTCTGTTGGAGCAGCGTATCACGATAGACAGATAAGAGCTTCACGTCATTGGTCTCATTATTAATGCTGACGATCATGATACAATCGCTCTGTACGCCGCCTTCCAATTCACCGTTCCTCGAATCAAGCCCGAACAGTGCGATATTCGTATAGGGTCCGGTATCCCGGTATGCTTCCAGTTTCTCTTCATCCAGTACCTTGAAATCCAGTTTCCCCAGTTTCAAAAAACCATAACCGACGACACACAGGAGCAAAAGTATGACGATCTCCAGTGCAAGGATCGCAAACCGCTTGCGCCTCCTCTTCTTTCGCTGTTTCCTGCGCTCATCCAGAGTCATTCCGGCATGCCTTCTTCTGCCCCGTCTGTCCCTGTCTGCTCTCTCCCGGTCTCTTCTATCTCGTTCTCTTCCTCGTTCTCTCCTGTCCCGGCGTGCAGTATCCTGCCCCCGTCTCTCTCGTTCCCTTCTATCCGCTCTCTTATCGTTCCTATTACCCATATCTGTCTCCCTTTATTCCCACGAAGCAGCGAGCCAAGCAGCCATGCCCGCATGGATATCCGGCGACTGCCCCGAAAGTCAAAGACCCCGCAGACCGCATAGATCAATATGCATTCTTATTCACAAAACCTTTAAAAAATGTCAGAAATAAAATCTTAAGATCAAATCCCAACGTCCAATTCTCAATATAATACAGATCATGTTCTATCCGCTTACGGATAGACGTATCTCCGCGGTATCCGTTCACCTGCGCCCACCCGGTAAGTCCCGGACGCACCTGATGTTTGATCATATACCGCGGTATCTCCTCCTTGAACTGCTCCACGAACTGCGGGCGCTCCGGCCTTGGCCCGACCAGGCTCATATCCCCCATCAGCACATTGATAAGCTGCGGGAGCTCGTCTATACTCGTCTTACGGATGAATCTTCCGATGGGCGTAACCCGCGGATCATTCTGAACAGTCCATTGCTTCTTCTCCGAAGACTGATCCTGGACAACCATAGAACGAAACTTATACATCCGAAACGGCTTGTTCTGAAGGCCGATCCTTTCCTGACTGTAGATCAGCGGTCCCGGCGCCGTAACCTTAATGATCACGGCAACCACTGCCATCACCGGTGCGAACAGGATCAGCGCGACCATTGCACCGAACACATCCACACACCTCTTCACCAACGCGTTCAGCACATTATTAAGAGGTACCCTCCGTATATTGATAACCGGCATCCCCAGCAGGTCTTCCGTATAAGGCTTGGTTGGGATAATGTTGTTATAGTCCGGAACGAACTTCGTATGCACTCCCGACTTCTCACACATACCCACGATATGTTCCAGCTTGTGGTATTCCGCCAGTCCAAGCGTGATCACGATCTCATCCAGCTTATTCTCCGGCAGTATGATCGTCAGGTTCTCCGTACGCCCGATCACCTTGATCCCTTTGTACTGCGTGCCTCTCTGCACATTATCTGCAAGAATCCCCCGGATGATATAACCCCACTCCGGATTCGCCCTAACCCTGTCGATATACTGTTCCGTCGCCCGGCTGTACCCGATCATCACGATATGCTTCTGATTATAACCCTGCCGCCGCATATTGCGCAGACATTCGCGGATAATGTTCCGGATCGTCACTTCCACACAGATGTTAATACCGAAAAATACGAAGATCATCAGCCTGGAGAAATCCGGCTGTCTCATGATATAGAGATACAGGATGAACGCCATCATTCCGATCACATTCGCCTGTATGATATGCCATGCTTCAAGCCTTCGCCCCTGTACACGCTTCGGCGTATACAACTGAAAGACATAGTACAGGATCAGATACGCAGGCACGAGGATAAAGAGGCTTCGCATATAATCTCCCAGAGAGAAAAACCACGGATCCAACTCGAAGATCCCGCTCTTAAACCTGATATACCATGCCGAAATATAGGAAAACACCAACGCCAGCGCGTCAACTACCACATGGAGCCTGTTTAACAATTTTTGATTGTCTTTAATCAATTTCTC
>Ga0224483_100511_pt1 | contig 12441 bp, 6 predicted proteins | sample hydfratestSal1_FD_181453 | JGI IMG/M metagenome (GOLD analysis project Ga0224483, IMG submission 181453) | Metatranscriptome of mouse feces microbial communities from Columbus University, Ohio, United States - Sal1 (Metagenome Metatranscriptome) ... | reverse complement strand
CAATAAAATCCAGCTTCTTACTGATTACTCGATGATCGTAGCCACACGACCAGAACCTACTGTACGTCCACCCTCACGGATAGCGAATGTCAGACCCTGATCCATAGCGATTGGATGGATCAATTCAATCGTCATCTCTACATTATCACCAGGCATGCACATCTCAACGTTCTCAGGCAAGTTGCAAACGCCTGTTACGTCTGTTGTCCTGAAGTAGAACTGTGGTCTGTAGTTGTTGAAGAAAGGAGTATGACGGCCACCTTCATCTTTTGTCAATACGTATACCTGAGCAGTAAATTTCGTATGGCATTTGATGGTCCCTGGCTGAGCCAAAACCTGTCCTCTTTCAATCTCTGTCCTCTGGATACCACGGAGCAGAGCACCAATGTTATCACCAGCCTGAGCCTCGTCCAGAAGTTTACGGAACATCTCGATACCGGTTACAACAGTCTTCATCGTTTCTTCTTTGATACCAACGATCTCAACTTCCTCGCCTACATGCAGTGTACCAGCTTCTACCCTACCAGTAGCAACTGTACCACGGCCTGTGATGGAGAATACGTCCTCGACTGGCATGATGAACGGCTTGTCTGTATCCCTCTGCGGATCTGGAACCCACTCGTCAACAGCTTTCATCAGTTCAAGGATCTTGTCGCCCCATTCGCTGTTGGGATCTTCGAGAGCTTTCAGAGCAGAACCCTGGATGATCGGTGTGTCATCGCCTGGGAATTCATATTCGCTGAGCAGTTCGCGGATCTCCATGTCTACCAGCTCGAGCAGCTCTTCATCGTCTACCATGTCACATTTATTCATGAATACAACGATGTAAGGAACGCCTACCTGACGGGACAGAAGGATGTGCTCTTTTGTCTGAGCCATAACACCATCGGTAGCAGCAACGACAAGGATAGCACCGTCCATCTGAGCAGCACCTGTGATCATGTTCTTTACATAGTCAGCATGCCCTGGGCAGTCTACGTGTGCGTAGTGACGGTTTTCTGTCTCGTACTCTACGTGTGCTGTGGAGATCGTGATACCACGTTCTCTCTCTTCCGGAGCCTTATCGATGTTCTCGAATGCTACGATCTCACCAGTACCCAGTCTCTGGTTCAGAGTCTTTGTGATAGCAGCTGTCAGTGTTGTTTTACCATGGTCTACGTGTCCGATGGTACCAATATTACAATGCGGTTTCGTCCTCTCAAATTTAGCCTTAGCCATTTTTCAATGTCCTCCTTAATAACAATCCGCCCCTGTGGGCAAAAAATTTACTATTACTAATTATATTGCAAAATATAGGTATTTGCAAGGGATTTTTTATTCACCTTTTTTGGATAGGATCTTATCCTGTACCGATTTCGGGACCGGCTCGTATTTCTCAAAGAACATGGAGTAGTTACCACGTCCCTGTGTCCTGGACCTGAGGTCTGTGGAGTAGCCGAACATCTCGGAGAGCGGCACAAACCCACGGATCATCTTTCCGCCGCCAATATCATCCATACCCTCGATACGTCCGCGGCGTGAGTTGATATCTCCGATCACATCACCCATGTAGTCTTCAGGTGTGGTCACTTCCACACGCATGATCGGCTCCAACAGGATCGGGGATGATTTCTGCATCGCTTCTTTGAAGGCCAGTGAGCCTGCGATGTGGAAAGCCATCTCTGAGGAATCGACCTCATGGTAGGAACCATCGTATACGTTGGCGTAGATGCCCACAACCGGATAACCGCCCAGGATACCTGCCTTCATGGCTTCCTCAATACCTTCGCCTACAGCCGGGATGTATTCCTTCGGGATCGCACCGCCGACAACCGTAGATTCAAACTTGTAGAGTTCTTCACCGTTGGCATCCATCGGCTCGAATTTAACTTTACAGTGACCATACTGACCGCGACCACCGGACTGTTTTGCGTATTTGCTCTCGATGTCTGCCGGTTTTGTGATCGTCTCTTTATATGCAACCTGCGGCGCGCCTACGTTGGCTTCCACCTTGAATTCACGCAGCAGCCTGTCCACGATGATCTCCAGATGCAGCTCGCCCATACCTGCGATGATCGTCTGCCCTGTCTCTGTGTTGGTGTGCGCCCGGAATGTGGGATCTTCCTCCGCCAGTTTTGCAAGAGATTCGCCCAGTTTGCCCTGGCCCGCTTTTGTCTTCGGCTCGATCGCCAACTCGATAACTGGTTCCGGAAATTCCATGGACTCCAGGATCACGGGATGCTGCTCGTCACAGATAGTATCCCCAGTCGTGGTGATCTTAAACCCGATCGCAGCCGCGATATCACCGGAATATACTTTATCCAACTCCTCACGCTTATTCGCGTGCATCTGCAGGATACGGCCCACACGTTCCTTCTTGCCTTTCGTAGCATTTAACACGTAAGAACCGGAATTCATGGTACCAGAGTATACGCGGAAATAAGCCAGTTTACCCACAAACGGGTCTGTCATGATCTTAAATGCCAATGCGGAGAACGGCTCATCATCCGAAGAATGTCTCTCGATCGGATTTCCGTCCATGTCTTCCCCCTGGATCGCCGGGATATCTGTGGGCGCAGGCATGTACTCCAGGACTGCATCCAGCAGTTTCTGTACACCTTTGTTCCTGTAAGCAGTCCCGCAGCATACGGGCACGGCTGTGCACTCGCAGGTCCCCTTGCGGAGAGCTGCCTTTAATGCTTCCACGGATGGCTCCTCACCTTCCAGGTATTCCAGCATCAGATCGTCATCCAGTTCGCAGATCTTCTCCACCAACTCTGTGTGATAGAGTTCTGCATCGTCTTTCATATCATCCGGGATATCTACGATGGAGATGTCCTCGCCTTTTTCATCGTTGTAGATGTATGCCTTCATCTCAAACAGATCGATGATACCCTGGAAACTGTCCTCGCTCCCGATCGGCAGCTGGAGACAGATCGCATTCTTGCCCAGTCTTGTCCGGATCTGGTCTACCGCATTATAGAAATCCGCACCCAGGATGTCCATCTTGTTGATAAATGCCATACGGGGTACATTGTAGGTGTCAGCCTGACGCCATACATTCTCTGACTGAGGCTCCACGCCGCCTTTTGCACAAAAGACACCCACTGCCCCATCCAGTACGCGAAGCGAACGCTCAACTTCCACTGTAAAATCCACATGCCCTGGTGTATCGATGATATTGATACGGTGTTCCAGTGCGCCTGGCTTTGTCTTACAGTTCTCCTGTAAAGTCCAGTGGCAGGTCGTAGCGGCGGAAGTGATGGTGATACCTCTCTCCTGTTCCTGCTCCATCCAGTCCATGGTAGCAGTTCCTTCGTGTGTATCCCCAATCTTGTAGTTAACACCGGTATAGTATAAGATACGCTCTGTGAGCGTTGTCTTACCCGCATCGATATGGGCCATGATACCGATATTCCTGGTCCTCTCTAATGGATATTCTCTTCCAGCCAATGCTTCTTCCTCCTAGAATCTATAATGCGCAAAAGCTCTGTTAGCTTCTGCCATTTTATGCATATCTTCTTTTCTTTTTACGGATGCCCCCGTATTGTTCATGGCATCCAAAAGCTCATTCGCCAGTCTGTCCTCCATCTTCTTCTCGCCTCTCTTGCGGGAGAACTGGGTCAGCCAGCGAAGAGCCAGCGCCTGACGTCTGTCAGCGCGCACCTCGATCGGCACCTGATATGTCGCACCGCCGATACGTCTTGCTTTTACTTCCAATACAGGCATGATATTGTTCATAGCCTCTTCAAATACATCAAGGGCAGGCTTTCCAGCCTTCTCCTCTACTTTGGCAAATGCATTGTATACAATCTTCTGGGCAACACCTTTTTTGCCGTCCAACATGATATTGTTAATCAGCTTGGTCACCACTTTGTTGTTATACAATGGATCCGCCAACACATCTCTTTTTTGCGCTTGTCTTTTCCGTGGCACGTTACTTCCCTCCTTAATCATGGTCAGTTGGCTTGTCTTACCAAGCCGCTTTGATTAAATCATAGGTACTCACACAAGGATCGTATGTTCGCACAGGTAATGTTCTATATTTGACCCGCAGCCGGGAGGGCAATATGGAATCACCGTACAGATCACATCCATCTGTGGGATAACACCAATGATCATATCTTACTTATTTCTTCGGCCGTTTTGCACCATATTTGGAGCGAGCCTGTTTCCTGTTCGCAACACCTGCTGTATCCAGTGTACCCCTGATGATGTGATACCTGGTACCTGGCAGGTCTTTTACCCTACCGCCACGGATCAGGACAACGCTGTGCTCCTGCAGGTTATGGCCTTCACCCGGGATATAGCTGGTAACCTCGATCCCGTTTGAGAGACGCACCCTGGCGATCTTCCGAAGGGCAGAATTCGGCTTCTTCGGCGTAGCGGTCTTTACCGCTGTGCAGACACCCCTCTTCTGCGGGGAAGACAGGTCAGTGCTCTTCTTTTTCAGGGAATTGAAATTCTTCTGCAGAGCCGGCGCTGTGGATTTCTTTACGGCTGTCTTTCTTCCTTTTCTGACTAACTGGTTAAATGTTGGCATTTCCTTCACCTCCCGATATTCTCTTGAAAACTCCTGGATATCCCTTTTGCCGTCCCTGGGATATCCGGGAGCTTGTATCTTGTCTGCGGCTGCTATCCATCATAAAAGCGCGTAATATCTTCCAATATCTGAACACGCTTCCATGTATTATAGCCTTTTGGAAATGGTCTGTCAAGGGGTAAATATTGTTTCCGCCTCATCTTCCGCCACTGCCAGCTCGCCCGGCTCTTCTCCCTCTGTCTCCAACGCCTGGATCTCCTCGGCTTCCTCGGCTTTTTCCATCTCAGAGAGGTAGACCTGCTCTTCCACCATGGCCGCGTCCGTATCCTCTTCCAGGTCCGTACCGAAATCTTCACTGAAATCGATGTAGTCGTTGTACTCTTTCTCAGTATCCAGCCGCACGTCGCTGTAACATTTCAGGCCCGTGCCTGCCGGGATCAATTTTCCGATGAGCACGTTTTCTTTCAGACCGATCAGTGGATCGACTTTTCCTTTGATGGCCGCCCCTGTGAGCACTTTCGTCGTCTCCTGGAAGGAGGCCGCAGACAAGAAGGAATTTGTGGCCAGGGAAGCCTTCGTGATACCCAGCATCACCTGGCTGCCCGTGGCCGGTTCCAAGCCGTCCTGGATCATCTGTTCGTTGACGTCCTCGTATTCCAGCACATCCACCAGCGTGCCCGGCAGGAAATCTGTGTCACCGTTTGTCTCTATGCTGACTTTTTTCAGCATCTGACGCACGATGACCTCTATATGCTTGTCGTTGATATCCACACCCTGGAGCCGGTATACACGCTGCACTTCCTGGATCATATAATCCTGCACGGCCCGGACCCCTTTGATCTTCAGGATGTCATGGGGATTGACACTACCTTCTGTGAGCTCATCCCCGGCCTCCAGCACATCCCCGTCCATGATCTTGATGCGGGAGCCGTAGGGGATCAGGTAGGTCTTGGAATCCCCAGTGTCCTCATTTGTGACGGTGATCTCACGTTTTTTCTTGGTATCGCTGATCATCGCCCGTCCTGCGATCTCTGTGATGATCGCAAGACCTTTCGGTTTTCTGGCTTCAAAGAGCTCCTCCACACGTGGAAGACCCTGTGTGATGTCACCACCGGCCACGCCTCCGGTATGGAACGTACGCATGGTCAGCTGTGTGCCCGGCTCGCCGATGGACTGAGCCGCGATGATGCCAACGGATTCTCCCACCTGCACCGGCTCGCCTGTGGCCATGTTGGCCCCGTAACATTTCGCACAGATACCCACATGGCATTTGCATGTCAGGATCGTACGGATCTTCACTTGTTCTAAAGCTTCGCCGTTTTCGTCCACACCCTGGCTCATGATCTTTGCGGCACGTTTCGGCGTGATCATATGGTTGGCTTTCACCAGTACGTTGCCTTCCCTGTCTTTGATCGTATTGCAGGAAAATCTCCCGGTGATGCGTTCCTGTAAGCTCTCGATCTCTTCTTTTCCGTCCGCGAAGGCTTTCACATACATGCCGGGTACGGTGTCCTGTCCCTCGCAGCAGTCCAGCTCACGCACGATCAGCTCCTGGGATACATCCACCAGACGTCTGGTCAGATAACCGGAATCGGCTGTACGCAGCGCCGTATCCGACAGCCCTTTGCGGGCGCCGTGGGCAGACATGAAATATTCCAGAACGTCCAGCCCCTCACGGAAATTGGATTTGATCGGCAGCTCGATGGTGTGTCCTGTGGTATCCGCCATCAGCCCGCGCATGCCGGCCAGCTGCTTGATCTGCTTGTCAGAACCACGGGCACCGGAGTCGGCCATCATATAGATGTTGTTGTATTTATCCAGACCGGTCAGCAGCGCATGGGTCAGCGTATCGTCGGTCTTCTTCCAAGTCTCCACAACCTCTTTGTACCGCTCTTCCTCTGTGATGAGACCGCGCTTGTAGTTCTTCGTGATCAGGTCCACGGTATCCTGGGCTTTCTGGATCAGCTCCGGTTTCTCCGGCGGCACGGTCATATCGGAGATGGACACGGTCATGGCTGCGCGGGTGGAGTATTTGTAGCCCATGGATTTGATATCATCGAGCACCTCGGCTGTCTTTGTGGCTCCGTGGGTGTTGATGACTTTCTCCAGGATCTGTTTTAGATTCTTCTTGCCCACGTGGAAATCCACTTCCAAAGCCAGCTCATTTTCCGGGATACTCCTGTCCACGAACCCTAAGTCCTGGGGCAAGATCTCGTTGAATAAAAAACGTCCCAGCGTGGAGTCCACCTGTCCGCAGACTTCCGTTCCGTCCGGCCTCTTTTTCGTACAGCGCACGGTGATCTTCGTCTGCAGTGTGATGGCCCCGTTCTCATAGGCCAAGATCGCCTCGTTCACGTTCCGGAATATCTTGCCCTCACCTAGACTGCCCGGCCTCTCCTGGGTCAGATAATAGATCCCAAGCACCATATCCTGGGAGGGAACGGCCACCGGACCACCGTCTGAAGGTTTCAGCAGGTTGTTGGGTGATAAGAGCAGGAAACGGCACTCTGCCTGCGCCTCCACGGACAGTGGGAGGTGGACAGCCATCTGATCCCCGTCAAAATCGGCATTGAACGCGGTACATACAAGCGGATGCAATTTGATTGCTTTACCTTCCACTAAGATCGGCTCGAACGCCTGGATCCCCAGCCTGTGCAGGGTAGGCGCACGGTTTAACATGACCGGATGCTCTTTGATCACCTCTTCTAAGATATCCCAGACTTCCGGCTGGAGTTTCTCCACCATCTTCTTGGCATTCTTGATGTTGTGGGAAGTCCCGTTTGCCACCAGTTCCTTCATCACGAAAGGTTTGAACAGCTCAATCGCCATCTCTTTGGGAAGGCCGCACTGGTAGATCTTGAGCTCCGGGCCTACCACGATAACGGAACGGCCGGAATAATCCACACGTTTTCCAAGCAGGTTCTGGCGGAAACGGCCTGATTTTCCCTTTAACATGTCGGAGAGGGATTTCAGCGCACGGTTTCCCGGTCCTGTCACCGGACGGCCCCTGCGGCCGTTGTCGATCAGCGCATCCACAGCCTCCTGGAGCATACGCTTCTCATTGCGCACGATGATGTCCGGCGCGCCCAGCTCCAGCAGACGTTTCAGGCGGTTGTTCCGGTTGATGATCCTCCGGTACAGGTCATTTAAGTCTGAGGTGGCAAAACGGCCGCCGTCCAGCTGGACCATGGGGCGCAGATCCGGCGGGATCACCGGGATCACCGACATGATCATCCACTCCGGACGGTTCCCGGATTCACGGAACGCTTCCACCACTTCAAGACGCTTCACGATCCTGGCTCGTTTCTGCCCTGTTGATTCCTTCAGACCTTTCTTAAGCTCCTCGGCTTCTTTTTCCAGATCGATGTTCTCCAGGAGTTCCTGGACAGCCTCCGCGCCCATCCCCACGCGGAAATCGTATCCGTAAGTCTCCCTGGCATCCTGATATTCTTTCTCCGTGAGCACCTGCTTGTACTGCAGGCCGGAGTCCACCGGATCCAGCACGATATAATTTGCAAAATACAAGACTTTCTCCAGGGTCCGGGGACTTAAGTCCAGCACCAGACCCATCCGGGAAGGGATGCCTTTGAAATACCAGATATGCGATACGGGAGCCGCCAGCTCGATGTGTCCCATCCGTTCCCTGCGGACCGTGGACTTGGTGACCTCCACGCCGCAGCGGTCGCAGACCACGCCTTTATAACGGATCTTCTTATATTTCCCACAATGGCACTCCCAGTCTTTGCTGGGTCCAAATATCTTTTCGCAGAACAGCCCGTCTTTTTCCGGTTTCAAGGTCCTATAATTGATCGTCTCCGGCTTCAGGACTTCGCCCCTCGACCACTCCCGGATCTTCTCGGGAGACGCAAGTCCGATCTTGATCGCATCAAAGGTCATTGGCTGATAAGCCACCTCTTGTTTGTTCGTAGTCTCCGTCATCAAATATACCCCTTTCCTACTCTTCCAACAGAGTCATGTGCATATCTTCTTCGATCCCCGCTGTAAACGCGCCCTCCGCGCTGTCAAAATCTTCCGGCTCCTCCTCATCCTCCTCTGCTTCTTCCACGTCGACCAGTTCTCCGCCTGCAAACTCCTGCTGTGTATAGCCCATTTGATCGTAGGATTCCTCCATGTCCCTCCTGCGGTCGCCCTCGATGATCGAATGCAGGTCCGTCTCTCCGTAATCGATGGCTTCCATGATCTCCACTTCCGTGTTGTCCTCCCGCAAGACTTTCATATCCAGGCCCAGGGACTGGAGTTCTTTTAATAATACCTTGAACGATTCCGGCACGCCCGCCTCCGGGATGTTATCCCCTTTGATGATCGCCTCATAAGTCTTCACACGGCCCACCACATCATCTGATTTGACCGTGAGGATCTCCTGGAGCGTGTAGGACGCGCCGTAGGCTTCCAGGGCCCACACTTCCATCTCCCCGAAACGCTGGCCGCCGAACTGTGCTTTTCCGCCCAGGGGCTGCTGTGTGACCAGGGAATAGGGGCCGGTGGAACGGGCGTGGATCTTGTCGTCCACCAAATGATGCAGCTTGAGGTAATGCATGTGCCCGATCGTGACCGGACTGTCAAAATATTCCCCGGTGCGCCCGTCTCTCAAACGCACTTTCCCATCCCTGGACAGGGGAACCCCTTTCCAGAGTTTCCGGTGGTCTTTATTTTTATCCAGGTAGTCCATCACGTCCTCGGCGAGGATGTCTTTATATTTCTCACGGAACTGCTCAAAGTCTTCCATATTTACATAGTCGTTGGCGATCTCCAGCGTGTCCATGATGTCGTCTTCATTTGCACCGTCAAATACAGGGGTGGCAATGTTGAAGCCCAGCGCCTTTGCCGCCAGGGAGAGATGGATCTCCAGCACCTGGCCGATGTTCATACGCGACGGCACGCCCAACGGGTTCAGCACGATATCGAGAGGCCTTCCGTTCGGCAAAAACGGCATATCCTCCACCGGCAGCACACGGGAGACCACACCCTTGTTGCCGTGACGGCCGGCCATCTTATCGCCCACAGAGATCTTCCTCTTCTGGGCAATGTAGATCCGCACGGACTGGTTGACCCCGGGGGAGAGCTCGTCACCGTTCTCCCTTGTAAATACTTTGGCATCCACCACGATGCCGTACTCACCGTGGGGCACTTTCAGGGACGTGTCGCGCACTTCACGGGCTTTCTCGCCGAAGATCGCACGCAGCAGCCGTTCCTCAGCGGTCAGCTCCGTCTCCCCTTTCGGCGTCACTTTACCCACCAGGATGTCCCCTGCACGGACTTCCGCCCCGATGCGGATGATCCCACGCTCATCCAGGTCTTTTAAGGCATCATCGCCCACGCCGGGCACGTCCCGGGTGATCTCTTCCGGGCCCAGCTTGGTATCCCGGGATTCTGCCTCGTACTCCTCGATATGCACAGATGTATACACATCGTCCTGCACCAAACGCTCGCTGAGGAGCACCGCATCCTCGTAGTTGTAGCCCTCCCAGGTCATGAATCCGATCAGCGGGTTCTTGCCCAGGGCCAGTTCCCCGTTGGACGTGGACGGGCCGTCCGCGATGACCTGCCCCGCCTCCACGCGCTCTCCCTGGAACACGATGGGCCGCTGGTTGTAGCAGTTGCTCTGGTTGCTGCGCATAAATTTCGTGAGACGGTATTCGTCCCGGGTGCCGTCGTCATTTTTTATCACGATCTGCTTGGAGGTGGAACGCTCCACCACACCTGCCTGGCGGGCCAGGATGCACACGCCGGAATCCACGGCCACTTTCGTCTCCATACCGGTCCCCACCACGGGGGCCTCCGAGATCAGCAGAGGCACAGCCTGCCGCTGCATGTTGGAGCCCATCAGCGCCCGGTTGGCATCGTCATTCTGCAGGAACGGGATCAGGGCCGTCGCCACGGAGAACACCATCTTCGGCGAAACGTCCATGTAGTCGAACATCTGTTTCTCATATTCCTGCGTCTCGTCTTTGTAGCGGCCGGATACATTTTTACGCACAAAATATCCGTCCTCGTCCAGCGGCTCGTTGGCCTGCGCCACGTGGTAATTATCCTCCTCATCCGCGGTCATGTAGATCACTTCATCTGTGACCCGGGGATTTTTCGGGTCGGATTTGTCAATAATACGATACGGGGCTTCCACAAATCCATACTCGTTGATCTGGGCATAAGAGGCCAACGAGTTGATCAGGCCGATGTTCGGGCCTTCAGGAGTCTCTATGGGGCACATCCTGCCGTAATGGGAATAGTGCACGTCCCGCACCTCGAACCCTGCACGGTCCCTGGACAGACCGCCCGGACCCAGCGCAGAGAGACGGCGTTTGTGGGTCAGCTCGCCTAAGGGATTGTTCTGATCCATGAACTGGGACAGCTGGGAGGAGCCGAAGAACTCCTTCACCGACGCAGTCACCGGCTTGATGTTGATCAGGGACTGGGGCGAGATCCCCTCGATGTCCTGGGTCGTCATACGCTCCCTGACCACCCTCTCCAGACGGGAGAGCCCGATCCGGTACTGGTTCTGCAAAAGTTCTCCCACAGCGCGGATCCGGCGGTTCCCCAGATGATCGATGTCGTCGTCATTGCCCAATCCGTACTCCAGATGCATATTATAATTGATGGAGGCCAGGATATCTTCCTTGGTGATGTGTTTCGGGATCAGGTCATGGATATCCCGCCGGATCGCGGCCTTGATGTCCTCCAGATCCTCATATTCCTCCAGGATCTTCTCCAGGCAGGGATAGTACACCTGTTCCTTGACGCCCAGCTCCAACGGATCTGCGTCCACGAAACTGGCCAGGTCCACCATCATATTTGACAGGACTTTGACCTTGCGCTCCTCCGCATAGATCCACACATAGGGGATCGCAGCGTTCTGGATCTTATCCGCAAGCTCCCGGTCAACCCGCGTCCCCTCCTCGGCCAGGATCTCCCCTGTGGAAACGTCTACCACATCCTCTGCCAGCTCCTGTCCAGAGATACGGTTTTTCAGGGAAAGCTTCTTATTAAATTTATACCGGCCCACTTTCGCCAGGTCGTATCTGCGCGGGTCGAAGAACATGGACATGATCAAGCTCTCTGCGCTCTCCACCGCCAGCGGCTCCCCGGGCCTGATCTTCTTATATAACTCCAGAAGGCCCTCCTGGTAACTCTCCGCCGTATCCTTACCGAAGCTGGCCAGGATCTTCGGCTCTTCGCCGAAGAGCTGTACGATCTCCTCGTTCGTCCCGATGCCGAGAGCCCGGATCAGGACCGTGATCGGCACCTTCCTGGTCCGGTCCACACGCACATAGAACACGTCATTGGAATCTGTCTCGTATTCCAGCCAGGCCCCTCTGTTGGGGATGACCGTCGCGGAATACAGGGTCTTTCCGATCTTGTCATGGGCAATGGAATAGTAGATCCCGGGCGAACGCACCAACTGACTCACGATCACACGCTCCGCCCCATTGATCACAAATGTCCCGGTGGCTGTCATCAAAGGCAGGTCGCCCATGAAGATCTCATGCTCATTGATCTCGTCATTCTCCCTGTTGATCAGACGTACACGCACCTTAAGCGGGGCTGCATAGGTTACGTCCCGTTCTTTACATTCATCGATGGAATATTTTACATCGTCTTCACATAAAGTAAAATCAATAAACTCCAGGCTCAACTTACCGCCGTAATCTGCTATGGGAGATATATCGTTGAATACCTCCTTCAGGCCTTCCCTGAGAAACCATTGGTAAGAATTCTTCTGTACTTCGATCAAGTCCGGCATCTCCAGAACTTCTTTCTGCCGCTGGTAACTCATCCGCATGCTCTTCCCAGTAGTTACAGAACGTATCCTGTTTTTTTCCATTGACGTTTCACCCCTGTTTTCTTATAATATGACTACATTTTGCGTATGCCTGCCCTATTGTAAAAGTAGGCATATCTTT
>Ga0224483_100507_pt1 | contig 12473 bp, 8 predicted proteins | sample hydfratestSal1_FD_181453 | JGI IMG/M metagenome (GOLD analysis project Ga0224483, IMG submission 181453) | Metatranscriptome of mouse feces microbial communities from Columbus University, Ohio, United States - Sal1 (Metagenome Metatranscriptome) ... | reverse complement strand
TTCCTCCTTAGCTGCTGCCATGCCAATTCGGACTATGAAACAGAACAGGCTGAACTTGAAAGAGAACAGTTGGAATTAGCGGAGGGACAAGCCGAACTTAAAGAAGAGCGAGAAGAACTGCGCCGCGAATATGCCGAGATGAAAGAAGAATATCTCCGTGAAAAGGCTGAATTTCAAAAAGAGCAAAAGGCACTTCGCAAAAGTGTAAAGAAAGAACATTCAGCAAAATCAGTCAAGCGAGATACAGTCATACAACAACTGTCATATACCGAAATATCAGAACTCACTGATAAGGTTAAATCGGCAGGTCTATGGCCAACCAATAAGTAAAAACAGCTTAATCATACATCATCAACCGCCCTCGGTCTTGAGCACCGAGGGCGATAACTAAAATTCTTCAAAGAATGAAGCAAAAAGTTAGCCTCAGTTTATTTTCAATTACGTTATCCGGCATAATGATGATTATTCTGTTACGTGCGCTTTATTATAGCAATAGCTCTGTTAGTATTAGCATTATAAGTGCCATAATAATTGTGTGGTGCGGATTGGCTTTGTATTATATGCCTCTATCGGTAACCGTTAACGATGTAGATTTGTGTGTAAACCGCACTCTTTGTGCAAAACGAATACCATTGAAAGAAATCGGTGAGATAAAGCGGATGACTGCTTCGATGCTTGGTTGGCGTTTCTTCGGTTGTGACGGTTGTTTTGGCTATTGGGGCTGGTTCAAGGGGAAGACTTTAGGCAAGTATTTTGCATACTATGGTAAAGAGTCCGATTGTTTTTTTGTACGATTAAAAGATGGTCGACAATATGTGCTCGGCTGCGACAATCCTGACGCCATTGTCAACTATATAAAATCGAATTTTTTTCTTGAAACAGCTTAATCATATAATCACAACCGCTCCCGGTCATGAGCGCCGAGGGCGATAAAAGACAGTTATAAACCAACTAATATTTTGAGTTATGGCTAATTACTTTGAAAAGAGGGACAGATTTCAACAAGAGCGAGAAAAGTATTATCGAGAGAAAACTAATACTCGACTAAAATATGTAGCACTGATTTCTATCTGTATTTCTATAATACTTTTGTTGACGATGGCTTTTGGCTTTGTCGATTATAATAATACGACCGCTATATTATTTATGCGCGGTTGTGCCGGATTATTTGCGCTAATATTTGTTGTGTTGGTAGCCATTATTGTATATCGCGTAAATATTTCCTATTTTAACGACAAGCTCTTAGATCGGAGCTGAATTTCGACTGCTCCGATAAAAAAATCAGCCTAAAACAATCTTTTTTACCAATTCTGAACCTATTTTACCTCTATTGTTGTCGTTACGGGTTTTACTCCGGGAGCTGATGCCGTAAATATTAAGATTCCTTCGCTATTGGAACTTCTAACTATCGCAGTTGCTGCACCGCTGAACAAATCCATCTCTGGATTTTGGAATGGAAGAAGCGACGTTGGGTCACCATTTGCGGTAGCTTCAAATGTTCCTGCTCCACTGACTTTGAATTTTACTCTCCGGTTGTCAGTCGGAATTATATTACCGTCCTTATCGGCTACTTGAATTGTAATATATGACAAATCTTCACCATTGGCTGTGAGGGATGTACGATCCGGTATGGCTACTAAATGATGTGGCTTACCTGCTGTTTTTATTGTTTTTTCAGCAACAGCATGTCCGTCGTTATCATAAGCCACTACTCTAACTTCGCCCGGTTCATATCGAGTGTCCATCCACATAAGACGATAACGATTATAGACGGTAGAATCGTTTTTCTCTCTCATCCCTTGACTTTTACCGTTGATAAACAGTTCGGCTTTCGGATATGATGTATAGACAAACACGGGAGTAATCTCATCTTCACGGCCCTTCCAGTTCCAATGCGGAAGTATGTGGAGCGTTGGAGATTCATCATTCCATTTGGACCGATAGAGATAATAGCGGTCTTTCGGAAGCGAGGCAAGGTCAATGATGCCGAACACAGAGCTATGGCTGGGCCACGCATCTGTATCATAAGGCGATGGTTCTCCAAGATAGTCAAATCCTGTCCATACGAATTGACCGATACACCAGTCGTGATCATCATCCCTTGCGAAATCAAGATCCGGGGTATTTGACCAAGAGCAGCTTTCGTTGTCATAACTATTAGACTGATTGCCTTCATGAAGCACCACATTATGATCCTTAAATTCAATCGGGAAGAAATACTGACCTCTCGAAGAAACAGTTGAAGCTGTCTCCGAGCCGAGAATCAACCGATTGGGAAGTTTCTCGTAAAATTTATCATATAATTGAGGTTTATAATTGAATCCAGGAATATCGAGAGCAGCAGCAAAACCATTGTCAATAACCGCGCCTTCTCCCACTTGATCCATTCCGCAGGTAATAGGGCGTGTAGGGTCAAGCTGTCTTACAGTATTCCGTAGTCTCATAAGTTCATTTATGCCCGGTTCTCCCCATTGACTCGGAACTTCATTTCCGATAGACCACATTACTACCGAGGGATTGTTTCTATAATGGCGTACCATGTTTGATACATCTTTATCCGCCCATTCATTAAACACTGCTCCGTAACCGTTGGGTGATTTGGGACGGAATCCCCAATCATCAAATGGTTCTACCATCATCATTAATCCCATTTCATCACAAAGTTCTACAAGTTCCGGTGCCGGCATATTATGCGAAGTACGAATGGCATTGACTCCCATGTCTTTGAGCAAGTCCAACTGATGACGCAATGCCGATTTATTTACGGCAGCCCCTAATGGACCGAGATCATGATGATTGCACACGCCCTTGAATTTTATGGGTTCTCCATTAAGGAAAAATCCTTTTTCAGGAACGTAAGCGAGTGAGCGTATTCCGAATCGTGTCTCATATTCATCAACGTCCTTTCCATCAACAGATAGTGTGGTTTTTGCGGTATATAACTCCGGGTTGCGAGGACTCCATAAATCAGGATCGTTCACAAGGAAATTTTGTGTAAACTCCTGTCCTCTGGCACAAAAAACATTCGATGCTTTAGCAACTTCTTTTCCTTGTGGATTAAGGATAACAGTTTCCACTCTGATATTTTGGCGATTATACGTCCCCTCAATATCCATAGTCAAAGAAATTGAAGCATATTCCTTTGTAACCACAGGAGTTGTCACAAAAGTTCCCCAAGTCGGAATATGGATTTTATCGGTATTCACAACATGGACATTGCGATAAATACCCGCTCCGGGATACCAGCGAGACTGCCCGTCTTTGTTCTCACAGGCAACCTCAAGATGGTTTTCTCCGGGAACTGCAATACCATCGACAACGGCATAGAACGAATTGTATCCGTATGGCCAAGAAATTACCTTTTTACCATTCAATGTCACATCGGCATTGCTCATAACTCCGTCAAAGACAAGAGTAATGGTTCGACTTGTAGTATCTGGGACTTCAAAAACGGTACGGTATATGCCTTTGCCGATGAATGGAAGTCCGCCGGTTCGTCCTGTCTTTTCAGTCGCCTCTGCTTCACCATTCTGTTCAACAGCGACAACCTGCAAATCGTGCTTCCTATCAAACGGGCCGTAAATAGCCCAGTCATGAGGGACAGTGACTTTTTGCGATACAGACTCGTTAAAGGAATCTCCACGGCAAAATTCCCACCCGTTTTTTAATGTCTGTACTGTTCGTTGGGCATTTATATTAATGGCTCCCGAAAGAGCCATTAATATAATCAAGTGTCGAGAGTTCATATAACCTTTCATTTGTTCTTAAAAGCATCAAGAGCAACAGTGGGAGCGTCATTGTCGAAACATCCGAGGTTGTAGCCGCCATTGTAACCATTGGGTGCCTGCGGTTCCCAATAGAAAATTCCCTCAATGTCTGTACCCATCATCTTGGTGATTAACTGCTTGCAGAGTTCTCCCTGATCGTATGGCATACCAATTTCGCAAATCATCACCGGCTTATTATATTTCTGTTTGAGATGATTAATGTTTGCAATACAATCATCCGCTACTTTCTGCCAGCCGCCGGTTTCGCCTTGTTGTTCCGCCCAATAGGGATATAGCGACATTCCAATCATATCATATTTACCACCATTGTTTTCAAGTATGTCAAACATACGGTCGTATGCCCATTGATTGTTTCCACCATCAAGATGAACAATGACTTTCGCTTCGGGGAAAACTGCCTTAACTGCATCATAACCGGCATTGTTAAGTTGTGTCAACTGAACAGGATTGTCAACAGAGCCAACCGGTAGCATCATGCCAGGGGTTGTTTCGTTTCCGACCTGTACCCATTCGGGGGTGACACCGGCATTTTTCAAGGCGGTCAATGTTTCATTCACATGGTTTGCAACAGCGCTTTTTAGGTTATCGAAAGAAAGTTCTTTCCATGCTTCGGGCATTTCTTGATGTCCGGGATCTGCCCATGTGTCGGAGAAATGGAAGTCGATCATTGTACGAAGTCCGAGATTTTCAGCTCTACGGGCTTTGAGAACCACGTCATCGACATTGTTCCATCCATCTTTCGGATTAACCCATACTCGCAGACGTATGGAATTTACTCCACAATGATCACGTAGAAGCTGCATACACTCCATTTCTTGTCGGTCTTCTCCGGGAGTATAGAATTTACGCCCCTCCGATTCCATCTGAGTAAGCCAGCTCACATCTGCACCACGAGCGAAGCCCACTTCTTTCTCTATTGCTGAAGGATTGTCCTGTCGGGGATTTGTGACAGGTCCGTCTTCCGAACATGCGCCACAAAATACTGAGGCTGCAAATGCCAAAGCGGGAATTATTGTTGTCATTTTCATTGATTTCTTTTTATTTTAGCGAATAAGAATACGTTTGTTTGCCAAGATCCACAGTCAGGATATAAGTCTCTCCAATGGTCAAGTCGTTGTCTCCATCAAATCCGGTAGTGGCATCAGAATGACCGAGTTTTAATTTACCATCTCCACCACCGAAGAACAGCCCCCAATCTCCATTTATCAGAACTTTTACGCCCCACGGAGTATTGACAGTTTTAATAAATTCACCGGTAAACACCTCCGGATTGTCATTAGACTGTTCCATTGGATGCTCGCTCCAATCGTCATTCAATCCCGTAAAAGAAACTGCATTGACTGGAGTAAGAGTATATGTCAACGCTGACATATTGAAATCCATAACATATAGTCCGTTCTCAGGTTGAGGGATGTTTCCGTCATTGCCAGACTCGGCAAGAACCAGATTTCCAGCAAGAGGAGTTGCACCATCTGCGCCCTTGTATGCTACATCCCATTCAGCCTTGGGATATGCCCGATAACCCCATTCTGAAGCAATCCAGTGGGCGCCTCCATAGCACTTGGCTGATTCATCGTATAGGGATATGTAGTCATCAAAGCCATTCCAATTCACGACTCCGGAAAAATACAAGTAAGGTTCTGTTTCAGGAGTGGGTTCATCCGGAATATCGCCTGCGGCGATTGTCAGCTCCAATGGATTTGACAGGTCAAGCAATAGATTAGTTTCTCCGGCTGGTAGATTCAAAGTTATTGTAGAACCATTTTCACCGAAAACAAGATTCCGGCTGTTACCACTGAAAGCAACGTTCTTTTCCACGGCCGGTCCCATATCGGTTGTCTCTTTGTTGTAGAGGCGACCATGTCCGGTTACTGTGATTGAAACCGTTGATGCAGAGGGTAAACTAATTGGTAGAGTCCACTGATTATTTCTCTGATTGTATGTCATTTCTCCGGTTAGATCACCCGCAACACTCAGATTGTCGATATGAAGCGCACTCCACCAGCTTTCAACAGTGTTAACAGTCGTAAAATAACATCCGGATGGATCGGGGAACCAGAAATTCCAATGGTCATCAGCAGAGGAAGCATGGAATGTCATGCCTTCCTTGCCAAGATTGCCCCACAGGACATTATTAGCTTCTCGGAACCACCAATTAGTCCAGCCATTTACGCCCATAAATCCTTGATATATTCCATTCTCATCAGGTGATGCAAGTTGCATCGCAGTCTCATTCCTGTCTTTATCAAGCACCGTGCCAAGAATTAAATGAATTCGATAAGATTGAACCATTGCCTTCAAGACCGAGGAATAAGTCGGAGCCATGTTCGCAGAAAGCACGGAACGGATGCGAATATAGAGAGGGGCTTTTTCATCGGCTGTATAGCCGAGACGTCCAAGAAGAGAATTAAGTTCCTCGCACAAGAATTGGCGGGAACGGACACCTTTTTCCACGCTCAAATCTATCGTGCCTGTGAATTGTTCATCTTTGGAGAGTTGGATTGTTTCCTCCGCTGCATTTACAGGTGCTTGAAGGAGTGTATCGCTCAAGGCAAGTTGTCCATCTCCACTCCAATAAATGGTCATGGCAAGAGCCTGTGGGTTATCAGGTGTCAGTATGATATCACCTGTCGCTCCTCCCAAAGCCGTATCTTCGGAAGACAGGACATACACCGGATCGATATCACTGTCACACGAGGCAAAGCCAAGTGCTGTGATACCTGACAGCAGTGATGCTTTTAATATATTTTTTAAATTCATAGTTTGTTATCAATAAAGCGGGTTTGACAGATTGGGATTGGCTGTAAGGTCAGTGTCCGGAATTGGGTAGATATTGTAACGCTCATTAACTGAGCGGCCATCCAGAACACCACCTTTCCACTGCCATATATAGGAATCAGATGTGAATTTTCCGAAACGTACAAGGTCTGTCCGGCGGATTGATTCAAGATATAGTTCTCGGCCACGTTCATCAAGAATAAAGTCCAAAGTGAGGTCAGCATCAGATATTTTCCCACTTTCATCATTATTATATGCGCGGAGACGAACTTGATTCACCAGATTAAGAGCTTCACCACGGGAAATTCCCGAACCACCACGGAGCAAAGCCTCTGCAGCCATAAGATACACGTCGGCAAGACGAATCAACGGGTAATCGGTAGAACAGCCAGTAGCTGCCGAGTTTGATGCAGCAACGCCGTCGTCGGTAAGATTTGAGAATTTCTCAAAGAAATATCCTTCCGACTGATTGTCTATTGGCCCAGAGAAGTATTGTTCCTGTCCGTCCGTATAGAACATAGCACGGCTATCAAGAGTATTGGATACATCGCCGAACTTTTCGACTATTTCACCACGGGCACGGAACATGCCCCAACCATTTGTCAGACCGTATTTTGCCGGATCTTGTGAGCTTGAGTTTCCACATGAACCACACACGAGATAAGTTCCACCTCCCCATGTGACAGAAGTCGTTGCGTCACATACCATTGCAAATAGAATTTCATGTGTGCGTTTGTGATTGTCGGCATTGAAAAGTTTTGCATAATCCGGCTCAAGATGAAAGGAAGGATTAGAAATCACTTTATGACATGCGGTTATACACTCGGTATAATATTTCGTATCAACGCTTCCACGATACACAGCACTGTTAAGGTAAAGCCTTGCAAGCAGTGCCCATGCTGTGGGTTTGCTGGCTCTCCCATATTCATTAGTATCCGGCAGTGAGGCATCAGATCCTTCAGCAACAAGAGATTTAAGTTCGTTTTCAATGAAGTCAAATAATCCGACTCCATCATAAGCTTCGGGGATGAAGCCGGTCACTGGTGTATTCTCATCGACTTGCGGACCTTTCCGATAAAGATCGAGTACCATCCAATAGCTAAATGCTCTCATGAAGCGGGCTTCAGAGCGATAAGCACGTATCTCACTTTGTTCGGTTGGGGAAAAGTTTGCAATTGCGCCATCTGAACAGTTACGTAGGAACTCATTGCAAAGGGTGATGTTGAAGAACAACCAATAATAAGAGTCCGATACCCATGAGTCTTTTGAACTCCAATTTATGTAGGTCAAATCAACGAGATTGTTGCCCGACAACCATGTGTTTGCAACTTCATCAGTAGCGGCCTCCTGAAGGTTGAAATATCCACGGGAAAAATCCTGTCCGTTGATTGTTGTAAGGTCTCCATTGTCACCACCTTGACCTTGACCGGCAAGGACATAAGAGGCATATATTTTTGCGAGGACCTTCTTGTAGTTCTCAGGCTGTGAATACACATCGTTTGATGTGGTTTCTGTTACTGGCATTTGGTCGAGGTCGCCAGTACAACTACCCAGCAGCAGTCCAAGTCCCAGCAAAAAGCCGAATAATATATTTAATTTTTTCATTGTCGTACTTTTAGAAATTGAGGCCGAATGTTACTGAATATGTCCGGGGGCGAGGATAGACAGCCGTATCAACGCCATTGCCGGTTTCAGGATCAACGCCCTTGTATTTGGTTAAAGTGAATACATTTTGAACCATTGCCGAGACATGGAGATTCAAACTCTTATAAACTTGCCCAAAATCATACATCAACTGAAGGTTATCCATTTTGAGGAATGATGCGTTTTCAAGATAATAATCGCTTAGGAACTGACGGCGCTGGAATCTGGTGTCAAGAAAACTCCGATTTAGGTTGTTTAGCTGATAATCATTATAGCTCATGGTCTCCCATGCACCGGTATTCATAGCCATTCCATTAAAAATATATCCACCAAGATTAGCGCGCAGGGAAGTGGAAAGAGTCCATTTCTTATAACGCAGGCTCGTTGACAAACCGAGAATCCAATCAGGGGCAGGGGAATGACAATGATAGCGGTCATTGTTTGTTATCTGTCCGTCTCCATCAAGATCTGCATACAAACCTTCAATTGGCCGTCCGGTCTCTTGATCATAAAGCTGCTTATAAAGATAAAACGAATAAGGCGCATAATTCGTAGAGAATACCTGCATCTGGTAAGCGTCAATCCAAGGACCCACCTCGGTATCGGGACTTGGTGCTCCCGGTGTAAGTGTTAAGTTTTTGATACGAACACGTTGCCATGCGGCATTAGCAGTAACATTCCACGACCAATCCTTATTGTCAATTAAATGTGCAGTAAGTGCAAGTTCAAGACCTTTTGAATCAACATTACCCACATTTTCAAGCATCAGCTTGTCAAAATTTGTGCCTGCCGGAACTGGTACAGTAGCAAGCAGGTTTTCTGTCTTACGGGTATAGAAATCTGCCGAGAATGTGAACCGGTTTTCCAACAAAGCCAAGTCAATACCATAGTTCCATGATTTTGTTGTCTCCCATTTCAAATCCGGGTTATATGCTTCGGGACGATAAGTATAGACCGGATTCCCTCCGAAAAGGTACTGCGCCCCGTCAAGACCGGGGGTATAAACCGGAATATATCCATAATTGGTGATACCATCCTGTTGTCCGGTCACACCGTATGATGCACGAAGTTTGAGATCGTTTATCCAACCACGCAAAGGCTCAAAGAAATTTTCCTGAGAAACACGCCATGCAAGAGCTACTGACGGGAACGTACCCCAACGATTGTCTTTAGAGAATCGGGATGAACCATCACGGCGGACTGTCGCAGTCAAGAGATAACGGTTCATAAAGGTATAGTTCAAACGACCGTAGTAGGAAATCAAAGAATGTCTCTGATCTGTGGCTGCAGATGTTGATTGTTGCACACCATCGGCATTCAGTACTGCATAAAAAGGTGTGGTATATTTCCAATACTGATAATCATATCCAAAGGTTATGTCGATATTTGAATTTATTGCATTAAAATCCCGATTATAATTTGCATATAAGGTCAATAACTTATTATAGTTTTTTTGAGGTCCGTAAGTATAATTACGACCACCTGTTGTATAATAAGAAACAGCTTCCTTAGGAACTACAATAGTACCCTCTCCTTTAGACCAATCGTATCCGCCTGTTGCATGAAGTCTAAGTCCTTTGACCCATCGGATGCTCCAATCAACATCAATATTGCCGATGACACGATACACATCAGAGGTAGATTTATATTGATTTAGACGTCCAAGCGCATTGGCAAGTGCTCCTGTTACAGGGATTCCGTTTGCATCTACAGCTTCATTATATCCACCAAAAGAATCATTGCCGGAATATACAGGAATTGTCGGGTTTAATGTCGCTCCGCCCCAGATTGCATCCGTATCTGCAAAACGATTTTTGGAATATGTACCCTTTAGGCTGAATTGAAATCTAAGTTCATCCCTAAAGAATGATGGCGTAAGGTTGAGATTGCCTGTAAAACGCTTTGCATTATCCGTTTTCAAAATACCATCTTGATAATATGCCCCTGCCGATACTCGGAAAGGAAGCCAAGATGCTGCACGACCTGATACGCTTAAATTATTATCTGTGCCAAATGCTGTCTGATATATCAAATCATTCCAATTAGTGCGGCTATTGCCGAGAAGGGACTTCTGACGATCTGTGCCAAGTTCATTTACAATTCCAATAAACTCATTGGTAGAGAGCATATCTGATGTCTTGGTCTTGGTAGAAAGTGAATTGGTTGTTTGGAATGAAACCTTTATACCATCACCTTTTCCTTTCTTTGTTGTGATGATAATGACACCATTGGATGCTCTTGAACCATAAATGGCAGTTGATGAAGCATCTTTGAGAATGGTCATACTCTCAATATCATTGGGATTGATAAGGCTCAGAAAGTTTCCGCTTCCACTTACAGATCCGCCGACTTCCATAGGAACACCATCTAATACAATAAGAGGATCATTGGAAGCATTAAGAGAAGCACCTCCACGGACACGAATTGTAGAACCGGATGTTGGAGAACCGCCGCCATTTACAATTTGCACACCGGCAATCTTTCCGTTTACAAGCTCTTCTGGCGATGAAATCATACCCTTATTGAAGTCTTTCTCACTTACGGTTGAAACGGAACCGGTAAGATCATCCTTTTTACGTACACCATAACCAATCACGACTATCTCGTCAAGAACTTCACTGTTAGGTCTCATTGTTACATCAATAACATCTGACGTAATATCCACTATGAGATTGTCATAACCCACATAAGAAAATGCGAGCTGTTTCGCTGTTGTAGGAATTTTTAGGACATAGTGTCCGTCAAAATCAGTGGAAGCACCTATGGGCTCACCTACAACTTTAACCGTTGCACCGATAAGAGGCTCCCCGGTTTCATCAATGACAGTACCCGTTACCGTCTTTTGTGTCTGGGCGTAAGCCGAAACGGGTATAAGAAGAATTGAGATTATTAGTCCCAATAGCCAGCTCCTTATTTCGGCATTGCCAATTGCTTTGTCCATTAGAAATGTTTATTATTGTATAATTGAAAGGATTTAAGGTGATCAAATGGTATTAGCCATTTCCAAAACTAAAAACAATCTTTATTACCTGTCAATTAGTACCTGAGGTCTAGTTGCAAATTTACTTTACATATAGCAGACAGATATAAAATTATCGGACAATTGATGCAACAAATTAGACCCACCCCCCTGTTAGGCTGTTAAAAGCATACTATTTGTCTTATTTTTTGTCAACAGCCTCATCATCCGACTGATATTGACTTGGCTTGACACCGAATTGGTTCTGAAAGCATTTAGCAAAATAAGATGGCGTTTTGAATCCTACCATATAACAAATTTCTGCAACAGTGAATCTGTGCTGGCTTAAAAGAACTGCTGCTTTTTGAAGTCTGACACTTCTGATGTAATCTAACGGAGGAAGTCCCATGTACTTTTTAATAAGACGATAAAGCTGCTTATTGGGGATTCCGCTTTTCTCACAAAGTAGGTTTACATTCAAATCGGGGTCTGAGATATTGTCCTCTATAATCTTTGCGATTTTAGCAAGGGACTTTTCATTTGTGGATTCTGCCTCAATAGGCTTTGACTCAGCTTCAGTTATAGTCTGTATTCGTACTCTTTCTTTTATTTCTGTTCGAGCATTCAAAAGTTGATTGATTCTTCCCAATAAAGATGATGGCTCAAATGGCTTCGTCATGAACACATCTATACCTAACTTGATACTATCATTTTCAGTCTTATTGTCAGATTTGGCAGTAAGCATTATTATTGGAATAGGTGCTAACCGTGGATTTTGCTTCATTCGCTTAACCATCTCAAGCCCGCTCATAATAGGCATCATTTCATCAACGATTATCAGGTCAGGGGCAAATGAAGCTGCAATCGCAAGACCGGAACGACCATTTTCAGCTGAAAGAGATGTAAAGTTATCATTCAGGATTCCCATTATGAATGCGGAAATTTGGCGGTTGTCTTCTACGATAAGAATTTTGGACTTATCGCTGTCTTGAGAAGCATTACTTTTATAATCTTCAGGAATAATCTTTTCTGATATAGGCAACGTTACGACAAAAGATGTACCTTGATTCTCCTTGCTGTATAGATTTATGTTTCCGCCCATAAGTTCAAGATACTTTTTTATCAGATATAAACCAAGACCTGTTCCTTCTCGTAATTTTGATGTTGACGGAGCCCTGAACATTCGTTGGAACACAAGAGATTGATCTGTGTCTGATATCCCGACGCCATCATCTGACACTATGATTTCAACATTATTGTTTCGTGTACTTATACCCAAAGATATTGTTGCTCCTTCATCCGAG
>Ga0224483_100505_pt1 | contig 12490 bp, 8 predicted proteins | sample hydfratestSal1_FD_181453 | JGI IMG/M metagenome (GOLD analysis project Ga0224483, IMG submission 181453) | Metatranscriptome of mouse feces microbial communities from Columbus University, Ohio, United States - Sal1 (Metagenome Metatranscriptome) ... | reverse complement strand
TTCTAAATCAGTTTCGGGGTTTAACATTTTATAAAAAGTTTAAGTCAGTTCTTTTTATTATTTTTGCGTTGCGTAAAATTTTATCTTATACCATAATGAAATATACCCGTTATACCTTTAAATTCAGATGGCTTATAGCATTATCTGTAGTGGCATTGCTGTCGCCCGCAATATCCTTCAACCTTTCGGGCGCGAATACTGACCGCATTCAGGTCACCACCCCCGACGGTCGTGTAGTGACTGTGGACGCTGTGACCGACAATATCGTCAAGGTCACAAACCTCGCCAAGGGGGAGAAAGCTCCGGTTACACGCACGTCGGTAATTGGCGACAGCCATATCAACGCAACTGTTTCAGAACTCAACGGTGTGACAACACTCACCACACCAGGCGGCATAGTGGTACGCCTCAGCAGCGCCACAGGTGAAGTTGACATCACCGCTGGCAAAAACCGCGGCATCAGCGACAATGGAGTGCGCACCCAAGCGGGCGGAAAGCAGCGTATAGAGCTCTCGACCATGGGGAGCGGCTCATTCTACGGTGCTGGAGAACGTGGCTACAGCTTCAACCTGAGCGGGGATACCTTGGTGATGTATAACAAACAAAACTACGGATACACCGCGGGTGAAAGCCGAATCAAGCAGATGAACATAACCATGCCGCTTTTCATATCTTCAAACGGTTATGCCGTAGTATTCGACGACTTCGGGGCTGCTGAAATGATTATGAACAACCCTATAGTCTATACCACTGAGTCAAAATATCCAATCTCCTACTATTTCATCAACGGGGCTGGCTCACTCGCTGATGTCACCGGAGAACTTTCATCGCTCACAGGGCGGCAGGACCTCCCACCATTCTGGTCGTTGGGTTATATCACATCAAAATATGGCTATCGTACCCAGGATGAGACTGTGGGTGTAATTGATACATTGAAAAGAGGTGGGTATCCTGTTGACGGAATTGTGCTTGACCTCTACTGGTATGGCAAGGAGCAGGATATGGGACGTCTTGCGTGGGAACCTGCACAATGGCCCGACCATAAGAAGATGCTGTCCGACCTGAAAAAGAATGGAGTAAATACAGTAATTATCTCTCAACCCTACATACTGCGCAACGGCAAAGGTCTTGACAATTATAATGAGCTTGCCTCGAAAGGGATGCTGGTCAAAGATTCAATTGGCAATCCGCAGGAAGTGACCATCTGGGTCGGTGAGGGAGGTATGTTTGACATGTCAAACCCTGACACCCGTGCATGGCTCCGTGAACGATACAAAAAGCTCACACTCGAAGGTGTGGGTGGATGGTGGGGTGACCTTGGCGAACCGGAGGTACATCCTGAACAGGGTCACCATGCCAACGGTCTCACTGCCCGTGAATACCATAACCTATATGGCAATGACTGGAGCAGCATCATCCATGGTCTTTTCAAAGAGGAATTTCCCGACCGTCGTCTCATGACCATGATGCGCGGAGGCACCACAGGATTGCAACGCTACAGCGTGTTCCCGTGGTCCACAGACGTATCACGTTCCTGGGGAGGTCTGAAACCTCAAATCACCATCATGCTCAACTCCGGACTCAGCGGACTCGGATATATGAGCCATGACGTTGGCGGGTTTGCCATTGATGAGTCACATCCCTATGACCCGGAGCTATATGTCCGCTGGCTCCAGCTCGGCACATTCTCCCCGGTGCTCCGCACCCATGCCCAAAGCACTGCCGAACCTTATAAATATCCTGACCAACAGTCAATCATCCTCCCTCTTATCAAAGAACGTTACCGCTGGCTCCCATACAACTATACTTTAGCCTACGAGAACGCCTCACAAGGACTTCCTCTGGTGCGTCCCCTCAACTTCTACACACCAGGTTCCACCAAGTATGACAACTTAACCGATGAATATCTATGGGGACGTGACGTATTGGTTGCTCCCGTCTTGACTCAAGGAGCCACTGAAAGGGAAATCGTATTCCCTGATGGACTTTGGGTGGACTATAACAACCCTACCGCCATCTATCACAGTGGAGATACTATCAGCTATCCGACCCCACTTGAAGTGTTGCCGCTATTTATCCGCGCAGGAGCTTTTATCCCTTTGGCAGACTACTCCATGGAAAATACAGGCGATTACCGCACCGACCGCTACACTGTGAATTACTATCCTTATTTAGGAAAATCAGAGTTCACAATGTATGAGGATGACCGCACTTCCACCACCTCGCTTAAGAATAATGAATATTCCTTGGTGACATTTACAGGCGATGCCGACATGAACGGTATAGAGATTAAGGCAGAGTCCAAAGGCTCTTATGCCGGCGCTCCCCCAGTCAAAGATATGACTTTTGTGGTCCACCTAATCAACGGCAACCCATCAGAAGTCACTATTGATGGCAGAAAAGCACCTAAAAAGAGTTGGAAATATCTCCCAGAAAAGGGCACGTTGACTATCCGCACAGCGTGGAAGGTTAGCTCACCACTCACCATCGAAATTAAATAAGGTCAAATTATACCGTTGAATCCTTCCGGGTTTGTTCGAGTATAGAATTTATGACATATATTTTGCAAATTATTACATTAGCGCCTCGTCATTGGCGCTAATGTTTTTTTGTTTCATACTTTTTTCGTAACTTCGCAATTAGCATAAAAACAACGTTCTATACCCCCATGAAAACAATACTCCTCGGACTAATGCTCTCGCTTAACCTATGCATGCAAGCGGAGACAGCTACCGGATATAAAAATCCGGTGATACCAGGTTTCCACCCTGACCCATCTGTAGTTAATGTCGGTGATGACTTCTACCTGGTCAACTCCTCGTTCAATTATTTCCCGGGCGTACCCATCTATCACAGCAAGGACCTTGTGAACTGGAAGCAAATCGGACATGTACTTGACCGGGAGAGCCAACTCGACCTCACAGGTGCTAATGAATGGGGTGGAATCTATGCCCCTACCATCCGCTACAACGATGGGGTATTCTATATGATTACCACCAATGTAACCGGCAAAGGGAACTTCCTGGTCCATACTACTGACCCGGCAAAAGGTTGGAGTGAGCCGGTGTGGCTTAAGCAAGGTGGCATTGACCCCTCACTTTACTTCGAGGATGGCAAATGCTACATGGTCAGCAATCCCGATGTAGGTATCTGGTTATGCGAGATTGACCCTATCACAGGAAAGCAACTCACTGAGAGCCGCCGCATCTGGGATGGCACCGGTGGTCGTCACCCTGAAGCACCACACATCTATAAAAAGGATGGCTGGTATTACCTACTGATTGCTGAAGGTGGTACCGAACTCGGTCATAGCGTCACTATAGCACGAAGCCGCACCATCGATGGTCCATACACACCTAATCCCGCCAATCCAATTCTATGTCATTTCAACAAGGAAGCCCAAAGTAATCCAATCCAGGGAACCGGTCATGCTGATATTGTCCAGGCTCCCGACGGTTCCTGGTGGCTGGTGTGTCTGGCATTCCGTCAGCAGAACGGAGCACATCATCTGCTTGGTCGCGAGACATATCTCGCCCCGGTGAGATGGGATGAAAACGCCTGGCCGGTGGTAAATGGCAATGGGACCATATCACTTGACATGAATGTACCCACCCTTCCGCTTCACCCCATCAAGCCGATTCCCGCAAGAGATGAGTTTACATCCGAGAACCCCAGTCACGAATGGGTGTGGATACGCAATCCGGAAATGAACAACTACGAACATGGGAACGGACGTCTGACCATAAAAGGCACTCCGGTCACTTTAGACTCATATCAGGAATCACCATCCGCTCTATTGCGCCGGCAGGAACACATATCATTCCGAGCCGCAACTGACGTGATGCTTGCCAACGCCTCCAAAGGAGCCGAAGCCGGAATAAGCGTATATGCAAACGGCAACTCCCATTACGACCTATTTGTGACCCGCACAGCCGATGGAAAAGACGCCATAGAATTACGCTATCGCCTCAACGAATTGAACCACATTGAAAAGATTATTCCTCTTGATTCGTCCGGCAAACAGGTTGTGCTAAGTATTGAAGGTTCACCCTCGCGCTACACCTTCTCATATTCAACCGATGGTGGGAAAAAATTCACTACAATCTCCTCCATGAACACCCGATATCTCTCCACTGAATGTGCAGGAGGCTTTACCGGCACATTCATAGCCCTCTACACTACTGCTCCAGATGGGAAAGCGACTGGAGTTTTTGATTATTTTGACTATCAACCACTATAATGTGTTTAATGACAATGAAAAAATCTCTCACCGCAATAGCCTCATTGATTTTAGCGCTATCAGCCACAGCTAAAGTGATTCCAGGGGCACTGATAAGCGACAATATGGTGCTCCAGCAGCTCACCGATGCCCGAATCTACGGAAAAGCAGACCCGGGTAGTGAAATCACCGTGACCCCTTCCTGGAACAACAAGACATATACCACTCATACTGACCGAACCGGCGAATGGTGTCTTGCAGTAGAGACTCCTGCCGGAAGTTTCACCCCCTACTCCATCACAATCTCCGACGGAGACCCTTTTACACTCCAAAATGTACTTGTAGGTGAGGTATGGCTCGCATCAGGACAGTCAAATATGCAAATGCCATTGAAGGGATTTCCTGGCTGCTGCATTGAAGGTGGTTATGACGAAATCGTCAAATCACGCCAATATGCCGATAAGGTTAGATTCCTTACCGTACCTCTTACCCAGAGCTACGAACTGCTCGACACTATAAATGCCAAGTGGACTGTTCCTTCACCTGAGACGTCTCCCGAATACAGCGCATTGGCTTGGAACTATGCCAAACAGATGTCTGATGTGCTTGAGGTGCCGGTTGGAATCGTAAGCGCAGCCTACGGCGGCGCCAAAGTGGAGAGCTGGAGCCCACGGGAGTTATTGGTCAACTATACCGATGTATCGCTCGACCCTAAAGATATCGAGCCTATGGTGCATTACCATCGTCCCATGTTGATGTACAATGCAATGTTCAATCCAATCAAGAACTATACCTATAAGGGGATTATTTGGTATCAAGGATGTTCCAACGTGGCAAGCTACTCCACCTACAGCGACCGACTGGCAGCTATGGTGAAACAATGGCGCGAAGATATCGGACTTGGCGACATAGCGTTCTATGCAGTGGAAATTGCCCCCTATCAATATGGCGACCCTTCTGAAATCGGACGTTCCCCCTTCCTTCGTGAAGCTCAATGGAAAGCGGTGGAAATGATACCCAATAGCGACATGATATCAATAAACGACCTCGTGAAACCTTACGAACGGTTCAACATTCATCCTGCCGACAAAACCACAGCCGGACACCGTCTCTGTGACCTCGCGCTTAACAAGACTTATGGCAAAAAACAATTTCTTGCAGGAAGTCCTAAATACAAATCACACCGCTTCCTTGACGGAGCTGCTTGGGTAGCGATTGACTCACCCAACGACGGTATCTGCCGCAACTATGACATACAAGGATTTGAAGTGGCTGGTCCCGACAAGGTATTTCATCCAGCTGACTCGGTATGGCTACACTGGCAAACAAACGAGATGGTAGTGTCAAGCAAAGCTGTACCCAATCCGGTAGCTGTGCGCTACGGTTTCCGCGACTTCCTGCCAGGCACTCTGCATGGAGGCAATTACCTGCCGCTAATCCCATTCCGTTCCGACGACTGGGACATTCCAACCGATAAATAGTCAATCAAATCACTATCCATATTAGAGCTTATTTAAAATATTAACTGAGCCATTTATGAACAGATTTCAAGAACTCAAAGACCTTTTAAAATCCAACCGTTCCTACCGACGATTTGACAATTCGCGTCCCATACCTGCCGAGGAGTTGCGTGAGCTCGTGGAACTGACCCGCTTCTGTTCTTCTGGACGAAATCTGCAACCACTACGTTACAGGATAGTCACTGACCGGGAGGAATGCGCCGCACTGTATCCCGCATTGAAATGGGCCGGGTATTTCTCCGACTGGGATGGTCCGGACCCGGCACAGCGCCCCGTGGCTTACCTCGTACAGTGCATTGACACAGCTCTTGCCAATGACTGCCTATGTGACGATGGGCTACAACTTGAGGCCATAACTCTTGGTGCTGCAACCAAAGGTATACACGGATGTATAATCAAGGCTTTCAACTCTGCAAAAGTAACAGAGGCATTAGAGATAGCCGAAAGATACAAACCGCGTTACGTACTTGCTCTTGGTTACCCGGCTGAAAAAGTGGAAATCGTTGATACCGACGGCTCCACTGAAGCTGACATCAAGTACTATCGCGACCAAAATGATACCCATATCGTACCTAAACGTCCACTTTCAGAGATTATCATCTGACAGAGGCAGACAAATATATTGAATATTGAACTAATTGGCTCACGGTAGCCAAACCAGCATTCCGGGAATCAGCTTAACCATCATGAAATTCCCGTATGAGAAATAGAATACATCAAATAACAGCAATGAGATTTCCTTACGCAGAAAATCTCATTGCTGTTATTATATATCGGTGTTTGAAAACCTTTTGTAAATGTCTCAGTCTGAAACTTAGCCCCCGAAGTTGTCGTAATGCACCGAAGTGGGGTCTACGCCAAGGTCATCAAGCATCTTATTGACAGCCGAACTCATCGGACCGGGACCACACATATAGTATTCGATATCCTCCGGCTCAGGATGATTCTTAAGATATGTCTCATAGATAACCTGATGTACAAATCCGGCGGTATACTTGACACCTGCGGCATCGGCTGCCGGGTCGGGACGGTCAAGCGCCAAATGGAACTTGAAGTTGGGGAAATCCTTCTCAAGCTGTAGGAAATCATCGAGATAGAACACTTCGTTAAGCGCACGCGCGCCGTAGAAATAATTCATCACTCGGTCACGAGTCTGAAGTGTCTTTGTCATCCACATGATTTGAGCGCGAAGAGGAGCCATACCCGCGCCACCACCAATCCACATCATTTCAGCTTTTGAATCAACGATAGGATGGAAGTCGCCATAAGGACCGCTCATGCGTACCTTGTCGCCTGGTTTCAGAGTGAATATATAGCTTGATGCAATGCCTGGCATCACATCCATAAATCCTACCTGAGGTTTCGGTTTGAAAGGAGGGGTGGCAATACGCACAGTAAGCATGATTCTATCACCTTCCTCCGGATAATTCGCCATTGAATAAGCGCGGACAGTGGTCTCTGTGTTCTTACATTTGAGTCCGAAGAGTCCGAACTTCTCCCACGACGGGAGGTACTCAGCACCAATCGAGTCCTTATCAATATCCTTGTCATAATCCATCTCATAGGTAGGAATCTTGATTTGAGCGTAGGAACCGGGGATGAAATCCATGTGGGCACCTTTGGGAAGAGCCACAATGAATTCCTTGATGAATGTTGCCACATTTTTATTGGATATAACCTCACATTCCCACTCCTTCACATCAAGAGCCGATGCGGGAATACCGACGTTGATATCCTCCTTAATCTTTACCTGACAGCCAAGACGCCAGTGGGCTTGCTGCTCCTTACGGGAGAAATGCACCTTTTCGGTAGGTAATATGTCACCCCCACCCGAAAACACCTGGCATTTGCACTGGGCGCAGCTTCCCTTTCCTCCACAAGCCGACGGAAGAAAAATATTCTGGTCAGCAAGAGTGGAGAGCAACGACTTGCCGGAATCAGCCTCCACCACAGTGTCGTTATTGATGGTTATCTTGACCTTGCCTGAATGAACAAGGTATTTTTTAGCGACGAGCAGAATCAATACCAATGCCAAGGTAATGATAAGAAAAATGCAGACGCCTGAAAGTATAGTTAGCATTGTAATAGTCTTTATTTTCGTGAGTTATTATTAAAGGTCCGTCCAAGGACTCACCACTAAATCTTTATACCGAGGAAGCTCATGAACGCTATACCCATGAGCGCAGTAAGTATAAAGGTGATGCCAACTCCGCGAAGCGGCTTAGGTATGTTGGAATACTCAGCAAGGCGTTCACGTATGGCGGCAATGGCTGTAATGGCAAGAAGCCAACCGAGTCCCCAACCACCACCGGCACACACTGCGGTCCACACGCTTGGGAAGTCTCTCTGCTGCATGAACAGCGAACCGCCGAGGATGGCACAGTTAACAGCGATGAGCGGCAGGAATATACCCAACGATGAGTAAAGAGCGGGACTATATTTCTCAACCGCCATCTCCACAAGCTGTGTCATAGAGGCTATCACAGCTATAAACATGATGAGCGAGAGAAAGCTAAGGTCAACATCGGCAAACTCCGGACCGAGCCACTGCAACGCTCCGGCACTCAGCACATATGTCTGCAGAAGATAGTTGACCGGCAGAGTCACAACAAGCATGAAAGTCACAGCGATGCCAAGACCGAAAGCAGTCTTTACATTCTTTGATACCGCTATGAAAGAACACATACCGAGAAAGTATGCAAAAATCATATTGTCGACAAAAATCGACCGGATGAATATATTGAAATTTTCCATGAATTAATCCTCCTGCAAGTCTTTGTTAATACTTCTCTGCACCCAGATGATGCAAGCCACCACGATGAGAGCCATCGGAGGGAGAATCATCAGACCGTTGTTGACATACCCTGCCTCATAGAAACTTTCAGGTATCACCTGATAGCCAAGAAGAGTGCCGCTGCCGAGCAACTCACGGAAAAAACCCACAATAACAAGAATCACGGCATATCCTGCACCATTGCCTATGCCATCAAGAAACGAAGGCCACGGTTTGTTACCCATGGCAAACGCCTCAAGACGTCCCATGAGTATACAGTTGGTAATTATAAGCCCGATGAACACCGAAAGCTGCTTGGAAGCATCGTAAGCATACGCTTTAAGTACTTGGTCAACAATGACCACAAGTCCTGCCACCACTACCAACTGTACTATAATGCGGATATTAGTGGGAATCGTGTTGCGGAGCAACGATATAATCACATTGGCAAACGCCAGCACTGCAATAACCGACACACCCATCACAATTGCCGGTTCAAGTTTGGCTGTTACGGCAAGCACCGAACAGATACCAAGCACTTGCACCACCACCGGATTGTTTTTGGACAGTGGGTTAAAGAGCACATCTATATTTTTTACTTTATCAGCCATGACGGATGAAAATATTGAGATTGTACTTTGAGGTTGTTTTTATTATTCCTGAGCACCTTCCGCAAGAGCCTGAAGATACTTTTTGTAAGGAGTGAGACAATTGTCGAGCATCGACCCCACCCCCTTCGAGGTAATGGTGCCACCCGAAATACCGTTCACGTAATCCTCACCGTCAAGCGGGAGCTGACCGGTCTTTACCACTGCTATAGGATGGAAACGACCATCTTTAAATACCTGTTTGCCCTCGAACTGAGAACAGAACTGAGGTTTCTCGATTTCAGCGCCCAATCCAGGAGTCTCACCCTGATGTGCGAAATATGCGCCATAAATGGTGGAACCGTCAGCGTCAAATGCCACATAGCCCCAGATGGGTCCCCACAAGCCGGCACCATACACCGGGAGGATATATTTCTTTTCACCATCAGGTGTGGTGCACACAAACACAGGAAGGTCTCTGCGGTCGCCGGCAAGCTTGCTTTGAGATGCCACATCGACATCAAAAGCATTCACACCGTCCACTTTCTCTCCCTTGGAATTGACTACTATCTGCTCGGTGACATACTTGTCAAAATCCGCCACAACATTCCCCTTCTCGGGAGTGATGAGAGCGGCCGCAAGAATCTGGCTCATCTTATCGGCATTGATATTGTCCTGCTGCTTGCCGCGGAGAGCGAGTGAGGTAGCAGCCAGAGCAGTGCCGACAAGCACCACGAGCACTATTATATATATTATTGTATATGTATTGCTTTGCTTATTCATAATCCTTATAGATAAGTCATGTTTCTAATCAGGCCCGTGCTTTGAGGCGGCGCATACGGCGCGACACATTGGTCTGCACCACACAGTAGTCAATCAGCGGTGCGAGCGCGTTTGCCAAAAGCACAGCGAGCATGGCACCCTCGGGATAACCGTTATTATATGTTCTGATAAGCACTGCCACCACACCCACAAGCAGTCCGTAGATGTATTTTCCCACACCGGTACGCGCGGCTGTGACAGGGTCGGTTGCCATGAACACGGCTGCAAATGCAAAACCACCGAACAGCAACTGGTCAACCGGGCTGAGGAATGATGCCGGATAAGTAGGTGTCTGGAATATATTGGCAACCCATCCCATGAGCAGGCCACCGACCACCACGCTCAGCATGATGCGCCATGAAGCCATACCTGTGATGAGCAAAATTGCCGCACCGATAAGGATACAAAGAGTGGAAGTCTCGCCGAATGAGCCCGGAATAAGCCCGAGGAACGCATCCCATGTACTGATAGGATTTCCCTGTATGTTGAGCAGTTCGAGCTTGCCACCAGTGAATGTGGCAATCTGACCGAGAGGTGTGGCACCTGTAAAGGCATCAGGAAGGTCATAACCGAGTCCGCAGATAGAATTGGTAGACACAAAAACCTTGTCGCCGCTCATCTGCGCAGGGTAAGCGAAAAAGAGGAATGCACGCGTCACCAATGCCACGTTAAACACATTGTAACCTGTGCCACCGAACACCTCCTTGACAAATATCACAGAGAAGGCTGTAGCTACAGCAAGCATCCACAGCGGTGTCTCAATCGGACAAATCAAAGGAATGAGGATACCTGTCACAAGGAATCCTTCCTGAATCTCCTCGCGACGCCACTGTGCCACCACGAATTCAATGCCGAGACCTACCACATAGGTAACCACTATACGGGGCAACACAGCAAGGAAACCATAGAGCATCAGACTCCAGAAAGGAAATTCGGTAGCGCCTGCGGCGAGCCAATTCTGGTAACCGGTATTATACATACCGAAAAGCAGACACGGCATCAACGCGAGCACCACCATTATCATCACACGCTTTGAATCAAGACTGTCGTGAATATGCACCCCCGACTTAGATGTAGTGTTGGGAGTGTAGAGAAACGTTTCAAACCCGTCAAACACACTCTGTAAAGCATGCAACTTTCCACCTGGCTCGAAATTGGGCTTTATACGATTCAGATAATTTCTTAAAGCTTTCATTATTTATATTATGCTGATGAGAGATTATACTTCGCTACGGAGGTAATCAAGTCCCTCACGCACTATTTTCTGTAGTTCCAGTTTTGAAGGGTCAACATATTCCGCGAGGGCAAAGTCCTCAGGAGCCACCTCGTAGATTCCGAGAGCCTCCATGCGGTCAATATCCTTGGCAATGATAGCCTTCAGAAGATATTCAGGAAGGATATCCATCGGGAACACCTTATCATACTCTCCCGACATTATCATGGCGCGTCTGCCGCCATTGATACGGGCATCGGGATTAAAGGTCCGATTCAGGAAATGACCCAGGAAGGAGCGGTTGACACTCATTTTCTGAGGGCTCAGCGAAGCCCACCCCATGAATTCATCAGCATCGTCACCCTCGGGAATCACAGTGACATGACGGTAGGGATAATGGAGATAACCGTCAAGCTTCTCTGTTACACCTGTGAGCACATTGCCTGATATTATACGATGTGTTCTGCCATCATCCTTCACTTCACCCTTGAGCAGAGTATCAAGTTCAGCGCCTATCAAAGTCTTCACCATGCGAGGCTGTCGCACCTCACTACCGGTCACAGCCACACAAGCTGAGCAGTCAACAACACCGGTATCCATAAGCTCACCTATGCGAACCAAAGTGACCACATCAAGCGTCCATACCACCTCTCCTTTATTAACGGGGGCGATATTAGCTATCTGTACGCCGACATTTCCTGCAGGATGCAACTTAGGAAATTCTACTATCTCAGCGCCCGGCACATCCGGAAAACCGGAATCCTTCTCTACACCTATATATATAGAGCCGGCAGTCAACAAGGAAAGCGCCTTTACTCCCGACACCAAAGCCTGCTGCTTATCCTTTACCATAGCGTAAAGCGACGGAGCAAGCGGAGCGGAGTCCATGGCAGTCACAAAAATATCACGGGGAACATCGCCCGATTGGGGCACAATGTCGTAGGGTCGGCGGCGCATCATAGCCCATAGACCTGACTCCTTCAGCAGAGCCTTGACCCTATCAGCGCCTGTCATGGCTGATTGAAGCGTCACCTTTTCAGTGCCGCTCACTTTCACAACCACACGCTCAATTTTGCGGCGGGCACCTCGCACCACGGCTTCAACCGTTCCGGCAGCCGGCGATACAAGCTTTACGTCCGCATCATTTTTGTCATGGAGCAACGGTTGACCAGCCTTGATGGCGTCACCCTCCTTGACATCGAGCTTCGGAAGAAAACCGGGGAAATCGTCTGGAACGATAGCTACTCGTTCAGGCACAAGCTCGGCTTTAAGCTCATTGTCGGGCAAAGCGCCCTCAAGATTAAGATTCAAGCCTTTCCTTAGATTAATTGTACGTCTCATCAAATAGTAATATGT
>Ga0224483_100503_pt1 | contig 12494 bp, 12 predicted proteins | sample hydfratestSal1_FD_181453 | JGI IMG/M metagenome (GOLD analysis project Ga0224483, IMG submission 181453) | Metatranscriptome of mouse feces microbial communities from Columbus University, Ohio, United States - Sal1 (Metagenome Metatranscriptome) ... | reverse complement strand
CCGCGTCTAAGGAGGCTCCCATGGCATCACCACAGGAAAAACTCTATACCATCCAAGATATATATGCACTTCCAAACGGCAAACGTGCTGAACTGATCGACGGCCGGATCTATATGATGGCGCCGCCCAGCGCCTGCCACCAGGACATCATCTTTTCCATTTCCCGTAAGATCGCAGACTACATCGATGCACACAGAGGCGACTGTAAGATCTACCTCGCTCCCTACGCCGTATTCCTGAACGCGGATGACAGAAACTACGTGGAACCTGACATCTCGGTCATCTGCGACAGGTCCAAACTGGACGACCGGGGCTGTATCGGGGCACCGGACTGGGTGATCGAAGTCGCGTCTCCCAGCACCGAACGGATGGACTACGGGATCAAGCTCTTTAAATACCGTTCCGCCGGAGTGCGGGAGTATTGGATCGTAAATCCTATGAAACGCGCCGTAAATGTCTTTGATCTGGCCTGCGGCAATGCATCGGCCTTGTACGCCTTTGATGATGAGATCCCCGCCTGTATCTATGAGGGTCTGACGATCAACATCCAGGGACTCTTATGAGACACAACGGCAGAATCTGCTAAACACCAGGATGCGCGCGCTGCCCGCCGATCAGGGACGTTCCAAAAATGTGTAAAAAATGCGTTGATAACAGATCATAAAAAGACTATAATAATATCATCAGACAATCCCGATAGATCTGAAATACAGAAGGGGGAGGTAAGGATGGAAGATATGGGGATGACAAACGAACAGTGGTATGCAGATATAAGGAACCAGATTGAGGATTGGGAAGATGTCCGGGAGCTGATCCAACAGACACCGGACAGTCCGGAAAAAGAATTGGCCCTGAAGAAGATCGATCGGACCTTAAGGCGGTTACGCGAAAATCTAGAGAAATAAAATGCCTGCCGTTTTAAGACAGCGTTTTTAGGAGCCGGGGGAGATTGCGATCTCCCCCGACGCTTTTGGTACTTTTGCCGTTTCATTTTTTAAAAGAAATATCTATTTTTTGTCCTTCATAAAATTTTATATTTAGAAATCCTTTACACCCCGTCGCCCAGCCGTTATAATATCTCTTATAGAAAGGCGGTGGCATATATGTCTGAGAAAGAGATGATCAAGATATCTGTGGAAGAATTTGCAAGACTGCAGAGTTATATGCTGGTCTGTGAAAAAGAGTCCGAAGCATATAAGCTAATGAAAGGCCGTTACATCGAATTGAAAGTGATCCTGACAACTTCCGGGGTCAACATCACGGAATTGGACAGGATAAAAGAATGATCGAAATAGCTTGCAGATGGGTTTGGGCTATGATACACTAGAATATAGAAAAAAGAATGACCGCCATAGTATACCCATGGGGTACAAAGTGGTTGACCTGGAAACAATATAGAAAAACCACCCTGTTTCTCGTCAAAGTTTGAGGGTGGTTTTTCTATCTATGCTTTAATGCTCTGCGATCAATGACATATCAAAATATATGAATGTCACTGTGATCTATCCAAAGATTAAAAAGGCAGCAGGTAAATAGATATTTCACTCCATTTTACCTGCCGCCTTTTTTCACCCATCTTTAGAAACTCCGGATGGCATCCTCTTCCCCGTCCGCCGCCTTCTCGATACGTCTGATGATCACGTCGTATCCCGCGGACTCATTGACTTTCACATGGATCTTATCCCCCACCTTATGCCCCAGGAGGGCTTTCCCCAGCGGCGATTCCACACTGATCCTGCCATCCAGGGAATTTCCCCGGATGGAGGTGACCAGTTTATAGACTTCTGTCTCATCGTCCTCTTCAAAGTAGACTTCCACCTTGTTATTGAGCCCCACCTCATCCTCCTGGGACTCATCTGTGATGATGCGGGCGGTCTTTAACATCCGCTCCAGATAACGGATCCTGCTCTCATTTTTGTTTTTGTCTTTTTTTGCCGCATGGTACTCGAAGTTCTCGCTCAAGTCCCCGTGGGCCCGGGCCTCTTTGACCGCCTCCAGGGCTTCCTTTCGCACCACCAGTTTCCGGTATTCGATCTCTTCTTGTATCTTCTTTACGTCTTCTTCTGTCAGCTGCTCTCTCATCATCCGCGCACCAGCAAAGATTCCCCTGTCATTTCTTTTGGCTGTTCCATCTCCATCAGATCGATCAGCGTGGGAACGATATCCGCCAGTCTGCCGCCTTCACGCAGAGAATAGGACGGATCCGCATTGACTAAGATAAATGGCACCGGATTCGTGGTATGGGCTGTAAAAGGCTCACGGCTCTCATAGTCGATCATCTGCTCCGCATTTCCATGATCCGCGCAGATCAGCATCTGACCGCCGGCTTTTTTGACAGCATCGACCGCCTTGCCCACACAAGCATCCACCGTCTCGATGGCCTGGATGGCTGCGGCCTCGACACCGGTATGCCCCACCATGTCCGGATTGGCAAAATTGCAGATGACCACATCGTATTTCTCAGATCCGATGGCCTCCACCAGTTTTTCGCACACTTCCGGCGCGCTCATCTCCGGCTGCAGGTCATAGGTGGCCACCTTGGGGGAATTGACCAGGATACGGTCCTCACCCGGATTGGGTTCCTCCTTGCCTCCGTTGAAGAAGAATGTCACATGGGCGTATTTCTCCGTCTCCGCGATCCTCGCCTGCGTCATGTGATGAGCGGCCAGGTACTCCCCGAAGGTATTGAGGATCTCTTCCTTATGGAAAGCGACCAGTTTGTTTTCAATAGTATCGTCGTAATCTGTAAAACACACGTATGTCAATCCCAGTTTCTTCTCCCGGGCAAATCCTTTGAAATCCTCGTCCACAAACGCCCGCGTGATCTCCCTTGCACGGTCCGGACGGAAGTTGAAAAAGACCACGGAATCCCCATCCTGGACGACGGCGGCCGGCTTGCCCTCCCGGGTGACCACGATGGGTTCCACAAACTCATCGGTGACCTCCGCCTCATAAGACTCTTTCACGGCGCAGACCGGGCAGGCGGCTTCTTTTCCCTCGCCCTGGGTCAGAGCTCTGTACGCGCGCTCCACCCGCTCCCAGCGGTTATCCCGGTCCATGGCATAATAACGGCCCATGACAGTGGCGATCTCACCCACACCGATCTTCTCCATCTCGTCTTTCAGTTCTTTTATATAGTCCTTGCCGGACGCGGGGGGCGTATCCCGCCCGTCCAGGAAGCAGTGTACATAGACCTTGGACAGACCTTCCCTTTTTGCCAGCTCCAGCAGTCCATACAGATGGGTGTTGTGGCTGTGCACACCGCCGTCGGATAACAGTCCCATACAATGTAACGCCGTGCCTTTTTCCCGGACGTTTTTGACCGCCTGCAACAAGGCTTCGTTTTTGAAAAAGTCTCCGTCCTGGATCTCTTTCGTGATCCTGGTCAGCTCCTGGTATACGATGCGGCCTGCGCCCATATTCAGGTGGCCCACCTCGGAGTTGCCCATCTGGCCCTCGGGAAGGCCCACGGCCATGCCGCTGGCGGAACCTTTTACAAAAGGATACTGGGCCATCAGCTGGTCCATATTCGGCGTTTTTGCCTGGCTGACGGCATTGGCCTCGCTCTTTTCATTCAGGCCGTAGCCGTCCAGGATGATCAAAACGGTTGGTTTTTTACGCATTCTCATTCTCCTTTATCTGCTTGATAGACCCGCAAGACAGTGGAAATCTCTTTGACGCTCTCCTGTGCCTTTAAAGTCTCGATCGCATTTGTCAGATTCCCTTCTTTGACTGCATCAGTGATCACCACCAGCTCGGCTGTGCCTTTCTCGGACTGCCGCTGGATGATCTGGGCAAGACTCACCTGGTTTTGCGCAAATACATTGGCTGTGTCTGTAAATACGCCGCATTTGTCCTCTACCAGCATGCGCAGGAAGAAACGGTTCTTCGTATCTTCCATCTTTTTCACAGACAGCTGTTTGTAACAGGAGCAGCTGATCCGTCCGCAGCAGCCGTTCATGATATTCCGTGCAATGTCAAACACGTCACCCACCACGGCGCTGGCTGTGGGCAGGCTGCCGGCCCCGCGGCCATAGAACATGACATTTTCCACAGCGTCCCCGTTGAGGAACACGGCGTTGTAAGAATCGCTGACGGATGCCAGCGGATGGTCACCCGCGATCAGCATGGGGCACACATAGGCTTCGATGCCCTCCTCATCACAGTGCGCTACGCCCAAAAGTTTGATCGTACAGCCCATCTCCCGGGCATACTGGATGTCTTTGGCTGTGATCTTCGTGATGCCCTCGATATGCACATCGTCCAACACCACGCGGGAATGGAAACCGATCGAAGCCATGATCGCCACCTTGCGCCCCGCATCCAGCCCTTCGATGTCCGCTGTGGGGTCGGCCTCCGCATAGCCCAGTTCTGTGGCCAGATCCAGGGCCTCCTGAAATTCCATGCCCTCCTGCTCCATCTTCGTCAGGATAAAATTCGTCGTCCCGTTGACGATCCCCATGATCTCGGTGATCGTATTTCCCAACAGGCACTGTTTCATCGGACGGATGATCGGGATGCCCCCCGCCACAGCCGCCTCGAAGAGGAGATCACATTTGTGCTCCGCCGCCGCGTCGAGCAGTTCCCGGCCGGACACGGCCACCAGATCCTTGTTGGCTGTCACCACATGCTTTCCCGCATGCAGGGCCGCCAGGATACAGGTCCTGGCCGGTTCCAGTCCGCCCATCAGCTCGATCACGATCTCGACGGAATCATCCTCCACAACTTCATGCCAGTCTGCTGTCAGAAGACTGGCATCGTCCACCTGATCGGCGACTTCCGCCGGATCTTTGACAGCGATCCTGCGCAGTTCCAACTCCACGCCCAGTTTCTTGCCCATCTCCGGCTGCTGGGCTTTCAATACTTTATAGGTGCCCATCCCCACTGTGCCGAGCCCTAAGAGCCCAACCCCTATCTTCCTCATTCTCCGTTCTCCTTTTCACTGTGTGTACGAAATATTTTAGAGTGTGTTTGATGACACTCTAAATCTTGTGTATAGCTTGGATCTTATATACATTTGATACGATCCATGTCCGCTCAGATCTTTGAATAAATGTACTTTTCTGCGAGAAAAGTACCAAAAGCGCCGGGGGATTGCGGATTTCCCCCGGCCCCCTTTAAAACGCTGTCCTGGAAAGCCAGCTGTTCCGTGCTCTCAGCCGCTTGCCGGGACTTTCATAGTAAACGGACATGTCGCCTGACGGCGACACCACCATGAATGAAAGCCAGCTGCTCCGTGCCTTCGGCACTCCCACAGCTGCCACCTGTATTCATGATCCGGGCTATCGCCCTACTCATTCATACAGGTTAGCCCGTCAAATGTCAGGTCGAGTGTGCAAACAAGTTTGCCCATCGTCCTGCCGCTTGCCGGGACTTTCATAGTAAAAGGATGGAGGATCTCTTCCTCACATCCCCCATCCCTATTGTCCTATCCCTATTTATAATTGACGATCTTGCCGAAATCCGGTTTCAGCGAAGCGCCGCCCACCAGACCGCCGTCGATATCCGGCTGTGCGAACAATTCCGGCGCAGTCTCTGCGTTCACGGAACCGCCGTACTGGATACGGATGGCCTCTGCCGTGGCCTGGTCGTAGATTTCAGCAATGCACGCACGGATGCCTTTGCATACTTCCTGTGCCTGTTCTGTGGTGGCCGTCTTGCCGGTACCGATCGCCCAGATCGGTTCGTAGGCGATCACCGCTGTCTTCGCCTGCTCGGCTGTCACGTTCTGAAAACCGACTTTCACCTGCTGGCGGATGAAATCCATGGTCACGCCCTGTTCCCTCTGCTCCAGGCTCTCGCCGCAGCACATGATCGGTGTGATCCCATGCTCGAAGGCTTTGAGCATCTTCTTATTGACGGTCTCATTTGTCTCCGCAAAATATTCTCTTCTCTCCGAATGTCCCAGGACAACGTATTTAATCCCCGCATCGGTGAGCATCGCCGGTGAGATCTCGCCTGTGTATGCGCCTTTGTCCTCAAAATACATATTTTCCGCCCCTACCTGGATGTTGGAGCCTTTTGCCGCCTCTGCCACCGGGATGATATCGATGGCCGGTACACAAAATACCACGTCCACGTACGGATTGTCCACCAGTGGTTTTAAGGTGTCCACCAGTTTCACTGCCTCGGAGGGTGTCATGTTCATCTTCCAGTTGCCTGCGATTATCTTCTTTCTCATCTATCTTTCTCCTCTTAGATCCTATTTGTCATCTGCTGCAGCCACGCCGGGAAGTTCCTTGCCTTCCAAAAATTCCAGGGAAGCCCCGCCGCCTGTGGAGATGTGGCTCATCTTATCCCCAAAGCCGAGCTGGTTCACGGCTGCCGCTGAATCTCCGCCGCCGATGATCGTGGTGGCGTCTGTATCTGCCAGAGCCTGCGCCACGGCGATCGTCCCTTTTGCCAGGACCGGATTTTCAAAAACACCCATAGGGCCGTTCCATACGACTGTCTTCGCAGATCTTACAGCATCGGCAAATGCCTTGGCTGTCTCTGTGCCGATATCCAGCCCCATCTGATCTGCGGGGATCGCATCAACGGACACAACGGATACGTCGATCTGGGCGTCGATGGGATCCGGGAAGCTCTTGGCTACGACGGTATCCATGGGAAGGAGCAATTTCTTGCCCAGTTTTTCTGCCTTTTCCATCATCTCTTTGCAGTAGCCGATCTTCTCTTCATCTACAAGGGAGCTGCCCACTTCACAGCCCTTGGCCTTTAAGAATGTGTAGGCCATGCCGCCGCCGATGATCAGTGTATCGCATTTTTCCAGCAGATTTGAGATCACATTCAGTTTATCCGCCACTTTCGCGCCGCCTAAGATGGCGACGAATGGCCTCTGGGGATTGTTTACCGCGTTGCCCAGGAAGTCGATCTCTTTTTGCATCAGATAGCCTACGGCGCACTCGTCCACAAATTTGGTCACACCTACATTGGAGCAGTGTGCTCTGTGGGCTGTGCCGAACGCATCGTTTACGAACACATCACAGATGGAAGCCAGTTCCTGGCTGAAAGCCTCCCCGTTCTTCGTCTCCTCTTCCCTGTAACGGGTGTTTTCCAGGAGGATCAGATTCCCATCTTTCATCTCATCCACTGCTTTTTTCACATCCTCCCCGATCACCTGATCATTGGGGACAAATCTTACTTCCTGTCCCAGGAGTTCTGTCAGCCTTGCGGCCACTGGAGCCAGGGACATCTCCGGGAGCGGTTTGCCCTTCGGCTTGCCTAAATGGGAGCATAAGATCACGCGGCCCCCGTCTTTGACCAATTTCTGGATCGTTGGGAGGGCGGCCACCAGACGGTTCTCATCTGTGATCTTGCCCTCTTTTAATGGTACGTTGAAATCACATCTCACCAGGACTTTTTTTCCTTTTACCTGGATATCATCTACGGATCTTTTATTTAACATAACATTCTCCTTCATAAAGGAAAGGCCCGATCCCAGTACAGATCGGACCCTTCCTGGATCATTTTCTATCACACATCACTTTATTTTTTATGCTAATTCAGAGAAGAATTTGATCGTGCGCACCATCTGGCTCACATAAGAATTCTCATTGTCATACCAGGAAACAACCTGTACCTGGGTATCCCCATTGTCCATAGCGGACGCCATGGTCTGTGTCGCGTCGAACAGAGAGCCGTAAGCCATGCCGACTACATCGCTGGATACGATCTCGTCCTCATTGTAGCCGTAGGATTCGTTGGCAGCTTTCTTCATCGCCGCGTTGATCTCTTCTACAGTCACTTTGCCTTTTACAACAGCGATCAGGATCGTTGTGGATCCGGTGGGTGTGGGCACACGCTGTGCGGAACCGATGAGTTTTCCGTTCAGTTCTGGGATGACCAGGCCGATCGCTTTGGCTGCGCCTGTGCTGTTCGGCACGATGTTCACTGCGCCTGCACGGGATCTTCTCAAGTCGCCTTTCCTCTGCGGGCCGTCTAAGATCATCTGGTCGCCTGTGTACGCATGGATCGTGCTCATGATACCGCTCTGGATCGGAGCTAAGTCATTGAGAGCTTTTGCCATGGGAGCCAGGCAGTTTGTCGTACAGGAAGCAGCGGAGATCACTGTATCCTCTGGTTTTAAAGTATCATGGTTTACATTATAAACGATAGTAGGAAGATCATTTCCTGCCGGTGCGGAGATCACGACTTTCCTTGCACCTGCTTTGATATGGGCTTCTGCTTTTTCTTTGCTGGTGTAGAAGCCTGTGCACTCTAATACAACGTCTACGCCGATAGTCCCCCATGGAAGATTGGCAGCATCTGATTCTTTGTAGATCTTGATCTCTTTGCCATCTACTGTGATGGAATCTTCACCTGCGGTTACTTTCTCAGCCAGCGCATACTTACCCTGGGAAGAATCATATTTTAACAAATGTGCCAGCATCTTCGGAGATGTCAGGTCGTTGATCGCCACTACGTCATACCCTTCCGCCCCGAACATCTGCCTGAATGCAAGCCGTCCAATACGTCCAAAACCATTGATCGCAACTTTTACTGCCATGATTAAACTCCTCCTATTGAATATAATTTAAACTTGCCTATCGTATAACTTTATTGGCATTATAAGGAAATGCCGATCCAAAGCATATTGTACCTGATCCTGTACAAAAATTCAAGCCCTAATCGATCATTTATTACAATTAATATAGATCGATCTTAGTCTTATTCACCAAAGACCGCTCTATAGTCCTTCTGGAATTTCTCGATGCCCACTGTGGTCAGCGGATGGTGCACCATCTGTTCGATCACCGTAAACGGCACAGTGGCGATGTGCGCCCCGGCCCTTGCACAGTCGGTCACGTGGATCGGATTGCGGATGCTGGCCGCGATGATCTCCGTCTCGATGTCCACAGATGCGTCAAAGATCTCCACGATATCTTCGATCAGCTGCACACCCGCCACGGAGATATCATCCAGACGGCCTAAGAATGGAGACACGTAGGCCGCCCCGGCTCTTGCCGCCAGCAGCGCCTGGTTTGCGGTGAAGATCAGTGTGACGTTTGTGCGGATCCCTTCTTTTGACAGGACTTTCACGGCTTTTAAGCCTTCTTCCGTCATCGGGATCTTGACCACCATATTCTTGTGGATCTTGGCGATCTCTCTCCCTTCCGCGATCATGCCCTCCGCGTCTGTGGTGGTGGCTTTGACCTCACCGCTGATCGGGCCGTCTACGATCGTGGTGATCTCTTTGATGACCTCGTTGAAATCCCTGCCCTCTTTGGCGATCAGGGACGGGTTTGTGGTCACCCCGCAGATCACGCCCATGTCATTTGCCCTGCGTATATCCTCCACTTTCGCTGTATCGATAAAAAATTTCATTTGCACATGCCTCCCATTTTTTCTTATTAGTATAACATAATTTTCCTATCCGTCAATCTCTCTGCCCAAAGGATCTCCCTGTAAATGTACATCCAATTGATTGTAAGGGATCACAATGCCTTCCTGATCGAACGTAAGTTTGATCTTCTCATTCAATCCCCACTTGACTTTCCAGTACCGGTCCGTGGGGACCCATGCCCGAAAGCCTAAGACCACCGCGCTTTCCGCCAGCTCGTCCACGAACACCACCGTCTCCCGTTCGTGATAGATATCCGGCTCCTCTGCGAGCAGCCTCTCCAAGATCCCTTTCGCCTGCCGGATATCCGACTGGTAGGAGATCCCCACTTTGATGTCCAGCTGCCGTTCGTCCTTCTCCGTCACATTGGTCACGCTGCTGTTGGAGAGCGTCCCGTTGGGGATCACGATGGTCTTGTTGTCGACGGTGGTCAGCCTGGTGTAGCACATGTCGATCCGGCTGACCGTCCCCTCACAGCCGGCCAGACCGTTCTGTACGATGTAATCCCCCACCTGGAAGGGTTTGAATAATAAGATCATGATCCCGCCGGCCAGATTTGCCAGCCCGCCCTGGAGGCCCATGGCCAGCGTGATCCCGGTAGAGCCGATCAATGCCGCCACCGAGGCCTCCGTGACCCCGAACCGGGTGGCAATGCTGAACACCAACAGCAGATACATGAGGATCTTCGCCAGGGAACAAGCGAACTGGACCACGCCCTGATCCACCCGCATCTGTTCCATAGAGCGGCGCAGGGCTTTCAAGAGCCAGCGGATCACCCGCATCCCCAGGTAGAAGATCACGATCGATATGACAACTTTCATACAAAATCCGATCAGAGCCGGTATCTGTTCCTCCAGATAGGAAGTACCGCGCTGCATCAGTCCGTCCATCTTTATTGTCCCCCTTTGGCGGATATATGTTCCATCGGTCCCCATCACATCGGCTGATAAGCGAACACCGCGATCCCCCAGGCGGGCAGTTTCACCGTAAGCCGGTACGGCCGCCCGTCCCATTCCGCCTTCCGGCAGGTCTTCGCCCGGGGATTGACCACGCCCGAGCCGCCAAACGCGGCTGCATCGCTGTTAAATATCTCTTTATATTTCCCATAATACGGGACGCCCACCTTGTACTCTTCCTGCTTCTCCCCTGAGAAATTGCAGATGATCAGCAGCACATCTTTCTTCTGTCTGTCCCTGCGCATGTACGCCAGTATGTTATCCCCCGCTTCCATCTGCTGGATCCACTCAAAACCGGCCGGGTCCCCATCCTGCTCCCAGAGTGCCGGGTGCTCCCGGTAAAACCGGTTGAGCCCTTTTATATAAGCGCCGACCCCTTCCGGGAGGCTGCCCCAGGGGGCCAGATATTTTTTTCCGGGATGGGTGAAAAAGTATCCCAGGGCCACTTTCAGATCGTCCTGTTTTTCCCGGTCATCCTCCCCCGGCAGGGACTCCAGGAACCGCTCCACCGTCACGATATCCCGGTCATCCAGCGTGAGGATAAAATCTTCACAGTAAGCATAGAGCATACTCGCCGTCAGCTCATCGTGGTGCGCCGTGCGGGACTGCCGTTCTCCACGGATATAGTCCAGGAACCCATGCGTCCACCCGTTGTTCCATTTATAATGGAAGCCCATATGGGTATCGTCCACCGGCCCGGTCAGATCCGGCCAATATCCGTCTTCCTGGGCGATCAGGAGCACATCCGGATGTTTTTTCCGAACGGCCGAAGCCATGTGCTTGATGAACTCCACCGCGTCCAGGTCCTCATTCCCGCCAAACATATTCGGCGTCCACTGCCCCGGCTCACGCCCGTAATCCAGATAGAGCATGGCATCCACGTCGTCCAGGCGCAGGCCGTCCAGATGGTAACATTCCAGCCAATAAAATACATTGGAGATGAGAAAATTGCGCACATGGGGACTGGCCATGTCAAAGAGCAGCGTCCCCCATATGGGGTGTGTCCCCGCGCCGTCCTGGCTGCGCTCATACAGACAGGTACCGTCCAGCATGCTCAGGCCCTCGTCCTCCCTCGGGAAATGCACCGGCGTCCAATCCATGAGCACCCCGACCTGCTTCTGATGGAGATGGTCCACGAAATACTGGAGATCCTCCGGCTTCCCAAAGCGGGACGTGGGCGCGTAATACCCGCTGGTGGCGTAAGGCCCCGCCTCATCCCCGTACTCCATGACCGGGGGCAGTTCCACATGAGTGTAGCCGCCCTCCATGGCGTACGCAGCCACCTGATCTGCCAGCTCTTTATAAGTCAGGAAGCTGCCGTCCTCTGCCCTTGCCATCTGCGCAAGGTCCACCTGCCCGATGCTCAAGGGAGCAGCCTTGCCCGCCTGGCTTTTTCGTTTCTTCATCCAGGCTTGGTCACCCCAGCGGTAGCCGCTGACCTTTTCCACCACCGATGCCATGCCGGGTGTACGCTCCCGTCCGTTGGCGTAGGGATCTGTCTTTAAAAACATGGAGCCGTTTAGCATCCGTATCTCGAACTTGTAGAGCTCACCCGGTTTCAGGCGCGGGATGAAGAGCTCATGCAGCCCTGTGGACGGGGACTTCTGCATCGGGTGCACCCGCCCGTCCCACTGGTTGAAATCGCCCACCACGCTGACCCGCAGAGCGTTCGGCGCCCAGACGGCGAAATACACGCCCCGCACCCGATCCACCACCATCGGATGCGCGCCCAATCTCTCGTAGGCCCGATAATACACGCCCTGCCGGAACATCTCCTCCTCTTTCTCCGTAAACTGGGAGGGGAACCTGTACGCATCCCCATACCGGCGCTTTTTCCCGTCCTCACCCTCAACGATGAATTCATAGGAGGACACTTCCTTTGCCGGCAGCAGCACGGCATAGAACCCGGCCTCATCCGCTCTCTCCATCTCATATTTCCTGCCGCTCTTCTTGCTGTCCACTTTCACGCCCTTTGCATTGGGAAAAAAACACTGGATCAGCACGTCGTTCTTTATCTCCTGCCTGCCCAGGATCTCCCTGGGGCAGTTCTCCTCCCCATATACCACCGCCTCGATCCGGGGCCAGTCCATATATCCATATAATCGATCCGTCATCGTTTCTCCTCCTACGATCTGTGATCAAAACTCTATGTCTTTAAACTTCCATACACGAAAGCCGACCGTATGACATTTTTG
>Ga0224483_100502_pt1 | contig 12505 bp, 11 predicted proteins | sample hydfratestSal1_FD_181453 | JGI IMG/M metagenome (GOLD analysis project Ga0224483, IMG submission 181453) | Metatranscriptome of mouse feces microbial communities from Columbus University, Ohio, United States - Sal1 (Metagenome Metatranscriptome) ... | reverse complement strand
TCCTGCTGTGAACCCCCAGGCCCACTGCGCTCCTATCCTGTCTGTATTCTCTTCCATCGGCAAACCACAGCACCTTTTCGGCTTATCCTTCACAGCGTCCCTGCTCTGTCTATATCCGCTTCCATCCGCCAAAAAAGCCCTTCTTATACCTGGAAAGCTCTTTCTTGGCAGGCTCAAAATCTCCCGCGGCCCTCAGATATCCAATGCCTTTCTCGATATCCTTCGCCACTCCCATGCCCTGGGTGTACATCATCCCCAGGCCGTAATTCTTGTACCAGCTGTCCTCGCCCTGCTCCAAAAACTGCTTTCCCCGCTCCACATTCTGGTCGCAGCCATAACCCATGAGATAGCACAGCCCCAGCTTATCCAGATCCCCGCTCTCCTCATCCCGCAGGGCGTAGGCCTGCTCCATATACTCCACCGCCTTGGCGTAATCCTGGGGAGTCCCCTGGCCCAGAAAATACATCTCGCCGGCCCGGTCATAAGCATAGGCGTCGCCTCCGTAGGCCACGTTCTTCTCATAACACTCTAAGGCATATGTAAAATTCCGCTCCGCCACGTCGCCCATGCGGTAGCCGTCCCCCACGATATCCAGAGCCAGAAGATATCCCTGCTGCGCCGCCCGAAGCGCCCAGGAAAACCCCTCGTCCTTCCTGTCCTGGTCAAAAAACAGCCTGCTCCCCAGCGCGTACATCCAATCCGGATATCCCCGGTCCGCTCCCTGGCGGATCACCTCCATGGCCTTATCCGGGTCAGACGGGATCAGCACTCCTCTCCCCTTCTTATAATAATCGCAGAGATTGCGGCCCGCCAGTCCCATACCGCCCATAAACGCCTTCTCAAACCAGGGCACGCTCTTCTCCATCTGTTCCTGACGCCAGCGATCCCAGGCCTCCTCGCTGTCAAACTGGCTTTCCCTTTTGTCCTGGATCTCGATCACATCCAGATAATAGTAGGTATTGCCAATCATATACTGGCAGACCTGGCAGCCGTCCTGGGCCTTCTCATAGATCACCTCCCAGGCCTCCTTAACGCTGGAAAACGTCATAAGCTCCTGGTATTCCGGCGTCAGCATGTTCATCCGCAGGGCCCCTAACACCGCCGCTGCGCTGCCCAGGGAGATTCCTTTGCCCAGAAGCCTGTAGGCCGCCTCCTCATCCTCCTCAAAGGGATGATAAGTCCAATTGTAGTGCGTCCCCAAATAGCAGCAGGCCAGAAAATAGCAGGCGTCTTTGTCCTCATGCTCTTCCACCGCCACTGCCAGACGGTCCGCCGCCTGTTTCGCCCTGTCATTGTCATAACAGTAATATAAATCCTCTATGGCCTTCTCCACCACATCGCTGAAATAACGTCCCATCCCTTTTTCCTCTCCCTATGCTTCTATGGTACTTGTAATATCATTCCACCCGTTAAGTTCTTTCGGCGCGCCGCCCTCCCACATCCGTGTCAGGCAGACCTTCACCTGGGACGGGATATCCGTCTTTTCCATAACGCGAGGACCGTTCTCCTGCCAAATATACAGCTGCATGGTGATATCCGGCGCCTTCTCCTCCTGGAGAACCGCTAAAAGGGCGTCCTTACCCATCTCCAGTTCCACCATCTCATACTTCCCGCCGCACAGACCATCTACAGCCAGCTCCAGATCCTTGGTGGAAAAAAACTTGTGATCATCCCTCCAGCTTTCCTTGTAAATGGTCAGAAGCTGATGCAGCTCTTCTTCTTTTTTGCCATATGCCTCGCTCATGATTTCCTCCCGATTCGTTTTCTAACACCTTTATGTAAATGAACGCTCCGATCCTCTGATGCCCTGATCCCCTGCACACATCATCCGGTCATACAAACCCAAGGTATATTATACTTATTTTATACCGTATAGTCAATAACATTACCCGTTTTCATGGGGTCTGGCCAGCTGAAACGGGGCCTGCGTCTCCCGGGCCGCTGACTGTTACGATCTGATACGGGATCCTGATATTCCGTTTTTTGAACTCTTTCAGGACATTCACCCGGATATCGCTGCATGCCTGAAAGCTGTGGTCAAGGTTTTTCGTCCACACTGTTGTCTTCAATACCGCCCCGTTCTGGGTGTAGCCCCTGACAAATACGCCGTTGTCCCTGGTATTGAGAGTCAGGGGATGGTCAATGCAGATGTTCTGCAGCACTGCCATGGCCTCCTCAACATTGGAATCAAAAGAAACCTCCACCTCAAAAAAGTTGCCGATATCCCCGTTAAAATTCGTGTTTGTGATTATGGCCATGTCCATGACCGAGTTTGGGACAATACAGCACTCCCCGTTAAACTGACGTATGACTGTGTGGCGTATGGTGATATCCTTTACAAGCCCCTCCGCCACAATACTGCTGCCCTGAACTACCTTGATCTTATCATCCACATTGTAGGGCTTGGACACGGACAGGGAAAACCCGCTTATGACATTGGCCAGAGCCTGCTGGGCCGCAAAGGTGGCGATGGCTACGATCAGGGAACTGCTCTGCAAGAGCACCCGGCTGATGTCCTTAGTCACCTCAAACTGCTGGGCAAGGCAGTAGGTGACCACCAGGGCCACCAGAAAATTAGCGGCGCTTTTCAAAAAGCGCAGATGGACCGTGTTATGCTTTTTGGACATGATCCGAAAGGCCAGATTGACGATCCGGTTTAAGATGATCTCAATAAGGATAAAGATCCCGATCTCCAGCAGATTATTCATCATTTCCCCCTACTATAATGCCTCTGTGATTTATTATAATCCTCCGGGCCTTCACGGTCAAGTATCCTGCGGATTTTGTTCTTTAATTTTGTGGAACCAAAACCATTCTCCCACATAATGTAAAGTAAAAACGTAATGAGGCTTTCTTCTATGGCTGAAAACAATCAGAACACTTCCGGCGCTCACCTGACCCCGGAAGACTATGGTATCACTACTCCCGCTGCCACTGACAACGCCACTCCCGCCTTCTCGGGCAACACGAATTCCAACAATGACTATGGCATCTCCCTTCCCATCGCTCCCGAGGGAGGCATACCGGCTTATCCCGGCAACATGGGAAACGGCGGCGGAAACAATAACGACTACGGCATCTCCCTCCCCATCGCTCCCGAAGGAGGCATACCGGCCTATCCCGGCAATATGAACAATAACAATAATTGTAACAACTGCACCATCTGGCCGCCTATCACCACGCTGCCCATCTTCCCGTCCTGCCCCGGGTGCAATGTGTCCCAGAGCAATGCCCAGGTGAGATTTTTAAACGCTTCCACCAACGCCTTCCCCGTAAGTATTTCCATTGACAATACTACCTATGTAAATAACTCCCGCTTTGGTACGGTGTCAAACTACGACCGGATCTCTGACGGCTTCCACACCGTCACCGTGCGGAGAGCTTCCGGCCTGCGCAGCGTCCTTCTGCAGCAGACCTTCCCCTTTACCGGCGGCCAGAGGTACACCATGGTCCTGGCGGACGCGCCCACAGGCGGGCTCACCATGACCCAGGTATCCAATGACGGCTGCGCCAACATGAATTTTAACACTGGCTGTTATCGGGTGGCCAACTTCTCCTACAGCGGATCAAGCTATGACGTCGTGCTCTACAGCCACGACGCCGTGTTCCGCAACGTGGGATTCCGGGAAGTGACCTCCTACAAGCAGGCCATGGCCGGAACGTATCAGTTCTATGTGACCAACTCCAACTCGTTCTCCGTAATCCGCGAACTGCCCATGATCGTCATCGGCGCGGTGACCAACACAAGCTTTAACAATGAGCCTCTGGTCTCCTTCCAGACAGACATTGCCGCCGGCAACCGGTACACCTCCTATCTAATAGGAAATAACTGGTCTGATATCGGCTTCAGGGTTCTGACCATCGAGGATTAACACCGCTTTTCTGAGTGGAGTGGGCAGGAAAATACCTCTCTTCACTGCGCGGCTCATGCGTAAAAAGAGGCCGGGGATTTCCCTGGCCTTTTTTTACCGCTCAGATAACCAACACCCCAAGACAAAGATCACAAAAATCCGGCAAACACATTGGCTCCGATCACGGTCAGGATCCCGGACACTACGATGGACAGGCTGCTCATAGCTCCCTCCACAGCTCCCATCTCCATGGCCTTCGCCGTCCCTATCGCATGGGAGGAGGTTCCGATGGCAATCCCCTTTGCCACCGGATCATGGATCTTGAAGATCCGGCACACTCCCTCCGCGAACATATTGCCTGTGACCCCTGTTACAATGATGGATGCCACGGTCACCGGCACATACCCGCCCAGCTCTTCCGATACCCCGATACCGATGGCCGTAGTGATAGACTTGGGCAAAAGGGTCACATAGGACCCGTGATCCAGCCGAAACATTAACGCCAGCAAAAAGATGCTCACCAGACTGGCCGCCACTCCCGACAGGATCCCCATGACCACTGCCATGAGATTTTCCTTTAGCAGCCGCAGCTGTTCATACAGCGGAACCGCGAGACAGATGGTGGCCGGGGTCAGCAGAAAAGAAATGTGCTTTGCCCCTTTCTCATACACGCTGTAGTCGATGCCCGTCACCGCCAGAAACAGAATGGTTAGAACAATGGCGATCAGCAGAGGATTAAACACAGCCAGTTTCAGCTTCTTTTTCACAGTCATGCCGATGCCATAGAACAGCAGGCTTATAAACACTCCGAAAAACGCAGATGTCTCAAAAAATCCGTTCACGCTCCCGGCCCCTCCTTTCTCTCCCGTAACTTTGTGATCCTCTGAACCACCCTTCCGGCCACCGCCATGACGATAAAGGTGGTAACCACTGTGATTACCACATAGGGGATTAGGGCCCTTCTGACCACTTCCCAGGAATCCATCAGCCCCACCGCCGCCGGGATAAACATGATGGGCATAATCTCGATCAAAAATACACTGGTCTCCTTTATGGCCGATACGGGAAGAAGCTTTGTACACAGACATAAAAACAGAAGAATGATACCGTAGATGCCCGCCGGGATCGGCAGAGGCAGCAGGGCGTGAAGGACCTCCCCCGCAAAGGCTATGAGGAGAATGATACCGAATTGTTTTAAGTATTTCAAAATGGACGCCTCTCTTTCCTGTGTTAGAGCATGTTTGAAGATCAATATGCTGCCAGTCCAATATGGCACAGATCCCGCGATTTGTCAACGGAGAATCGGATGGGGGGTTTTCAACTTCCGTCGCCGTCGTAACAGTTCAGATAACCCTTGAACTGTTACGCATCCGGCCAATTAGAATTGCCTTTGGCGATGGGCCGGATGCCTGCTGCCATTACGCTTTCGCACGGTCAGCGCGGTAAACGCGCAGACCTGTCTGAACTGTTACTCGCCGTCTGCCTGCCCCAGATAGAGATCAAACAGCTGTCTGGCCACAGGAGCTGCCGTCTGCCCTCCGGAACCGCCCTCCTCCACCACCACAGTCACCGCGATCCTTGGGTTTTCCACCGGGGCAAAGCCCGTAAACCAGGCGTGAGTCTCCTTCCCGGTCTCAAACTCAGCGGACCCGGTCTTCCCGGCCGCGGTGTAAGCCTCTGTCCTCAACGCGGACCCGGTTCCGTCGGTCACAACCCAGGCCATCATGTCCCTTAAGATCCGGGCCTCTTCCCCGTCCATCAGACTCCCGTAAACCGTCGGCTCAAAACTCTTCACCGGCTCCCCAAAAGCATTCTCCACCCGCTCTATAAAATACGGATTCATAAGAGTCCCTCCATTGGCAATGGCCGCCGTCACCATAAGACAGTGCATAGGCGTCATCTGAGTCAGCCCCTGACCGATAGCGGTCTGCAAAACCTCCCAGTCAGGCGCGTCCTCCCCCATGGAAAACCGGCTCTTAGAGTAGGCCAGAGAAAGAGGCTGCTCCCCGTTGAACAACAACTGCCCCGCAGTATCCGCCATTCCCTTCTTATCAAGCTCCAGGCCCAGACTGGCAAATGCCCCGTTGCAGGAGTTGCCAAAAGCCTCCTTAAGAGTCTGGCTTCCATGGACCGTCCCGTGATAGCACCGCAGGGTGTAATCCCCATAGGTGATCTTCCCCTGACAGTCAAATTGGTACTGGTCATAATCTTCAGGGTGTTCCCTCAAATACTCCAACAGCGTGATGATCTTAAAGGTAGAGCCCGGCGGATAAAGTCCCTGAGTCGCCCGGTTCACCAGCCGGGCCTGCCCTTCCTCCGACACGATCGAATCCCATATATCCGCAATCCCATTAGGATCAAAATCCGGTTTCGACACCATGGCAAGAACCCGCCCCGAAGCCGGCTCCATCGCCACCACCGCTCCCTTTTTGTCCCCCAGAGCGTCGCTTGCCGCCTGCTGCAGCCTGACATCCAGCGTGGTCACCACCTGATCTCCCGGATTCTTCCGCCCGGTCAGGGCCTCCCCTATCTGACTGACGGGATTGGTGTGGGAGGTAAGCAGATAAAAATTCCCCAAAGCCTCAAGTCCGGTCTTCCCTCTGGCCGAATATCCCACCACATGGGAAAACAGCGGGCCAAAAGGATAGCGGCGGACTTCGCTTCCGTCCTCCGCCTCCTCCGTCACCGCCAGGACTGTGCCGTCGCTGCTTAAGATCTTCCCTCTCTCAACGGTTTTCGAAAAATTGTCCAGCCTGGCATTATAGGAATTATTGATCACATCCTCCCTGGAAACCGCCAGAAAATACCCCACATACCCCATAAGGCCCAAGAAAAGCGCCACGATCAGGTACACCAGCCCCAGTATGCTCCTGTCCGCCTTCTGCTTGGGAGTCTTTTCCCGCTTTCTCCTTTTCTCCCTCTTAATATCCGGCCTCATAGTCCTCTTCTTCCTCCCGCTTTAGCATGTACAGTCCCTGAACAACGGAAAACAGGATAAACGTACACAGAACAGAGCTGCCTCCGTAGCTGATCAAAGGCAGAGTCACCCCTGTAGACGGAATAAATTTGGTCACGCCTCCTGCTGTCAGAAAAACCTGGACAATGTACTCCACCCCCAGTCCCAGAGCCACCAGCTTATAAAACATGGCCTCCATCTCACAGGCCACCATCATAAACTGGATAAAACAGCCCAGGCAGATAAAGAGCACGCACATGGCAAACAGGGCGCCCATTTCCTCTGAAACAGCCGCCAGGACAAAATCCTTCTCCACAACCGGGATCTTTCCGGGCATGCCCTGGTAAAGACCCAGTCCGAACCAGCTCCCTGTGCCGATGGCAAAAAGGGACTGGGTGATCTGATACCCCCGGTTGTCGATATCCGCCCAGGGATCCCTCCAGGCTATGACCCGGGCCTGCACATGGGCAAACAGTTTCCACGCCGCCACAGAAGCCCCGCATCCCCCCGCAAACCCCAGAACCAGGTAGATCCAGTCCGACGTGGCCACAAACACCATAAACACATAGGTGACAAAAAATATAAGCCCGCTGCCCAGATCCTTAGACAGCACCAGCACCACCACATGGAGAGCCGCCACCGCGCTTGTGACTATGATCTGCCTTCTGTCTGTAGACTTGTAAAACATAGCCGACACGAAAAACACAAAGGTTATCTTCACAAACTCCGAAGGCTGTACCGCCACCTCCCCCAGCTTTAAAGACAGCTGGGCCCCATAGCTGGCATCCCCGGCCACATACACCGCCGCCAAAAGCCCCAGCCCCACAGCGGCGTAGACCCACGCCATCCGGCTAAGCTGCCACATCCGGCGTATCACAAACGGGATCAGCCATGCAGCGACTGCCGAACACACCGTGATGCCGAACTGCCTTATCGCCTTGTCAAAGGAAAGCCTGGTGAGAATGATAAATCCCACGCTCAAAAGAAAGCACATATTGTTGGCCAGCAGTTTACACCGGCTGCGGTAGCATTTGCCGTAAAGTGCCAGAAAACACCACAAAAACGCCGCCTGGGCCCCATAGAACGGAAACAGCCTCTCATCCCCGGTTTTCAAAAACATCACGGAAAACGAAAGAAAATGGATCAGAAACATCATCCGGTTCTGTCTTTTCAGATACCTATCCCGTCTCTCCTCATCCACCCCAAAGCAGCGAAAATTCCAGTATGTGTACATAGCCGCCATTAAAATAGTCACATAGTTTGACGCGCCAACGATCAGTCCTTCCAAATCATCACCTGCCTACTCCACGCCTCGCCGGAAGTGTCCTCTTGTAAAACTGCCTGCCGCCACAACACGTTCTCCCGTGCTTTGGCTCTCGTCCACAGCTTTTGCCCACATTGCCACGATCTGCCGGATCTCCTCCGGAGATTCTCCTGTAAACTGAAGCCGAATGGCCTTTGGGGCCAACTCACGGATCCTGTCCATCTGATCCGCCAGGGACAATGGCAGCGGATTATAGATAATATTATAACAATAGGCGCAATGGTTTTCCACGGGAAGTTCCTTCCCCATTCGGTCTTGCATGATCAGCCTGCCAGGCTTTCTGCTACACCCTGACACGGTTTTTCGCACACACTGAGCAGACACCATGGCCGGAAGAAATCCGTACCCGATCATCTCCCTGCTCTCCCCAAAGAGTTGTCCCATCTCCCTGCTGTTAAGCTCCAATGGGAAGGTAGTCTCCTGACATCCCAACTCTAAAAGCATATCCATGGTCTCGGAATTAAAGGAATATAGATTATGATCCCCATAAACAGGAAGTTTTACTCCCCTTTGCCGCAAATATCCGATTTCTTCCAGGCTACGGACCAAAATTCCGTCAAATCCTGCCTCCAGCAAAAAAGACAGCTTATCTTCAAAAAAATGTTCCGCCTGCTTTCTAAAAATAATCGGCATGGCAAGGACACAGCTTTTACCGCAGTCATGACATCTTTTGACCCATGACCTCCATCTGCCCGGCTCCAGGCCATCTGCCTCCACATACACCCTAAAAACCTGAGGGATGCTTAAGATCTGCGAAAGGCCTTCCTCTGATGACAACAGCACAGAAAGCCCTGGTATTCCATGCCTTTCCCCTCTTTGCCGTTCTCTGCCTCCTGCTTCTCTCCCGCTGTCCTCTGGCAGAGGACAGGTCCTTTTATACCTGTCTACCACACACTGCCTTAACTGTTCCAACCCTCGCCTGCGCAGCTCGTTTAAAACCTGCACCGGCACAAACGCCTGCCCCTCAAGGCGAATATCCAGCTTCTCCCAGATAAAAGGCATATCCCCGGTCTTCTTTATCTGTTTTTCCAATTGAGCTATGGAAACCGGCTGATTCCGGGCCGACTCAGCTCTGGCTCCCCGCACCGATACCCTGGCCGGTTCCTTCCCATCCGCCTGACCCGGTTTTAATTCCAGATCAAGGCTGATCTCCTGGCCTTCCTTCACAGTCAGTACGCCCTTTACCAGTTCCTTTTTCTCTTTTTCCACGTAAAGCCTGTCCAACTCATCAAACAGCTTCTGATCTGCCGGCCGAAAGGACGGCTTTTCTTTTCTTGCGATCATCTGAGGTCCATTATGCTGTCTGTAATATCCGTCTGTAAATCCGCCTCTGTTAAATAGTTCTAAAAGCTCCTGCCTGTCCGACTGGGCCACATGGTATCCCTCCCGCCCTTTTTCAAGGTACTGGTCCACATACTTTCGGTAAACCCGAACCACTCCGGCTGTATATCTTGGACTTTTCATGCGTCCTTCTATTTTCAGAGAATTAACTCCCGCCTCAATCAGATCCGGAATCAGGTCCAAAGCGCAAAGGTCTTTCATACTCAGAAGGTAATTGTCCTTTGGGCCATTGCCGCTTCTGTGCTCCTTCCCTTTCACCACATAGGGAAGTCTGCATGGCTGGGCACACCGCCCCCGATTTCCACTCCTTCCGCCGATAAAACTGCTCAAAAGGCACTGGCCCGAATAGCAATAGCACAGTGCCCCATGTACAAAACATTCTATCTCAATTGGTACCTCCTCATGAATCCGTCTGATCTCATCCAGGGACAACTCCCTGGCCAGCACCACCCGCTTTATCCCCAGATCTGCCAGGATTCTGGCCCCATAAGCCCCGGTAATCGTCATCTGGGTGCTGGCGTGGACAGGAAGCTCCCTAAAACACCTTTTTATCACTCTGACTGCCCCCAGATCCTGAACAATGACACCATCCAGCCCCTGCTCGTAATACGGCCTCAAAAACCTGGGCAGTTCCTCAATCTCCTTCTCCTTCATCAGTGTATTCACTGTCATATAAAGAGACACTCCACGGATATGGGCATAGTCAATGGCCTCCAGCATCCTCTCCTGATCAAGATTGTCCGCGTAAGCTCTGGCTCCAAACCGGCTTCCTCCGATATATACTCCGTCTGCCCCGGCCCCTATAGCTGCCTTCATGCTCTCAAAGGATCCTGCGGGAGCCAGAACTTCCACCTGTCCCTGTCTCATCTCAAACCTCCGTCTCTTCCCGTGGTCATAGCAGCCTGAACCGCCTTAAGCCTTAGGTTCTCCTCATGGACTTTCTCAAGCTCCCTCTTCACCCTGTCCAGCTCCGCCTTCTTCTCGTCCAAATTTCTGACCGCGTCCTCCAACCGCATCTGGGTCGTCACCAGCTCATGCTTCAGCCCGTAACTCTCCCGCTCCATATCATCCCGCTGCCGCTCGCTGACCGCCGCCCGGTCAATAGCCTTAAAATAATCATCGGCAATATTCAGGGAGATCATCACCGCCTGATACTCCTCACTCTGTCTGGTGAAGCCCTCCTGCCGCTTTAGCTGAGCCGTCTTTTCGTTAATGTAGCTGGCTACTCTCTGGAGATAATGTTCATCCTCCGTGCCGCCCAGGGTATAGATCTTTCCATCGATCAAAACTTCCGCATAATTCTTCGTATCCATGAATCTGCCGCCGTTATTTTTCATCCCAATATACTCCTTGTCCTCCATCAGGCCAGCCCCAGATGGTGATAAGCATGCTCCGTAGCCACCCGCCCCCGGGATGTTCGGTTAATCAGGCCGTTCATCAAAAGATACGGCTCATAAACATCCTCCAGAGTTCCCGCGTCCTCGCCCAGAGCCGCTGCCAGCGTATCCAACCCCACCGGCCCGCCGGAAAACTTCTGGATAATGGTCAAAAGGATGGCCCTGTCACTGTTGTCCAGCCCCAGGCGGTCCACATCCAGGATATCCAGAGCAAAGTCCGCCACCTCTTTGGTAATCACTCCGTCATATTTCACCTGGGCAAAATCTCTGACCCGCTTTAACAGCCGGTTGGCAAGTCTCGGCGTACCCCGAGACCGCCTTGCAAGCTCTAAAGCCCCTTCCTCCTCGATCTCCACGTCCAAAACCCTGGCGGACCGAAGGATAATGGTAGTCAGCTCCTGCGTGGTGTAGAACTCCATCTTAGCTATCACCCCGAACCTGTCCCTTAAAGGGGCCGTCAAAAGCCCCGCCCGGGTTGTGGCCCCCACCAAAGTAAACCTTGGAAGCTCCAGACGGATGGATCTGGCAGAGGAATCTTTCCCCAGCATGATATCAATGGCAAAATCCTCCATAGCCGGATAAAGCACTTCCTCCACCTGCCGGTTCAGTCTGTGGATCTCATCTACAAACAGAACATCCCCCTCCTGAAGGTTGTTAAGGATCGCCGCCATCTCCCCCGGCTTTTCAATGGCAGGCCCGGAAGTAACTTTCATGTTCACCCCCATCTCATGAGCGATGATCCCGGACAATGTGGTCTTTCCAAGACCAGGCGGTCCGTAAAATAATACATGGTCCAGACTATCCCCCCTGGACTTTGCCGCGTCAATATAAATCTTTAAAGTAGACTTAAGCTTCTCCTGGCCAATATAGTCCTTTAGTGCCTGCGGGCGAAGATAGGACTCCACCTTGCTGTCTTCTTCTGTCAAATCGGTATTAATGATTCTGCGCTCCATATTCTCCTGCCTGACATCCGGAATCCCCCGGATTCTTTCTTTTTTCTAATAATAGAGTCTAAACTGCCAGATGCCTCAAAGAAGCCTTCAGCACCTGATCTCCGCTCATGCCGTCGGTGATCTCCACCTGACGCACCGCCCTGGTCGCCTCCATAGCGGTGTACCCCAAAGCCACCAACGCGTCCACTGCTTCCTTTCCGGCGCTTCCAAAGCTCGACTTGCCTCTGACGTCCCCGCCCACTCTTCCTGATAAAGGTTCTGGCATCAACTCCTCCATGGAGATCCTGTCTTTTAGATCCAATATAACCCTCTGGGCCGTCTTTGCGCCAATCCCCGGAGCTCTGGCAATTGCCTTTGTATCCCCGGAAATAACAGCCAGCCTCAGATCCTCCGGACTCATAGCTGACAGGATGCCCAAAGCCCCCTTGGGACCGATGCCGCTCACCCCCAGAAGCTGCTTAAACATCTTCAGATCCTGTCTGCTCAAAAATCCGAATAGACTCATAGCATCTTCACGAATCTGGAGATATGTATAGATCCGAACCTCCTCCCCAATTCTCGGAAGACGTTCCAGCAAAGACAGAGGAACTCGGATATTATATCCCACGCTGCCTGCCTCCACCACAATCATATCCTCATCGATCTCCACCAATGGTCCTCTGATATACGATATCACGTTATGT
>Ga0224483_100500_pt1 | contig 12509 bp, 11 predicted proteins | sample hydfratestSal1_FD_181453 | JGI IMG/M metagenome (GOLD analysis project Ga0224483, IMG submission 181453) | Metatranscriptome of mouse feces microbial communities from Columbus University, Ohio, United States - Sal1 (Metagenome Metatranscriptome) ... | reverse complement strand
TCTGTCAGCAGCACCGCCGCCGCCATGGCCCCGGTCATGCCCCACTTGTTGAACCCGGAGGCGGCGTACAGCCCCGGCGTATTTCCGCCGTACCGGCCAACGTAGGGCATCCCGTCCAGAGACATGCAGTCCTGGGCCGCCCAGCGGCAGACGGTCCTGGCCTTGGGATAGTACCTCCGGGCCGCGTCCTCCAGTTCCTGCCATCCGCCGCCCTTTTTCCCCGTCCGGTGGCCTCCGCCGCCCAGCAGCAGGAGTCCCTCCGCGCTGCGCAGGGACAGCCCTGTCTTCTCCGCACCCACGTACATCCCGCCCACGTCCGGGGCATTTTCCAGGGCAACCACGTAGGAACGGGACTGGTACAGCTTGAGAAAATAGGCTCCGTGATTGCTGACAAAGGGGAAATGGGTGGCGGCGATCATCTTCTCCGCCCGGATGGTCCCTCGTTCCGTACGGACACTCCCCGGCTGCCACGCCAGCACCCGGGTATACTCATAAACAGGCAGGTCCTTTGCAATAGCGGCCAGGAATTTCAGCGGGTGGAACTGGGCCTGCCGGGGAAACTGTACCGCCCCGGCCACCGGGAAGGGCAGGGGCGGCTCCCGGATCAGAACAGCAGGCGCTCCGATCCGGGACAGGGCTTCCAGCTCCTCTTCCAGCGCCTGATGGTTGGTCAGGGAGTAGACAAAGCTGTCCCGCTCCTCAAAATCGCAGCCGGTTTCCCGGCACAGTGCCCGATACCGCTCCAGGGCCGCCTCCTGAGCCTGCCGGTAGAGCCTGGCGACTTCCGGGCCGAATTCCCGGAGCAGCCGCCGGTAAATCAGTCCGTGCTGGGCGGTAATTTTCCCGGTGGTGCCTCCGGTGGTTCCGCCGCAGATGCGTCCCGCTTCCACCACGGCGCAGTCTGCTCCGGCCCGCTTCAGCATCCAGGCGCATAGCAGGCCCGTGATCCCGCCGCCGATCACCAGCACATCTGTTTTCAGATCGCCCTCCAGCCCCTTGAAGCGGGGAAGACGGGCCGTCCTGGTCCATATCGAATCGATCACCGCGCATACCCTCCCTCCATTTGGAAGTAGTATGCGCGGTTTTCCTGCAATTATCGGTCAATATGCCAGATAGAGATTCATCCTCACCCGCCCGGGCTCCACCACCACGCTGGACTCGTCCAGCATCTGACCCACCAGGGCGATCTCACCCTGTTCGGTATACTGATCCTCTCCGGTCAGCTCGCCGTAGGTCTCCACCAGCGCCGGGTCCCGGACAAGGGGCTGGAGGAGCTTCGCCATGCGCTCCATAACCTGCTGGTGTTCGGGATGAAAATCTCCCTCCAGCCGCAGGCGCAGCCCAGCCTCTTCCCTGCTGAGATGCAGATCAATCTCCTGCCCTCCCGCCATCAGCAGGGCGTGGCTCAGCTCGGAGATTACCCGGTTCATCCGGCGGCGGGCCCGGTACATGCGTTTTTTCATTGTGTTCAATCCTCCTCAGGCTCCGGCGAGATGGACTTGATAATGGGAATGAGCAGAATGCACACCAGTCCCGCCGCGAAGCCGTTGTTGTATAAGTTCATCCCCCCGTGGAGGATGCTGGTATTCTGTACGATGGTCATGTGGATAAATCCGGCGGCCAGTCCCCAGCCCCAGCCGAACTGCCCCGCCACCGGGGCCAGGCACGTACACAGCAGGGTGGCCAGCAGCACGCCGGGAGAGGTGACGGGCACCGCCACCAGCAGCAGCGCCGCCAGAACCGCCCCGCCCATCACCGGCAGTACGTTCTTGGGGTGCTTGCCGAACGCGCCAAAGCCCGTCATGGCAAAAATGCAGCACACAAGCGGACCGTGGAGCCGTACCCCCTGAGGGTACAGGGCCAGCAGATACCCGAAGCCGATGGCCCCTGTCAGGGCCATGTTTACCAGCGACAGCCCCGGCCCGTCCAACAGCACGAAGTCCGCCACGGCACGGCCCGAGTGGCGCAGGACCCGGCGGTAGGCCCCCCAGCTCCGGCAGCCGGCTGCAATCCCGGCCGCCAGCAGCATCAGGAGTACCGCAGCTGTCAGGACGCACAGCAGGCTATGGCCCTCCTGGCTCCAGGCGTCCCCGGCGGCAAATTCCACCCCGAAGCCTTTCAGCACGCTGGCGATGCCCAGACCCAGAATGCCGGCGGCGAAGCCCACGTTATAAAGGTTATAGCCCTGGTGGATGCGGGTGGTAAACCGGGCAATGGCGGGCAGCAGAAAACCGATGACCAGACCGCAGGCCGCCATAGCCAGCCAGCGGAAGCCAGGCCGCACCCGCACCAGCAGGAAGCTGACCATGGGGGCCAGACAGGTGCCGTACAGCGTCAGATACACGTACCGGGCGAAGCGGTCCCGCTTATATAAGGCGTGCAGCCAGCCGCCTGCCACAATGGGCGCAATGTTCAGCAGGTTTTTCCCCAGCAGGGAAAAGCCCGCCATGAGAAAAAGGCACGCGAGGGCCGCGCCGGTGAAGGGCAGCTTCATCCACCGGACCAGCAGGGTACTCAGCAGCAGTATCACCGCCGCGTTCAGCAGAGCCGCACCCACGCCGCCGGTGACCATCGGGTCGGTGATAAGTCCCGTTTCGTTGATCTGAATCTCCCAGAAGCCCCTCAGCAGAGCCGCCGCATCCGGCTGGGCGATAACAGCAAAAACCAGCAGCAGCCCCACCAGCGCCAGCGGTACATGGTACAGCCGCTCCCCCGGTATCTTTACCCGTTTGTCCGCCGTTTCCGCCGTCATATGCCGTCCTCCTTATATTCGCTTTCCCGGGCTTTTTTCTATTGTACGGTACCCGCCCCCCGGCTGTCAAGAGCAGGAAAGCGGGATATCTGTACCGGCCGCAGGAATACAATAGATAATGGACAACAGCGGAAGAAAAAATAGAAGGATGCGGCCTCATCGGTTAACGTTAAGTCGTCACACTTAACAGCACCGAGAGGAGGCCACATCCTGCAATGTTTTGCGGGCTCCCTGTAAGCCTGTAGGGCAGAGAAAATGTATGAATAAAATGGCAGGTTTCCAAAGTTCCTGCAGCCTCACGGGTTCATTGTTGAATTATGACTATAGATCATTGCCGACACTACATCCCGGTTAACAATCTGTGTAAGCGCTTCTGCTCCAGCAGTATTCAAATGAATCAAATCCATAAATAATTCCCGTCTGTCTGCAAAAACACCGGCATAGTCAACAGGTTGATGACAAAGTGCCTCCGGCGGATAAAAAGCCGCACCATCCAGGCTGTCATAAGAATAATGACTGTCCGAATATCCAACAATTTCATACTCGTCATCCATGAAATATTCCGCATCTCGACGCAGCTCCACACTCCCAACGCCATAGAGAATTACTTTCTTCACATTGATCTCTCCTTTGCTCCGCAGAGTACAGAACATCTCTTCTTCAGCTGTGCGCCAATTGCGCTCCGCTCTGCCCATAGTTCTTCGGTCTTCTGCGGCAATACATCGCTATCTTCTATCGGGATGACCCAGCGTTCCATCCCGATGTCCTTCCCAATTCCCTTTGATTTAATGGAATACCCAACTACCAACGTGGGTATTCCAGTGGAATACCCTGCGATCGAAGCATGTGTGCGGCAGCAGATCAGCATTTCACATTGCGATATGAGATATTTCCGTTGGGCTGCATTGGCATTTTCAGGGACCCAACAGAGCCGGACTCGCTCCTGCGGTTCCAGCTGCTGCGCCAACAGCTCCAAAGCATATCGATCATTGTCCGCCGGCATGGTAACATGGGGGACCAGCAGCAGCGTATCCACCCGCGCCAGCAGCAAATGGGCCGCCGCCGTAAAATGCTCCAACAATCTATCCGAGCGGCGGAGGAGCATGGGGCTGAGGTTGAGCGCAACAGCACAGCCGCAAAATCCATCCGGCAGTATGGTTGGTTCCGGAGGAAGGTGGAAAGCCGGGTCCGGTACCTGCGTGATTCGGGTTATTCCATGAGCCCGCAGCGCGTTGGCTGTCAAGCTTTCCCTGGCATAGATGTGGTCGTGCCCCTTGAGAACTGCGGTCATGCGATCATCCATCATCTCCGGCTGGATGGAACAGCCCCACAAAACGCTTGTCCCTCCCCGTCTTTTCGCGGTCCGGTGGAAAACGCTCTGACGGTGCCAGTTGGGATAGCAGTAGTTGTCCCCGCCTACCGCAATGCAGACCGTATCGCCATCAATTTCCGATAACGCTGCGCGGTATATTTCTGCTGCCAACTGTTCGCGCTCTTCAAATGTCTCTGCCATCCGCTCCTGCGAAACCAGAGTGAAATCAGCCGGAATTAAGCGGTCTACCAGTTTATCCAAACCGAACTCCTGATCCTGTACCGGGAAATGGGTAGAGAGCAGAATAGGGCAGTCAGCCTGACGCAGTATGGAGATACTTGAACGGAGGATCGCCTCTGCTCCATGATTATATGCGCCGCCGTGACCATATAAAAGAAGTTTCTTCATCAAACGGCTCCGCTTTTCTTTGCAATATACTGCTCACGGAGACTTGCAATATCGGGATCATCTGGAAGCATCTGCTCCCAGTCGGCAAGTTCCGCTTCTGCATCATCGTACATGTTGTTTTGAATCATCGCTCCTATCAGGCGTTTTGAATAGAATATATATGCCTCCTGATTCTGGAGCAGCGCCGCCAGAACTTGCGCCAAGGATGCGGGGATAACATGGACGGGCTCCTGCCTCAAAGCGGCTTCTAAAGTTTTGGATGCCGCCCAGTAGTCCCTTGCTGCCAGATCAGCAAGTACCTCAGGAATTTTCTGCATATACCACAAAACATGATCTGTGGAAACTAGCTGCGCAAAATCCGGATTTAACTCGGAGTAAATTGCCGTTAATAGGGGTGCATGTTTTTGTGTATAATATTTTGCCAGCTTTTGCAGCCATCGGAGAATTCCTTGAAGGAGAGCCTGTTTTGTCTGTGTATCCAAACCGAACGATGTCGTATCAGCCGAAAATATTTCTTTTGTAATATCATAAGACAGCAGCTTCTGGAGATTTATCAGTTTATCTGCTAAAGATAGCTGAGACTTGACCAGCACAAGCAATGTGTCTTGAATCGCAAAGAAATACACGTTATAGAGGAATAGAAGATTCTTTCGGGATACATCCCCACAACAGTCCTCTAAGAATTCGAGCGCTTTTTCATGGAGAATTTTGTCTGTCTCCTCTCGCCCGGGTATCCAGCGGTACGACGTGGATTGCGTGGAGCATGAGTAATTATGTAATATCTTTGCATATACGCCAAAGTGCCCTACCGTTTTAACGCAGTGCATTACATTTATTGTATCTCCGCCATATGCTTTTGGGTACCATTCTGGTAATTCTGTTTCATAGCGGGCTGCCGCCGCCCGGCTGCTGTAAAGTTTTCCCCACACCTGGCGAAGGTTCCAATGCATGCCAGTGAAATAGGTTCCCAACTCTTGTGCATCGCGGGCCACAATGTTTTTAGGCTGTAAGGAATTTCCGACAGGCTTACCGGAGGAAGCATCCAGAAATCTTGTGCCACATGCGGCCAGCTCCAGGTGATTTTCTTCCATAAATGCCAACATTTCTTCAAAAAAAGTCGGTTCGTAGAAGTCATCTGCATCTAAAATGCAAAAATAGTCACCTTCCGGGATACAATAGGAAAGATTCCAAAAGTCAGGGTTTTCCTGAAAATTTCGGTTGATTTTATTGTAATAGGGAACGATCCGTTTATCACGTTTCGCATAGTCACGAATAATTGCGCCTGTACCGTCTGAAGAGCCATTTTCCAAAATGTGGTACTCAAAATTCTGATAGGTCTGCTGTAGGATGCTGTCAATTGCCCGCTTCAGCGTTTTTTCCGCATTATATGCGCAGGTGCGAACATAAATCATCTCGATTCTCCTAACTTAATGAACGCGGATATGACCGGTCAAGCCAGCGCTCTCGTTGTAAATTCCGCAATATACCGCGGCAAACTTTGTGGGATTAAACTCCGAATAGGGCAGGAATCTGCTGACCCGTGGATTATGCAGAAAAATATCCCGATACTTCTCTTCTCCTACCACAGTAAAGCGTACAAACCGTTCCCGGATATACAGCTCATTGAGAACGATGTCTGTCCAGCTGGGGGAAAAGCATTGCAGCACAGCAACGGACCGGTACTGCGTTTTATCTGTATGAAAGAGTTTTTCTGCGTTGACTATGGGGCGGTCAAATATATCCTGCACAAAGCCGCCGCGTCCCTCCGGAATTTTTACACGCATCATCTCCAGCAGCGTAGGATAAATATCCAGAGTTCGCATATCCTTCACTTCGGTATGCCGGATATCCGGCCCCGCCGCGATGAAGGTCCCCTTTAGCCCGTGAGCGGTAAAGAGCAGAGCGCCGTTTTTGGCTTCGAAGGCGATATAGCCATTCGGAAGCCAGATTACATTATCCCGGGCCGCAAAGGCTTCACGGCGGACGCGCTCGTCAGAACACTGAACCAGGTCCTTAAAATTGGACATACCGTGATCCGACAGAAAAATCACATTCTCCGGCTGGAGTGCATCCAACCACTTGCCTACGTATTGGTCCAGCAGCCGATATGCTTTTACAACCACGTCACTATTATCGCAATACATAGCGCAATGTCCGATCAAATCCGTAGTCGGCGTATAAAAATATAGAACATCCACCGGATGTTTCTCTTGGGCACTGCACATCGCCTGATAGAAAAATTCCAACTCCTGAGCAAAGTTTTCCAGCGCGTCCTGAAAGTGATATTCTTCAATCTTTCTCAGTGCTAACTCCGGGTCTTTCTGCATCTGGGCAAAAGAAACTCCTTGCTGTTCCAATGTACGTGGGTACAGCCTGGGCGGGGCTTCGCCATGGATCAGGTCAAGGATACGCTGATCCTTCCTGCACACCTGCAAGGTCCGTCTGGATGTCCGCACCGAGTCTGGGGTTTCCTGCATCTCATAGCGGGCTGAGACCACATAACCATCTATCTCCACCGGCTCTACGCAGCAGTCCGCTGCCCATAGCCCTACGGTCATACCTTGGGCGTTAAGAATCTGCCAGAAAGGGGCAAGGTTTTGAAAACCTTCCATAGATGGGGTCCGGCGGTGTCCATCTAAACCCTTGGCCGCAATATTATGTTCCCAAGGCGCTAATCCGGTATAAACGGAGGACCAGTTCATTTCGCTGAGGTAGGAATCATGATAACCCTTCTGTACGTAGGCCGAATAAGATGCGGAAGCACCGCATCTTGCCAGCCTAGTTAAATTGGGATACTCTTCAGGCTTATTGAAAATGTAATCCGGGCAAACTGCATCTGCCCCAATAAATAGCAGTTTCAGCATGTTAGCTGCTCCCCAGCGGGATGGCGCTTGGCGGCATCCTCCGTTCCATAGTCCCCATTGCAATAGTCGCAGGCAGTAATCATATGCACCTGCATCAAGGCCTCTAGCCCTTTCCGCTTTTCCTCCAAAGTGGTTGCGGGATCAAAAATATCCAGATAGTCTTCTTTTCGCAGGGGGATTTTACCCAGCTCCGCACCCCGGATGGAACGGCCGCACCAGTGCATTTGCCCATTGCGAACATACCAGGAGCCGCCCCGGCATACATGGGAACAGGCTGAGAATATCCTCTCATTTTCCTTATCTGTACGGTAATGCGGAACAAAATCTCCATTATCCACCCAACCGTCACAATATTGACTGTCTCCGTAATACTTCAAATATTTGTGCGGGATATGCGCCGCAGCCAATTGCTTCAGATTCTGCTCAGATACTTCCGGGCGAACACCATAATCGGAGCAATGGACCACCACTTGATCGCTGCGGGCCTTTAAGACATCCAGCACGTCGTTTCGAAATGGAACGGCACAATTGGAAAAAAACCACATCTCGTCAAAACGGTCTGCGTAGTGAAAACACATCTCCAACATTGTGGTCAATTGCGGATGCAGCAACGGCTCACCACCGGTGATCTGCAATCGCCCAACCCTGTCCACGATGGAAAATACAGCATTCAGCGTTTTGGAGAATTCCTCCGCCGTCATTTGCGGACGGTAGTCATACTGCGGCACCAGCACGCCACACAGAGCGCATTTCAGGTTGCAAAGCATGGTGGGAGTGAGATTTAGATTGTTCAGTCGCATAGCCGCACTCCGTCTTTAAATAATAATTCCAAAGGCAGTTTCCCTTTCGCCTGCTCCGCTACAGGTTGCTTATCCTCATCATATCGAATATAATGACTGCCTAGGCAATATCTACATGCATTGAGATGCGTGCGGTTGTGTATTTGCTGAGCAAATTTCTGAATCTCAGAAACAACATCTTTGCTATCTTCATGTATATCAATATAATTACTCTCAAAATCAGGTAATATCTGCTCGCTTAAGCCACTCAGGCCAGCTGTATATGCACATTGAAATACTTTTCCCCGCTTAATATAGAGAGTATTTGTAATACAGGAATCATATTTTTTATCCAGTTGTTCAAGAGAGTCTTTAGTGTCTTGTATAAGTGGGAGTTTATCCCAAAATTGATAATTAGTTACTTCTAAACGGATATGTTCTTTTCTACACAACTCAATAATCTCTTCTTTTCGTCTGGAGAGGCCGCCATAGTCAGAAATTCGCAATGCACATCGAGGGGACTTTAGTACTTCAACCAATTCTGCACTTGGCATAATTGTTCCATTTGAGATAATAACAACTTGCCCACAACGATTATCATTTACAAAATATCTGGTGATTTTTGTAATATCAGGGTGCAAAAGCGGCTCACCGCCCAAAAGATTCACTATTTCCACATAACCACACGCATCCATGATTTTTTCATAGCTTTTGACGATAAGGTCAAACTCATCTGTTTGTGCTTCTGTATGGTATGGGATATACGCATCGCAGTTTAAACAGTTTAGCGTGCATTTATTGGTAATCAGAAAGAACAGCCGTTCAATTAGAATCCCATTTCCATAATACAAGGCATAATTTCGAAGTGCGCAATCTATAATTCGGCAGGCAAATCCAAGCGTTATCTCTCCTTCGTACCCTTCTAGGTCTACTTCCAGCAGAAAGGAATGCGGGTCATAAACATACTTGCGTTTTTCCTTCAATTCATTATAGACATATGGAAATCCGCAGGATACAATGATGATTGCCTCGGGATATTGATTTTCAAGTTTCTGCGGAGAAATAACTGGTTTTTCGCAAAAAAAGGTTCCCTGTTTGTCTTTCGCAGAATCTACAAAGGCTTCAATTGTCAACCCTTGCTTTTTTAACGCGTGGGCTACCACGCTACCAAGTTTTCCTGCACCCCATAATATAATAGTATCCTGTGCCGAAAGTTTTGGATTATCTATAGATTCAAACCATTCGGGATGCGCGTACTTAAAAACCATAAATGTTACCTCCAAAAATCATATTCACTTGCACATGCAGTAATAACCTGCTCTGCATATCTAAGGTCTTCCGGTGTGTCCACTTCTAACCTCTTTATTGGGACAGCTCGGATAGGCAAAATTTCTTCTAATTGTACATAGAAATGTGTATGATTGTACGTTAACTTCTGCGGATCAATCATTGCTATATTAGCCCATTCATATTCTGCATGTCGATCAAAGGAAAACCATTGAACTTGCCCACTTTCTAGTCCCGCATAAACTGGTATCTCCGATATCTCATGTGAAACACCAATAAAAGGATTGTCGCTTTCATATTCTTGTAATAGCCTGCAAGCTGTCATTCGGTCAACAAGTATATCTCCGTCAATGAACAGCACATTCTCTTTTAGGCCTTTGGCCCCTAAAAAATTGCTTTGCAGGGTTGTTGTATTTAAATAATCCAAATTTTTTATAAAGACTACGTCAGGACTAATTGCAGAAACTTGTCGAATGACCTCTTCTGCCATGTATCCCACAACCATTCTGATTTCATCTGCCCATGAAAAAGCTTTCAATTGATATTCAAAAATTGCATGACCGCCAACTTGGACAAGACATTTAGGCAATTTACCCCCTAATCTGCTACCATTTCCAGCCGCAGCAATAATAACGGTCTTCTTCATACATCGGTGGTCCTTTCAAATTTCATAACAACGCGTCGTAAATGATAATCATGTGCTTCTGTCATCGTAAATCCCAGTTTTTGCATTTCCAGAATAATCTGGTGATTGAAAATAGCGTTATTATTTGTATAATGAGTTCTGCGATATTCTCTGTTAATTCTGACAAAATCACTATGTGAACATATGAATGTAGAGCAGCTTTCTGAAATTTTCTTTAATAACCATTTCCAATCTGGTGCATATCCGATACTACCAAGAAGCAGTACACATGTATCGGAAGGCGGATTACTAATTTGAGGGAACTCATATTGGGTTAAATCGCAGAGTAGAGTCTCTTCTGTATACGGAATATAATCCACTGGGATATATTTTACAGTCTCTGGGATAAAAGATTTCATCCGTCCATTTCCAGCGCATATATCCAGCACTACTTCAACCCCGCTAAAATCAATCAGGCGGCTTACCATTTGCAACGCATGAAGTCTCTCTTGACTTTCCTCCAAATATTGAAGGTTTACGGCATTGTTTTTTCTGTCATTATACTCAATATGCTTCCATAATCTTGGGCACCCTTCGTCCCCGCAAAACCCAATCGCCCACTTATAATGGATATCCTCTTCAAATCCCATATCTTTCAATTGAAACTCAATTTCCAGATGGTAAATAATCGAGCCAATCAGGATCAGGATATTGTCCTTATCTTCCTCCAGCAGTTTATCTGGACTGTAGATGGGCTTCCCCATATACGTGGTCCCGATCAATTCCGGATCATTGTCCACAAAGTAATCAATCCCCCGGTAAACCGCGTCCTGGTCCATTTCCCAGCGAACAGCGTAATCAAAACCGCCAAAAATAATATGCTTCTTCATGCCTGAAACTCCTCCCTCAGTATGTGTATAGCGCAAGTTACAGGATCAATCATTTCACGCTCTGCTGTCAGGCTTCCCAGCAAAACCGGAAGTTCTGTACAACCCAGGAGAACATGCCGGCAAGGCAGAGAATTGATATAGCCGACAAAACCTCTCCTGCTTTCTTCTGTCAGCCTGTTCTGCTTAACCACCTCAATAAATTCCCGCAGCTGTTGCAGCTGCTCATTGTCTGGATATTGTATAGTATAGTCCGGCAAGGCTTTCGTCCAAATCTCCGCTTGAACAGACCCTTCTGTGCAAAGACAGAAAACCTCTGTACCCGGCTCATAGCGTAAAAGCATCCAGTTTCCAGTTTCTGCTAAGACATCAAGTATCTTGTCCTGATGCGGAAGCTGGCCGCGGAAGCGATGAGCCGTCATGCAGCCAATCAGTATCCTGTCCGCCCCCGCCCGCACCAGGGATTCTACACTTTCGGACATCTCATGAATCAGTCGCTCTTCATGCTCCCCGTACAGGATCGCCCGCACACGACTGGGCATGGTACAGTTATTATCAATTAAAATTCGCGGGCGCTCCCATTCCTTTTCTGCGGGAAAAGCATCCAGCAGGCGCCGGAATATGTCACATGTGGCGTAACTTCCCATGCCACCTAAAACACCTATCGTATTCATGTATTCACCCTTTTAATCGCTATATCGCCAGTAAGCTTGAACAGAAGAAATTGACAGAACGCTTTCATCAGGCTGGTATGTACTGCATAACCCAGTCTTTTTCAAAATCAAGAATCTCCGGCGCATTCAAAAAATCATCTCTATGTTTCTGCAGCTCCGCTGCCATGTCAGCCTTTATGGGCTCGCAGCACTGCAGATGCAGCCGGTCTATTTTCTCCACCATCGAGATCATAAACGACCACTCAAAATATTGAAAAGCTGCCGCCCTATCAGGAAATCGGTTACTGAGCCATTCCGTCCGCCTACGATAAACAGCCAGATATTCACCCAAAATTTCAGGCGTTATTTGCCGGTGATCCGTAGTCCAGCTGGAGTGATTTCCGGGATGCCGGAGAATATGGTATTTCGGTAATCCATGGTAAGCAACTTTGTTCGCCTGTGCAAGAAGTTTGTACATCAGGCCAATATCGTCAAAGCTTTCATCCTCTTGAAATCTTAAATTATAAAATAAGTCTGCGTGAATGAGTTTTGTTGGAAAACCCGCATTGTACTTCTTCCGCCACATCAGTTCAATAAGCGCTTCCTCCGGTGTCATCACTTTTTTCTCATCAAAGGCTTTATCCGTCGCGCCGCAAATCGCCATATCTGCATCGTTGTCCTGAGCAAGCTTTAACAAAAATTCCAGAAAATCCGGCTCTACCCAGTCATCATCGTCAATAAATGCAACATACTTTCCCTTGACTATATCCAGCCCGGCATTTCGTCCGGACCCGATACTGCCTCGGCCCCGGTGTTTCACTTTGATGCGTGTGTCCCTGGCTGCGTATTCATCCGCAACTTGGCCGCTGCGGTCTGTGGAACCGTTGTCTACAATAATAAATTCAAAATCCTGATATGTCTGGGCAAGAATGCTGTCGATAG
>Ga0224483_100499_pt1 | contig 12521 bp, 8 predicted proteins | sample hydfratestSal1_FD_181453 | JGI IMG/M metagenome (GOLD analysis project Ga0224483, IMG submission 181453) | Metatranscriptome of mouse feces microbial communities from Columbus University, Ohio, United States - Sal1 (Metagenome Metatranscriptome) ... | reverse complement strand
GTCTTATTTCACATCCTGTGTCACTTTTATCTGCGCAGTCTTTCCCCCACGGCCTTCCCTCCGGCAGGCCCGCCGGGACTCAACCGTCCAGACGCTCTCCATAGTAGCTTTTATACCACTCCACAAACCGCTCCAGCCCTTCCCTAAGCCCTGTATCCGGCGCAAAGCCGAAATCGCGCGTCAGCTCCTCCACATCCGCATACGTCTGGTACACATCCCCGGGCTGCATGGGCAGGAGCTCGGTCTGCGCCTTCTTTCCCAGGCATTCCTCCAGGATCGCCACGAAATCCAGCAGCTTTTCCGGGCGGTGGTTTCCGATATTGTAGACCTTATACCGGACGCCGTTCTCATCCTCGCCCGGTGCAGCAGACAGCATGGCGCGGATCCCTTTCACGATGTCATCCACATAGGTAAAATCGCGGTACATATCGCCATAATTAAAGATCTGGATCGCCTCGCCCTTTAAAATCTTCCTTGTAAAGGAAAAATACGCCATATCCGGCCGCCCGTAAGGGCCGTAAACCGTGAAAAACCGCAGCCCCGTGGCCGGGATCCCGTAAAGCTTGCAATATGAATACGCCAGCAGCTCATTCGACTTCTTGGTAGCCGCATACAGGCTCACCGGCTGATCCGTCTTATCCTGCGTCGAATAGGGAACCTTTTTATTTGCCCCGTACACAGAGCTGGAGGAGGCAAATAACAAATGGCGGACCGGGTAATGGCGGCAGCATTCCAGCACATTAAAAAATCCGATCAGATTCGACTCCACATACGCCTGCGGGTGGTCAATGCTGTAGCGCACTCCGGCCTGGGCCGCCAGGTTCACCACAATTTCCGGCCGCTCCCGCTCAAACAGCGCCTTCATCCCCTCCATATCCGCCAGATTAAGCCTCTCAAAGGAAAAGCCCGGATACTTCCTGAGGATCGCAAGGCGCGCCTCCTTTAAGCTGACGTCATAATAATCATTTAAATTATCTATGGCAGTCACCGAAAAGCCCTCCTCCAGAAGCGCCCTGCCCAGGTGAAAGCCGATAAAGCCCGCCCCGCCGGTTACAAGAATCTTCCCGGCCCTTTTGCCGCTGTCCGTCCTGCCTGTCTCCATCTGTTATCCCTCCTGAATGATTTCCCTGAAATATGCGATCGTCCTCTCCAGCCCCTCTGTGAGGCCGACGGACGGCTCCCAGCCAAGCGCCTCCTTCGCAAGGCGTATCACCGGCTGCCTCTGCGCCGGGTCGTCCGGCGGCAGGGGCTTATAGACCAGCCTCGACCGGCTCCCGGTCAGCTCAATCACCTTCCTGGCCAGCTCCAGGATCGTACATTCACCCGGATTTCCGATATTGCACGGCCCTGTAAATTCAGCCCTGGAATTCATCATCCGCACCATGCCCTCGATCAGATCGTCCACATAGCAGAAGCTTCTCGTCTGCGTGCCGTCCCCGTATATCGTGATATCCTCATTTTTCAGGGCCTGTACGATAAAATTGCTGACCACGCGGCCGTCGTCCGGATTCATGCGCGGCCCGTAGGTATTAAATATGCGGATCACCTTGATCTCCACGTTGTGCGAGCGGCGGTAATCGAACATCAGGCTCTCCGCCATCCGCTTGCCCTCGTCATAGCAGGAGCGCACCCCGATGGGGTTCACGCAGCCCCGGTAGCTCTCCTCCTGCGGATGGATCTGCGGATCCCCGTAGACCTCTGATGTCGAGGCCTGCAGGATCCTCGCATGGACCCGCTTGGCCAGGCCCAGCATGTTCATCGCGCCCAGGACGCTCGTCTTGGCCGTCTTGATGGGATTGTACTGATAGTGAACCGGGCTCGCCGGGCAGGCCAGATTATAGATCTGATCCACCTCCACGTAGAGCGGCGCGGTGATGTCATGCCGGATAAATTCAAAGTACGGATTGCCCAGCAGATGACGGATGTGATCCTTGCTCCCCATGAATAAATTATCCGCGCAGATGACGTCATTTCCCTCCCGCACAAGCCGCTCGCACAGATGGGAACCCAAAAAGCCGGCTCCCCCGGTCACAAGCACCCGGTTCAAGGTTCCTCCCTGCCGATCACCGGGCGCGCGCCGATCTGGTAATATTCCAGGCCGTACCGGGCAATCCGCTTCGGGCTGTACTGATTTCTGCCGTCAAAGATAACCGGTTCGCGAAGCTGGGCCTTGATCTCATAAAAATCAGGGCTCCGAAACTCCTTCCACTCCGTAACCAGCACCAGGGCGTCCGCCCCCTTAAGCGCCTCGTACTTCGTGTCGCAATAGGTTACGCGGTCATTTCCCTTTAAATAAAATGCCTTTGCATCCGGCATGGCCTTGGGGTCATAAACCTGCACGGCCGCGCCGGCCGCCGTCAGCCCGGAGATGATGGTCAGAGCCGCCGCTTCGCGCATGTCGTCCGTATCCGGCTTAAACGCAAGCCCCCAGATGGCAAAGCATTTCCCCGACAGATCCTCCCCGAAGCGCCCGGTGATCTTCTCCACCAGCACCCGCTTCTGCGCGTGGTTCACGTCCTCCACGGCCTGTAAAAGCCTTGTATGGTAGCCATACTGGCCCGCGGTGCGAATCAGCGCTTTCACATCCTTGGGGAAACAGCTTCCGCCGTACCCGCAGCCCGGGTAAATAAAGGAATAGCCGATCCGCTTGTCGCTGCCGATGCCCATCCTTACCTTGTTCACATCCGCGCCCACGCGCTCGCAGATATTGGAAATCTCATTCATAAAGGAGATCTTGGTGGCAAGCATGCAGTTGGCCGCATACTTCGTCATCTCCGCGCTGGCCACGTCCATGACAATAAAATTTTCAGTATTCATCACATATGGCTTATAGAGCTCCTTCATCAGATCCGCCGCATCTTCATTATCCGCGCCGATCACGATGCGGTCCGGCTTTAAGCAGTCGCTGACCGCCGAGCCCTCCTTCAGAAACTCCGGGTTGGAGATCACGTCAAATGTCAGATCCGAGCCGCGCCTGTCAAGCTCTCCCTGTATCGCCTCCCGCACTGCTTCGGCTGTCCCCACCGGAACTGTCGATTTATCGACCACATACATATGGCGCGCCATAAAGCGCCCGATGTCCTTTGCCACAGCCGTCACATACTGCAGATCCGCGCTCCCGTCCTCTCCCATGGGCGTGCCCACCGCGATGAAACAAATCTCGCACTGCGCCAGCGCCTCCTCCAGATCGGTCGTAAAACGAAGATGTCCCTGTTTCTGATTCCTGGCCACCATGTCTGCAAGTCCCGGCTCAAAGATGGGGATGATCCCCTGGTTTAAGTTCTCAATCTTCTTCTCGTCCACATCCACACACCAGATTTTATTGCCCATCTCCGAAAAACACGCGCCCGTCACCAGGCCCACATATCCGGTTCCAATCACTGCGATTCTCATACAAATCTCTCCTCTTTTTATAAACGCACCGCCCGGCAGGCATGTCCCCGCCTTTCCCGCGCACGCATAAACTCCAGTTGGAATATCGGCGGGTTTCAGGGAAATATAAGGGACTCCAGTTCGTCCGTTACATGCTCCGCCACCCGCTCCAGACTGTTTCCGAAATCCGCAAGATTCAGCCAGCGAACCTCTCTCTCCCTCTTAAACCATGTGAGCTGGCGCTTGGCAAAATGCCTTGTGTCGCGCTTTATGATCCGCACCGCTTCGTCAAGGCATATCTCCCCGTCCAGGTACGAAAGAATTTCTTTATATCCAAGCCCCTGCATGGAAACCATATCCCGGCAGCAGCCCATGGCGCGCAGGCGCTCGACCTCCCCGACCAGCCCCTGCTCCATCATCTGATCCACGCGGCGGTCAATCCGCTCATAGAGCGCGGGGCGATCGGTTGTGAGAACATAATAATAGCTGTCAAACGCCGGTTCCTTCTGCCGCTCCGCCTCATTGTGATCCGAAATCCGCAGGCCCGTCTGCCGGTTGAATTCCAGGGCGCGGATCACGCGCTTTACATTATTGGCATGGATCGCCTCCGCAGCCCGGGGATCCGCCCCGCGCAGCAGATCGTGAAGCGCCTCAGGCCCCTCTCTCCTGGCTTTTTCCTCCATCTCCCGCCGGAATGCGGGATCCTCCTTTGTCCGGGTAAAATCAATATCGTAGAGCAATGCCTGGATATAAAATCCGGCGCCTCCGGCCACGATGGGGACCGCGCCTCTGGAGGCGATATCCCTTACCGCCTCCCCGGCGAGCTGTTTGAAACGGGCGACATTAAATTCCTCAGACGGCTCCAGAATATCGATCAAATGATGTTTCACCCCGCCCATCTCCTCAGCGGACGCTTTCGCGGAACCGATATCCATATGGCGGTACACCTGCATGGAATCAGCGCTGATGATCTCCCCGCCCAGGCGCTTGGCGAGCGCAACCGACAGGGCCGTCTTTCCCACAGCGGTGGGCCCTGTCACAATAATCAGACGCTGCTTTTGTTCATTCGTCCGGGACATGCCTTAAAGCTCCTTTCTGAGCACATATTCGCTCCGACAGCCGCGCCGTAAAGAAACGCTGCACGGCGTTTTCTGTCATCGCAGTCTCACAGTATCCTTTTAAATTTCTTCTCCAGCTCGCGTTTGCTCATGGCAATGATCGTCGGCCGCCCATGCGGGCACGCATACGGGTTCTCCAGTGTCAGAAGCTCGTCGATCAGGAAATTTGCCTCCGCCGCTGACATCGCATGGTTTCCCTTTACAGCCGCCCTGCACGACATGGAGGCGATCCGTTCGCGGATCAGATCCGGCGTCCCGCCGGCCGGGCCGTCCGCCAGCCCGTCTATCATTTCCATGAGCAGATCCTGTTTGGCAATGGAAAAGAGATTGGCCGGAACGGCCCGCACCGCGTACTCTTTCCCGCCAAAGGGCTCTATCTCAAAGCCCATGGATGCAAAAACCTCCCCGTGCTGCCGTAGAAGCAGCTCCTCGCCGCTGTTTAAAGTCAGAATAATGGGCGGAACCACCATCTGCGAGGTATACTCCCTCGTTTTCAGGGATTTCATCGTTCTTTCATACAAAACCTTCTCGTGCGCCGCGTGCTGATCAATGATGTACAGGCTGTCCTCAAACTGTACCAGCCAGTACGTGTCAAAAAGCTGGCCCAAAAGGACATGCCGCGCACGGGCGCTCTCAGACAGAAGCTTTTCCTCAAACAGATCAAGCTGCTTTGGCTTTTCGGGCACAGCGGACGCTTCCATTTCCCGTTTTCCCGCCTCCGCCGCCTCTTTTACGGCCTCCTTTGCCGCCGTCTCCCCGTCCCGGGAAGACCCGGAACACGCTGTCCCGGCCGCCGTCTCCCTCAGCGGCCGCCCGCCTCCCCCGTAAGGCGCGTCCTCTTCCCGGACCACCGCCGCCGCGCCGGCCAGGCCCTGCTGCCTCAGCCGGTTCGTCTCAAACGGCTCCGGCCGGGGCCCGCGCGGGACCTGTCCCTTTACCCGCACTTCCTTTAACACAGGCCGCCCGCCTCCGGCATCCGCGCCCCCGCCGCTGCTTGTTTCGTCTCCGGCGCATGAGCGAATCCCCGCAGCCGCCTGCGCTGCGCCGCCCCTGTCTCCTCCTGTCCCCGCGCCGGCCCGCGCCTGTGCTCCCTCGCCTGCGCTTCCTCCCGCGCCGGCCTGTCTGGCGCTGCCCGACACCGGCGGCAGGCTGACCTTTGGTATCATCTCGCGCTTGGAGAGCGCCATGGACAGACTGTGGTATACCATCCGGTATATCATTTCCCCGTCCCGAAAGCGCAGCTCCATCTTGGCCGGGTGGACATTCACATCCAGAAAACTCTGATCAATTGTAAACTGCAGCATCGTAAACGGATACTTATGCTGCATCATATACGGCTTATACGCCTCCTCAATGGCCTTGTTGATTATACTGCTCTTAATATACCGCCCATTGATAAAATAATTCTCAAAATTCCGGTTTCCCCTGGCGATCAGCGGTTTGCCGATATACCCTGACACGCTCACCGGCGGCGCTCCTGCCTCCACGGGCACAAGATTCCCCGCAATCTCCCGCCCGAACACCGTGTAAATGATATCCTGCAGGCGATGGTTCCCTGACGTGTGCAGCTTACTCTGGTTATTCTGAATATACCGGATCGAGATCTCCGGATGCGAAAGCGCCAGCTTTTCCACGAGATCCGCCACATGCGCGCCCTCGGTCATGGGGGTTTTTAAAAACTTCCTCCGAGCAGGCGTATTATAAAACAGATCCCGCGCAATAAACGTCGTGCCCTCCGGCGCTCCGATCTCCTCCAGCCCCAGCTCCTCCCCGCCCTCTATCCGATAGCGGGAGCCGGAAATCGAGCCCCCTGTCTTTGTAATCAGCTCCACCCTGGCCACAGAGGCAATGCTCGAAAGCGCCTCCCCGCGAAACCCCAGGGAGGCCACGCTGAACAGATCCTCCACGGTCCGTATCTTACTGGTCGCATGGCGCTTAAAGGCCAGAGCGATCTCCTCCTTCGGGATCCCGCAGCCGTTATCCGTCACCCGGATCATCGAAAGCCCCCCGTCCCGGATCTCAACCGTTACCGCCGTAGCCTTTGCGTCAATCGCATTCTCCAGAAGCTCCTTGACCACAGACGACGGCCGTTCAATCACCTCTCCGGCCGCAATCTGGTTAATGGTATTCTGATCCAACACCTGGATATTCGCCATGCATTCCCCTCCTTACATTTAGCTGTGTACTCCCAAAGCCTCCCTGCGCCCGCCTCTGCGGCGAAGATTCCCAAACTGCATAACTCCCGGCCTCACCCGTTCATCCACCGGTTCCGGAGCCTCGCCTGCAGCTTATCCAGCACATTCAGCGCATCGATCGGCGACATCCGGTTCAGCTCCAGCTCCAGGATCTCCTTAATAATCTCCTGCTCGCTCACGGTGTCAAACATGCTCATCTGCTTTAGCTCCAGCTCATCCGCCTTCGCCACGCGCCGCTTTCCCTGCTGCTGAGAGGCCCCCTGCGCGAGTTCCCTGGCGCGCACGGTAATATCCGCATCGCTCAATTCCTGCACCAGCTCCCGCGCCCGCCCGATCACCGGTTCCGGGACGCCGGCCAGCCGGGCCACCTGGATGCCGTAGCTCTTATCCGCGCCGCCCTTCACAATCTTGCGCAGGAACACAATATTTTCCCCCTGCTCCTTGACCGCGATGCAGTAGTTATTCACCCCGGGAAGCGCGCCCTCCAGCTCCGTCAGTTCATGGTAATGGGTGGCAAAAAGCGTCTTGGCCCCCAGAATCTTGGCATTGCTGATATACTCCACCACGGCCCAGGCAATGGAAAGCCCGTCAAAGGTGCTCGTCCCGCGCCCGATCTCATCCAGGATGAGAAGGCTGTTTTTCGTGGCATTGCGCAGAATATTGGCCACCTCGGTCATTTCCACCATAAACGTGCTCTGGCCGCTGGCGAGATCATCCGAAGCCCCGACTCTCGTAAAGATCCGGTCGCACAGGCCGATATCCGCCTCCTCGGCCGGCACGAAGCTGCCGATGTGGGCCATCAGCGCAATCAGGGCCGTCTGGCGCATGTAGGTGGATTTTCCGGCCATATTGGGGCCGGTAATGATCGAAATCCGGTTCTTCCCGTTATCCAGAACCGTATCATTCGGCACAAACGAATCGCTGCCCATCATCCGCTCCACAACCGGGTGGCGGCCGTTTTTGATGCGGATCACTCCCTTTTCATTGATGTGGGGCTTGACGTAATTATAACGGGTCGATACAGACGAGAGCGAGGCCAGGACATCCGTCATGGCAATGGCCCTGGCGCTTTTCTGGATGCGTTTTACCTCCCCGGCCACTGTATCGCGCACCTGGCAGAAGAGATCATACTCCAGGGCAAACAGCTTGTCCTCCGCCCCCAGGATTAAGTCCTCCAGCTTCTTTAAGCGGTCCGTGGTATAGCGCTCCGCATTCGTCAGCGTCTGCCTGCGCACAAAATAATCGGGAACCATGTCCTTAAAGGAGTTCGTCACCTCAAAATAGTAGCCGAACACCTTATTGAACTTGATCTTTAAGTTTTTGATGCCCGTCTTTTCCCGCTCTTCGCGTTCCAGCTCGGCCAGCCACCCCTTGCCCTCGGTCTTTGCCTGGCGCAGCTGATCCGCCTCCTCGTTATAGCCCTCGCGGATCATGCCTCCCTCGCGCACGGAGAGCGGCGGTTCCTCCTCGATGGCCGCGGCGATCAGCTCCCGCAAATCCGTCAGCGGATCGAGCGCCTCCTCGATCCGCCTTAAGAGCCCGCCGGAAAACTCCTGCAAAAGGCGCTTGATGTGCGGGAGCATCTCCACCGAACGGCAGAAGGCGACGAGATCCCTCGGCCCCGCCGTCTTATAGCTGATCCGCCCCATGAGGCGCTCCAGATCATAGATGGGATGTAAATATTCGCAGATCTCCTCCCGGGAAATGTAATTCATGTTCAGCTCTTCCACGGCATTCTGGCGCAGGACAATCTCCTCCCGGTCAACCAGGGGCTGCTCGATAAAGCTGCGAAGCAGCCTGGCCCCCATGGCCGTCTTCGTCCGGTCCAGCACCCACAGAAGCGTTCCCCTCTTCTGCTTTTCCCGCAGCGTCTCCAAAAGCTCCAGATTCCGGCGCGTGGAAACATCAAGCATCATAAACTGCCCGGCCATATACGGGGAAATGCGCGTGATATGGGCGAGGCTGTTTTTCTGCGTCTCATAGAGGTACTTAAGCGCCGCCCCCGCCGCGATCGCGCCGATCCCGTAATCGCCCAGGCCCAGCCCGTCGAGGTGATGGACATGGAAATGTTCCTTCAAAAGCCCGCGGCAGCCCTCGTCCGAGAAAAAGCGGCTCTCCAGCGAGGAGATCACGATCCCCAGCCGTTCCTTCAGCTCCCCGAAATCAATGCCGGACATACAGAACGCCTCATTGCAGACGAGCTCCGGCGGGCTGAATTTAAAAATCTCATCCATGAGCGCCCGCTCGGATTTGACCTCTGTCACCAGAAAATCGCCGGTGCTGACATCCACCGCCGAAAGGCCGAACACATTATCCATGTACACAACGCCCATCAGATAATTGTTCTTCGTCTCCTCCAGCACCTGGGAATTCGTGAGCGTCCCGGGCGTCACGACGCGGATGACCTCCCTCTTTACCAGGCCCTTTGCCGCCTTCGGATCCTCCATCTGCTCCGCAATGGCCACCTTATAGCCCTTTTTGACCAGGCGGTTTAAATATCCCTCCACCGCGTGATAGGGAACGCCGCACATCGGCGCGCGCTCCTCAAGCCCGCAGTCCTTTCCGGTCAGTGTAAGCTCCAGCTCCCGGGACACCGTTTTCGCGTCCTCAAAGAACATTTCATAAAAATCGCCCAGCCTGTAAAACAGGATACAGTCCGGATACTCCTTTTTCGTATCCAGATAGTGTGTCATCATTGGTGAAAGCACCGCATTTTACCTCTCTTCATACATGTCAGGAATTATCAGAAAACAGCGTTCAAAAAAAGGCGCGCCTGAAACGGCACGCACGCGTCAGAAACTGTCAGAAAATACTTTTTTGCCGTCCGCACGCCGTTTCAGGATGCGGACAAAAAACGGATGATCCGCCATGAAACCATGTTCCATGACGGATCGCACATATTTACTGGAACAGCGGATCGGTCGGATCCCAGCGCTGCTGCTCGGAAATCGGGATCAGCTCCGGCTTGTCAAACGGAGACGCTACGTTCGGATCCTCATAGATCTGAACCGAAGTCCCAATCGCACAGTTGTCGTAGATCCACTTGGAATTACCGCATGTCAGGCGCACGCAGCCGAGAGAGCGCGTCACCCCGAGCCCGTTGTAGCCCACGGTCAGAAGGGAATCCTCCTTTGTGTGCTCATATGTAATGGAGTGAAGCAGGAAGCCCTGCGTAATCCGCGTCGCATACTGGGTGTAGGTGTCATTGACCATCAGCCTCCAGCGGTATTTCTCCGGCGTCTTGAAAGTTCCGATCGGCGTGTCGTCGCCCACGGATGTCAGCATGGCCTTGACAGGGATAATGTAGCCGTTGTCCCCGTCCTTTGCATAAACGGTTAAGCAGTTCAGGGTCTTATTCACCTTCAGAAGGTAGCTGGACTGCTTTCCAATCAGGGCGTCCACGTCCTGAACCAGGCGTCCCCAGGAGTCAAAATAGAACTTTAGGCCGTCTACATAGTGCCAGCCGGTCAGCGCCACACCGTCCACAAAATAGTAGCGCTCATGGTCATGGGACATCCACCCGTTGTAGCCGGTCCCGTCCTCATTGAACAGGATCGTCGCATTCTCAGCCAGCGTCAGGCGGTCCGAAACGTTGGAACGGTATCTCGGCGCGCCGCTCTGCGGGGCCGCGCCCCCCTTGGGAACCATCACAACCTCCACAGACGTCAGCTTTTCGCCGATATCCTTTGTTCCGGCCAGCTCGCCGTTCTTCGCGTATCCCATCTTGCCCTGTCCGGAGGAGGTCACACTGTAGTAAATATCAAACTGCTTCTCCGCCTCGCCGGTGAGCTGGAGCTGGATCGCCTCCACATAGCTCCCGTCGCCCGGAACACCGGTCGGAAGGCCGTCATGATACCACCATAAGAAACCGCCCGTATTCGTGTAGGCGCGGTAGGAAACGCCGCCGATCCCCGGGAAATTCATCAGATTAAAGGAAAGCGCCGTCACATCGCCGTGGCTTTCATACGCATAATTCACCGCGGTGTGGATCGCCGTGTTCTGCTCCGCAGGCGGCTGCTCCGGCTGACCCTGCTCCGGCTGTGCCGGCTGACCCTGCTGATCCTGGTTCTGCTGGTTCTGCTGGTCGTTCGTCTCCTGCGTACCCGCGCTGCCCGCCGGGCTCTCGCTCTGGCTCTGCTGGGGCGGCTGCGCGCCGTTCGCCTCGTCAGCCGGTCCCGCAAACGCTGTAAAGCTGCTTCCGGCTATCATCGCGGCTGACAGTGCAATCGCCAGCCCCCTATAATGCTTTTTCATGATCTGTAACCTCCATTTCATTTTCCCTCAAAGAACCCATGTAGTAAAAGCCTCTGGATTCTTCCAGGTATACGTCCACGATCGTCCCGATCAGCTCCTGCCCTCCGGCAAAATGAACGATTGTGTTATTGGAAAGGCGTCCTGTGAGCCATCCGTCCAGATGGCTGTCCCTCTCCTCGACCAGTACCCTGCCCACGGTATGCACATCCCGGCCGCAGACCTGGGCGGAAATCTCCTGGACCTCCCTCAGCAGGCGGTCGAACCGCCGCTTCACCACATCCTCCGGAACCTGTCCGTCCATTGCGGCCGCCGCCGTGCCCGTCCGCCGGGAATAGATGAAGGTAAACGCGCTGTCAAAGCGCGCCCTCCTCACCACATCCAGCGTCTCCTCAAAGTCCTCTTCCGTCTCTCCCGGAAAGCCGACAATGATATCCGTTGTCAGCGATATATCAGGAATGGCCCGGCGAAGCTTCTCCGTCAAAGCCAGGTACTGCTCTTTCGTATAATTGCGGTTCATCCGTTTCAGGATCCGGCTGCTCCCGGACTGGAGCGGCAGATGCATATGGCGGCAGATCGTATCCGACTGCCTCATCACCTCAATCAGCTCGTCTGACAGATCCTTGGGGTGCGGCGTCATAAAGCGGATCCGCTTAAGGCCCTCAATCCCCTCAACCCGCTTAAGAAGCTCTGCAAAGCTGACCGGCGGCGTAAGCGTCTTCCCGTAGGAATTCACATTCTGGCCCAGAAGCATGACCTCTGCCACGCCGTCCTTTACAAGCTCCCGGATCTCGCGCTCAATATCATCCGGCGCGCGGCTCTTCTCCCGCCCTCTCACGTAAGGAACGATACAGTAGCTGCAAAAGTTGTTGCAGCCAAACATAATATTCACCCCGGATTTAAACGGAAACTTGCGATCCCCCGGAAGCGCCTCCACAATCTCCCCCGTATTCTCCCAGACATCGATCACCATGGAGGCCTCCTCCACCCGTCTGGCCAGGAGCTCGGCAAGCCTGTACATATTATGGGTCCCGAAAATAATGTCCACATGGCGGTAGCTCTTCTTCAGCCGTTCCACCACGTGCGGCTCCTGCATCATACACCCGCAGAGGGCGATCAGCATGTCCGGATTCTTTTTCTTTAAGCTGTTTAGATGCCCCAGGCGGCCGTATACCCGCTGATTCGCATTCTCCCGGACCGTACACGTATTATAAAGGACAAAATCCGAGTCCTCCCCGTCCCCCTTCGCAAACCCGGCCGCCAGAAGCACGCCCATCAGCCGCTCCGAATCGTGCGCGTTCATCTGGCACCCAAAGGTCTGGATATACGCCAACGGGCGACGTCCGTTTTTCCGTTCAAACTCCCGAACCCACTCCCGGCATTTTGCCGTAAAGTAATACTGACGCGCCGGTTCTTCTGTGGGAGGCTCTGTATGAATGTCTATTTTATCTAAATCAATTGCATTATACATTTTCCTTTTCATCCCAATCTATATTTCTTTTCCCTTTAAATCGAATGTCATTCACAATAACAATCTTCGTTCCATTCACATCATTTATGACGCTTATGTTTCGTTCCATTATCC
>Ga0224483_100498_pt1 | contig 12526 bp, 8 predicted proteins | sample hydfratestSal1_FD_181453 | JGI IMG/M metagenome (GOLD analysis project Ga0224483, IMG submission 181453) | Metatranscriptome of mouse feces microbial communities from Columbus University, Ohio, United States - Sal1 (Metagenome Metatranscriptome) ... | reverse complement strand
TTGTCAAATGAATAAAAAGAATAGTTGCAATAATTGTCAGTTATACTGCGATATATCACCAGTAAAAATTAGAAAAATTTGTTTTTAACAGCACTTGATTCCAGACTTTATCCTGAATTTTCCTTTTATTTCCATAAGTTGATAAATAGCCCCATTTTCTTTATCTTTCAAATCTGGTTAATCGCTCCAATCCATCAATAAACTATGGATTAAATCTTCAACCGTTTCCGCAATCCGATCTGCTCCGGCTTCTTCCAGTTCTCTGCGGCTTCCATAACCAAACAAAACCCCAACACTCTGTATTCCATTTTCCTTTGCCCCTAAAATATCGTGCTCTCTATCCCCGATCATCACAATTTTTTTCTTCCGTAATTCTGTCCTTTTTGAAGTATCTGTTCCCTCGGCTGGTTTTGACTTTTCTTTAGTGTTTGTCCCTTTTGCTGCTTCTGACCTTTCTGCGGTATTCGTCCCTTCTGCTGTTTTTGACCTTTCTGCGGTATTCGTCCCTTCTGCTGCTTCTGCAGTATCTGTATTTTTTGCCAGTTCTGCCCTTTCGCTCCTATCAGCCTCTTCTTTATCCGGGCAGCACAGGCCTGTCTTTTCTAGGACATAGCGGATCACGTCAGCTTTATTCACCCTTGTCTCTCCAAAATCCGCCCCGCCGATAAAGGTAAAGAAATGATCCAGCGAAAAATACTCTAAAATTTTCTTCGCATACACTTCCGGCTTCGAGGTTGCCACATAAAGCTTCTTTCCCTGCGCATTTAAAGCCTCCAGCATTTCCCGGATTCCCGGAATCTCTTTATTCTCAAAAATCCCTTTTTCACTGAAATATTCCCGGTAAACCAAAACTCCTTCACTTGCCTGCTCTTTTGAAAATCCATAGTATTTCTGAAAACTGTCCCGGAGCGGCGGCCCGATAAAGGGAATCAGCCTGGTAAGATCCTCTTCAATAATCCCATAATGGCGAAGCGCATACTGAACCGACTTCGTAATCCCCACCATAGGATCGGTAAGCGTCCCATCCAGATCAAACAGCAGAATATCTTTGTCCATAAAGTCCTTCCCTTTCTTTTCGTTCTTCTTCCTGCAGATCATCACAATCGTTTATTTCCTGTTTTGTCCATCGCCACGAATTGCGGGACAGCACCTGAGAAAAAAGAGAATCTCCCCCAGTTCCCGGAAGAGATTCTCCATTATCTGTGCACATGTTATCATCAATATTTTGCGATTTGCATCAATTATTCTTCTGTATTTGCCATTGCCTCAATATCAACATCAGCCACATCTTCATCCGCCTCTGCTTCTCTGGCGGGAAGAGCCAATGCCTTAATGCTCAGGCTGATCTTGTGATCTGCCTCGTTAAAGTCTACAATCCTGGCTTCGATCTCCTGACCAATCTTTAATACGTCGGCGGGCTTATCTACGTGATCTCTGGAAATCTGGGATACATGGAGCAGGGCATCCACACCTGGCTCTAACTCTACAAATGCTCCAAAGTCGGTCATCCGTGCAACACGACCGGATACGACATTCCCTGCGGCATATTTTTCTGCAGCGTTCGCCCACGGATTTGCTTCCGGGAACTTTAAGCTTAAGGCAATCTTCTCGCCCTGGATATCTTTAATCAGAACTTTCAGGGTATCGCCGCTCTTAAACACCTTTTTCGGGTTCTCCACGCGGCCCCAGCTCATCTCGGAGATATGCAGCAGTCCGTCAGCTCCGCCCAGGTCGATAAATGCGCCAAAATCGGTGACATTCTTAATCGTGCCTTCTACCGTATCGCCAACAGCAATCCGCTCAAACAGTTCCTTCTGCATCGCTGCTTTTCTGGCAACCATCAGCTGCTTTCTGTCACCGATCACCCGGCGTCTTCTCGGATTAAATTCGGTGATAACAAATTCAATTTCCTGGCCTGCGTACTTGGATAAATCCTTCTCATACATATCGGATACCAGGCTTGCAGGAATAAAGATCCTGGTTTCTTCCAGCATAACGCTTAAACCGCCGTCAAGCACCTGAACAACCTTTGCTGTCAGGACTTCCTGGTTATTAAATGCCTCCTCTAAGCGCTTGTTTCCACGGTCAGCTGCCAATCTCTTATAAGAAAGGGCAACCTGGCCTTCGCCGTCGTTAACCTTAATTACCTTGGCTTCCATCTCTTCGCCCACCTGTACAAAAGAGGTCAGGTCAACATTCGGCTCGTTTGTATATTCACTTCGGGTAATAATACCGTCGGATTTGTAACCAATATTCAAGACGATTTCATCTTCTTTCACATCGATAACCTTACCAGTGACTACCTCTCCTGTACGTATTGTCTTAAATGACTCCTCTAACATTTGTTCAAAACTTTGCTCTGACATTAGCATGAACCTCCTCAATAATGTTTTTCGGGGTTGACGCCCCTGCTGTAATACCTACGTTGCGCACAGAATTTACACTTTCAGGATCGAAATCGCCCAGCGTCTGGATATAATAAGTATGTTTACATTCCTTAAGACAAATTTCATACAGCTTCTGGGTGTTGGAACTGTTTTTTCCGCCAATCACGATCATGGCATCCACTTTCGAAGCGATTTCCTTTGCCTCCACCTGTCTTTCCTGTGTTGCATTGCAAATCGTATTTAAAACAAGTATATCATAACCCTTTTTGAAAAATTTTTCAACTAATTCTTTAAATTTATTGTAATTAAATGTCGTTTGGGATACAATGGACAGTTTGGCGCCCGCTTTTGGGACGAAATCTTCCACTTCTTCCGGTGTTTGTATAACTACAGTATGTGCATCTCCCCAGCCTTTAATGCCTTCAACCTCTGGATGTTGTTCATTTCCAATAATTACCACCTGATTTCCGGATGTACATTCCCGCTCTACAAGGCGGTGAATCTTTTTTACGAAGGGGCAGGTGGCATCTACGATCGTCAGTCCTTTTTTCCTGACGATTTCATAAACTTCGCGGCTGACGCCGTGGGAGCGGATAATGATTACTCCCTCACCCTCCGTTAAGGCTTCCAGTTCTTTCTGGTCAGCGATAACCTTGACGCCCTTTGATTCCAGATCTTTAACCACCTCTTCGTTATGGATAATGGGACCATAGGTGTAAATAGGCTGACTGGTTTTTCCTATCTGCTCATAGACCTTATTCACCGCCCGCTCCACGCCAAAACAAAACCCGGCGGTCTTTGCTACCATTACTTCCATATTCTGCCCTCATGCAGCCCTTTTTCTCCGGCAATCTGGATAATCCGGTCAATCACCTGTTCAATCGTCATCGCTGATGTATCCACCAGCACAGCATCCTCGGCCTGCGACAGCGGGGAATGTTCGCGGTGCATGTCGCGGTAATCCCTATCCTCAATCTCTTTTTGGATTTCTTCAAGGCTGCACTCCTGGCCCTTGGCCTTTAATTCCTGGAAGCGTCTGCGGGCACGGACTTCTGTGCTGGCAGTCAGGTAAATCTTTACCTGAGCTTTGGGAAGTACACAGGTTCCGATGTCACGACCGTCCATGATAACATTAGCTTCCTTGGCTAACTGCTGCTGGAGTTCAACAAGTTTCTGGCGCACAGGAAGGTAAGAAGAAATAATGGATGCCTGTTTTCCCACTTCTTCGGTGCGGATTTGCGTAGAAACATTCTCACCATTTAATATTACCTGCTGTATGCCTTCCTCGTAGCGGATGGTAACGCTGGCCTGGGCACAAATGGATTGAAGCGCTGGTTCGTCGCTGAAGGAGGAAAAACCTTCCCGGACAAAATACAGGGCCATAGCGCGGTACATGGCACCGGTATCTATATAGATAAAGTTTAGTCTGGCGGCAGCAGCTTTGGCAATAGTGCTTTTTCCCGCACCTGCGGGGCCGTCGATGGCAATGGTAAAATGCTGCATGGGTAAATATCCTCGATTTCTATTAAGTTTTGGGAGGAGATGCTGTCAGGGAACAGCATTTCCTGCTGTCCAACCCGTAGACCAGGCAATTTGGAGATTGTAGCCGCCGGTGACGGCATCGGTGTCCAGAATTTCTCCGGCAAAGTAAAGATGTTTTGCCTTTTTGGATTCCATGGTTGAAGGGTTAATTTCTTTTACAGAGATGCCGCCCTGGGTAATGATGGCTTCGGAAAAGCTTCGCGTTCCCGTAATGGTGAAAGAAAATTCTTTTATTGCCTGAGCCAAACGGCGGCGTTCCTCCCTGGTAATTTCATTCACCTGCTTTTCCGGCAGAATCTGACTTCTCCTTATCATAACAGGAATCAGCTTGGCTGGCAACAGACGAGAGAGAGAATTTTTAAATTGTTTATTTTTTTCTTCCTCAAAATCCCTGAGAATCCGGGCATCAAGCTGTTCGATACTGAGTGCCGGCTTTAAATCAATGAACAGGGATAGATAGGCAGTATCTTTTTCTTCGCATTGATTCTGCTCCGTTGCTTTAGCTTTATCCCTGCCCTTTTTGTGGCTGATTTCTTTTGCCACATAGCTGCTTGCGGAAAGAATCACAGGGCCGCTTGCACCAAAATGGGTGAAGAGCATTTCGCCAAATTCTCTGAATTTTTCTTTTTTCTCCTGCATAACACGAATTTCAATATTTTTCAGAGATAAGCCCTGGAGTTCTTTAGCTTCCTCTTCTTTTAAGAGCAGCGGAACCAGTGCGGGGACAGGGGATTTTATTGAATGACCGGCGCTTTCGGCAAATATCCAGCCATCTCCGGTAGAACCTGTCGAGGGATAAGAGCAGCCTCCGGCAGCAACGATGACAGCATCGGCTTTTTCTTCCCGGATTTTTCCCTGGCCTTTGACTTTTACTCCGATACAGGTTTTTACTTCTGCATCCTCTTTTTCCATCAGAAGTTCCAAAACCTCTGCGTGAAGCTGAACCTGCACACCGGCCTGGGAAAGTGCATGTTCCATGGTTCGGAGAATGTCGGAAGATTTATCGGATATGGGAAATACGCGGTTTCCCCGCTCGGTTTTTAACGGGCAGCCGTTATGGGTAAAAAAGTCCATTACTTCCTGGTTGGTAAACTGAGAAAAGCTGCTGTAAAGAAATTTCGGATTGGTAACTATCTTTGAAAAAAATTCTTCTGCCGGACAGGCATTCGTCACATTGCAGCGACCTTTTCCAGTGATAAACAGCTTTTTTCCAAGTTTTTCATTTTTTTCAAGAAGATTAACCTTATGGCCTTTGGCTGCGGCAGCCCAGGCAGCCATCATTCCTGCAGGACCGCCGCCGACAACAATCACTCTGCTCACTTTTTCTGCTCTTTCTTCACTTCTTTAATTTTTTTCTCTAGTGCCTCAACCACCGTTTTTACTACTTTTACGCGGGCATAGAGCTTGTCATTGCCCTCAACAACAATCCATGGCGCATAGGTTGTGGAAGTGCGGACTAACATCTCATTTACGGCTTCCTCATATAAATCCCATTTCTCGCGGTTGCGCCAGTCCTCGTCAGTAATCTTCCACTGCTTGGCGGGGTTTTCCATTCTCTCTTTGAAGCGGCGCTCCTGCTCATCCTTATCAATGTGCAGCCAAAACTTTAATACCACGGCACCGGCATTTGCCATATGCGCTTCCATCTCATTAATTTCCTGGTAGGCCCGCTTCCAGTCAGCTTCGGTACAAAAGCCTTCAATCCGCTCAACCATTACCCGACCGTACCAGGTGCGGTCAAAGATGGCAATGTGTCCGGCCTTGGGTACATTGTTCCAGAAACGCCACAGATAATGATGAACTTTTTCAATATCGTTGGGGGAAGCGGTTGGATTTACCTGATAGCCTCTGGGGTCAAGGTTGCTGGTAAGACGTTTTATCGCGCCTCCCTTTCCTCCGGCATCCCAGCCCTCGAAGCCCAGCACAACCGGAATCCGCAGACGGTAAATTTCACTGTGAAGAATCTGCAAGCGCTTCTGCAGTTCATCCAGTTCTTTCTTATACTGATTCCTGGTCAGCTTCTTTGATAAGTCTACGCCGGAGAGAACGCCGTTTTTATATTTATCCAAAGGTACGGTCTTTTTCGCGGATGCCTTGGCTGCTGCTTTTTCTGCCTTTTTCTTTTCCAGTTCGTATTCCAGACGGCTGGTAACGGTGGACATAATTTTCATCGCAGCATAGTTTTTATCGGTCGCCTCGATAATCGTCCAGGGTGCGTGTTCTGTATCGGTTTTTTCCAGCATTTCTTCATTAATCCGAAGATACTTTTCATACTCCTTATTCCGGTTCCAGTCGGACTCACTCACCCTCCATGCGGTTTCCTTGGAGTCTGCCAACTTCTTAAAGCGCTTTTTCTGCTCTTCCTTGGAAATATAGAGGAACAGTTTAATAATCACAGTACCGCCGTCAGAAAGCTGCTTTTCAAACGACAAAATATCCTGAAAGGCTTTTACAACCTCCGTATCACTCATCTCACCGTCAAAACGATCAACCTGCACGCTGCGATACCAGCCACGGTCATAAATCGCTGTCCTGCCATTTGCCGGTGTCTTTGTCCAGAAACGCCACAAGAACGGGCGGAAATGTTCTTCCTCCGTAGGACGGTTGCTGGCGTAAACCGAAAAGCCTCTGGGGTCCATGGCCTGAATCAGACGGTTAATCTGCACGCCCTTTCCCGCAGCTCCCATTCCCTCGAACAGGATCATCACAGGAATCCCTGCTTCCTTGCACTGGCGCTGAAGCAGACCAAGCTTCGCCTCCATCTCTTCCATGGCTTCCTTGTACTTTTCCTTCTTCACCTTCACCGACAAATCAATTTTTTCCAGCATTCTCATATCCTCCTTTTGCTTGCTGTAGCCTAGTGATGATAACTTCATGTTTCCAATACTTCCGAACTGCTTTTCTTATTGCTATTTTCTGTTTTTTCAGAAATTCTATACCTTTTATCATAACACAATCTGCCAGAAAATGGTAGGTAAAATTGCGAATTTTCAGGGAAATTTTCGGGAAAGAGCAAAAATACAAACGGTAAAAATCCAAACTTACTCTCAGTGGATAAGCAGAAACCCGAATAAAACTTAAGAAAGAAGCGCAGCAAAGAAATTCTCCTTCCTTTGTCGCGCTTCCCTGTTCACTGTGGGCAATCCTTACATCTCCGCACTTACAAAAATATCATAAATCGCCTTGATTGCCGTTTCAAAATCGGCATCCTTTACACCAATAATAATGTTTAGTTCACTTGAACCCTGATCAATCATCTTTACATTGATTCTGGCGTGAGCCAATGCCGAAAATATCCTTCCGGCAGTTCCGCGGGAAGCCTTCATTCCTCTTCCCACCACGGCAATCAGGGCCAAATCCGATTCCATCTCCACAAAATCCGGTTCCACGGCGCGGTGGATTCCGGCAATCACGGACTGTTCATAATCTTCAAACTCAGACTGATGTACTAAAACGGTCATAGTGTCGATTCCCGAAGGCATGTGCTCAAAAGAGATTCCATTGCGCTCAAATACCTCAAGAACCTTTCTCCCAAAACCAACCTCGGCATTCATCATGGCCTTTTCAATGTTGATGGAACAAAAACCCTTCTTTCCTGCAATGCCGGTGATCGTATAGCGCGGTTTGCGGCAGGTACTCTCGACAATTAAGGTTCCCTTATCGTCCGGGCGGTTGGTGTTGCGGATATTGATGGGGATGCCTTCCTTGCGCACAGGGAAAATCGCATCCTCGTGAAGCACACTTGCGCCCATGTAGGCCAGTTCACGGAGTTCTTTATAGGTGATAGTTTCAATCACTTCTGGATCTTTAATAATCCGCGGATCTGCAACCAGAAAACCGGAAACATCTGTCCAGTTTTCATACATATCGGCATGGATGGCTTTGGCTACAATTGAACCGGTAACATCGGAACCGCCGCGGGAAAAGGTCTTAATGCTTCCATCGTGCTTTGCGCCGTAAAAACCGGGGATAACAGCTCTTTCCACATGCTCTAAGCGCTCGGCAAGTTCTTTATCTGTTGCCTCTGCGTCAAAATTTCCGTCCTTGTCAAAGAAAACAGCCTCTGCAGGGTCAATAAATTCATAGCCAAGATATGCCGCCATAATAATACCATTTAAGTACTCGCCGCGGGAAGCTGCATAATCCCGCCCGGCTTTATTGACAAAGTTTTCTTCAATTTTGGCAAACTCATGATCCAGGCTTAAATTTACCTCCAGGCCCTCGATAATCTCTTCATAGCGGGTTTTAATCTTTTCCAGGATTTTTTTATAGCTTCTCCCTTCGGAAGCGGCATCATAACACTGGTATAATAAATCCGTTACCTTTTCGTCCTTATCATTGCGCTTTCCCGGTGCGGAAGGAACGACATAACGTCTTGCTTTATCGGCGCGGATAATGTCACCCACTTTTTTAAATTGCCTTGCACTGGCTAAGGAACTTCCGCCAAACTTAACTACCTTTTTCATGCTGTTCTCCTCTTTTTCTTTTACTTTTCTTGCCAAAGACCGGTTGATTTCTATATTGAACTGCACAATTCCAGAACATGTCTGAAAAGTCCGCATAGTGCGAACTTTTGTCCGGTTGAGGCACACATGCGAAAATCATACTGCAAAATCAGACTTCTGTCAAGCAATAATCATTACTGTAAAAGTTCACCGCCGATTAGGCGGTCTAAGCTCAGGTATCCCTAGTGCGCCTCGCAGACTTTCATTCATGGTGGCGCGGCTGCTTGTGGGCGCATGGGGATTACTGGAAATACCTCACCCCGGATTCAAATATCTTCATATCCTGCTCGCCGTAGATATTCATTGCCACAGCTTCCCCACGCCGCTCGGAATGAGCCATCTTCCCCAAAATCCTTCCGTCCGGGCTGGTAATGCCTTCGATGGCCTGGTAAGATCCGTTCGGGTTCCAGAACTCGTCCATGGTCGCCTCGCCTTTATCGTTCACATACTGGGTCGCCACCTGTCCATTCGCAAAAAGCCGCTCTATCCACGCCTTATCTGCCACAAACCGTCCCTCGCCATGGGAAGCCGGATTGCAGTAAACTGCTCCTAATTCGGCGCCGGAGAGCCATGGGGATTTATTCGTTACCACCTTCGTATAAACTATCTTTGAAATATGGCGTCCAATGGTGTTCATCGCCAGCGTAGGAGAATTTTCTTTCTGCGAACTGATGCTTCCCTCCGGCAGAAGTCCCAGCTTAATCAAGGCCTGGAAGCCGTTGCAGATGCCAAGCATTAAGCCGTCGCGCTCATTTAACAGTTTTTCTATTTCTTCCTTAATCACCGCATTGCGGAATACGGTTGCAAAAAACTTTGCCGATCCTTCCGGTTCATCGCCTGCGGAAAAGCCGCCGGGGAACATCACGATCTGGGCTTTTGCAATCTCTTCCCTGTAGACATTTACGGAATCACGAATATCCTGGGCAGACAAGTTCTTAAATACCCTGGTCGTCACCCTCGCCCCGGCGCGGGTAAAGGCTTTTGCGCTGTCGTATTCGCAGTTCGTGCCTGGAAATACGGGAATAAATACATTCGGTTCTGCCAGCTTATGGCTGCACACATAGATGCTTTCCGGGTCGGCATGGTAAACGGCCTGGGAAACCTCTTCCTGCTTTACGCCGGATGTTGTTGGAAATACCTTTTCCAGAGTTTTTGTCCATGCATTTAAGGCTTCGTCCATAGGGATGGAAACGGAACCATATTCCAGTGTTTCCCTGTCCGTCACCTCGCCAATCAGGGTATAGGAAATCGAAAGTTCACCCACTTTTCCGTCGGGAACTTCACAAACGATGGACCCCCAGTCGGGTGCAAAGAAATCCCTTGGATCGACATTGTGTTCCACTTTCACGCCAAGCTTATTGCCAAAGGCCATCTTGCTCACGGATTCTGCCAGACCGTGTCCTTCTACCGCATAAGCAGAGATAATCTTCCCGTCTTTCATATCCTGATGAAGTTTAGCATAGCCTTCCATTATCTGCACATAATCCGGCAGGTCATAAGCATCCCGCTGCGCCTTAAAGACAACCAGCTTGCTTTTCGGACGTTTAAGTTCAGGGGTAATCATGGTCTTGTGGCTGGCTACATTAACGGCAAAGGAAACCAGAGTCGGCGGTACATTAATTTCCCCGTAAGCGGCATCGTCAAAGGTTCCCGACATGGAGTCCTTTCCGCCGATGGAAGGCAGGCCAAAACCAAGCTGCGCCTGATACGCCCCCAAAAGTGCGGCAAACGGCTGGCTCCAGCGTGTGGGATCGGCAGTCATTCTCTGGAAATACTCCTGGAAAGTAAAACGGATTTTGCTGAAATCGCCTCCGGCTGCCACAATCTTTGCCACAGAGGAAACCACCGCATAAACAGCGCCGTGGTAGGGACTCCAGCTGGAAAGGTTCGGGTCAAAGCCGTAGCTCATCATCGTTACGGTGTCGGTGCTGCCCTCCAGAACAGGAAGTTTTGCCACCATGGCCTGAGTTTCCGTCAGCTGGTAGCGCCCTCCGTAGGGCATGAAAACACTCCCTGCACCGATGGAGCCGTCAAACATTTCCACCAGGCCCTTCTGCGAGCACACATTTAAGGAAGAAAGGAGGTCTAACCATGTTTCTTTTATATCGCCGATGTCTTTTTTCTGGAATACATTATCTTCTTTTGCGGGAATGGAAACCTTAACCTCAGCTTCCTGGTGAGCGCCGTTTGTATCTAGGAAGGCACGGCTTAAATCGACGATGGTTTTTCCGCGCCAGTGCATTTGCAGGCGGGGTTCTCCGGTCACTTCAGCTACAGTCACAGCCTCCAGGTTTTCTTCCGCGGCATAGGCAAGGAATTGATCCACATCCTTCGGGTCAACCACAACCGCCATCCTCTCCTGGGATTCCGAAATGGCAATCTCAGTTCCGTCCAGACCCGCATATTTTTTGGGAACTTTATCCAGATTAATGCTTAATCCAGCAGCAAGTTCACCGATCGCTACCGAGACACCGCCTGCACCGAAATCATTACATTTTTTAATCAGCCGGGAAACCTCGGGGCGGCGGAACATGCGCTGCAATTTTCTCTCGGTCGGCGCATTTCCTTTCTGCACTTCAGCGCCGCAGACCTCGATGGAAGCTTCCGTGTGCACCTTAGATGAACCGGTGGCGCCGCCGATGCCGTCACGTCCTGTCCTTCCTCCAAGCAGGATAATGGTATCCCCCGGATCGGAGGATTCACGGATAACATCTTTGCGCGGGGCAGCCCCCATCACAGCACCGATCTCCATGCGCTTGGCAGCATAACCCGGATGATAAATCTCCTTAACATAACCGGTAGATAGTCCAATCTGATTGCCATAGGAACTGTAGCCGTGGGCAGCACCTGTCACCAGCTTTTTCTGCGGAAGCTTACCGTGGAGGGTTTCGCTTAACGGTTTTGTGGGATCAGCGGCTCCGGTCACACGCATTGCCTGATAAACATAGGTTCTTCCCGACAGCGGATCGCGGATCGCTCCGCCCAGACAGGTCGCCGCGCCGCCGAAAGGCTCGATTTCCGTGGGGTGGTTGTGGGTTTCATTTTTAAAGTTAATCAGCCATTCTTCGGTCACACCATCAATGGTCACGGGAACGACGATGGAACAGGCATTGATTTCCTCGGAAACTTCCAAATCCTGAAGTTTCCCCTCTGCCCGAAGTTTTTTCATGCCCATAAGCGCCAGATCCATCAGACAGACAAACTTATCCTTTCGATCTTTATATAACGCCTTACGGTCGGACAGGTAGTTTCGATAAGTGGTCTCGATCGGCTCGCGGTAGTCGCCGTCGGAAAATTCAACCTTGGTCAGTTCAGTGGAAAAGGTCGTGTGGCGGCAATGATCCGACCAATAGGTATCCAGCACCCGGATTTCTGTAATTGACGGATCGCGGTTTTCTTCTGTTTTAAAATAGTTTTGAATATGGGCGAAATCTTTTATGGTCATTGCCAGGTTTAAGGAAGCGTAAAGTTCGCCGAGTGCAGCTTCGTCCATAGCGCAAAAACCGTCCATAATTGCCACATCTGCCGGAGTTTCAAACGCAGTAATTAAGGTCTGCGGCTTCCCGGCTTCGGCCTCGCGGGAATCTACCGGATTAATGCAGAAGTTCTTAATCGCACCAAACGCTTCATCCGTAATGCTGCCGGAAATAACATAGGTGGTTGCCGATCGGATAATGGGTTCCTCATCTTCATTTAACAGCTTTACACACTGTTCAGCAGAATCCGCCCGCTGGTCAAACTGCCCTGGAAGGTATTCCACGGAAAATACCCTATCCGTCTCCTCTGCCGGAAAATCTTCCTCATATACATCATCCAGCGGCGGTTCAGAAAAAATAGTGATTAAACTCTGCTGATAAGTTTCCTTAGACAAATTTTCAATATCATAGCGAATAAGAACACGGACATGGGTCACGGTGGAAATATTTAAGTACGTCTTAATTTCTTCCTGAAGTTCCTTTGCTTTCACGGCAAAATCAGGTTTTTTTTCTACAAAAATGCGGGTTACGCTCATAGAGATTCCTCCTATATCGTTGTGGGACGGCAGTCTGCCTGTATATTATTTTTCCTGTGCATCAAAAAAGGCAGCGCCGG
>Ga0224483_100497_pt1 | contig 12528 bp, 8 predicted proteins | sample hydfratestSal1_FD_181453 | JGI IMG/M metagenome (GOLD analysis project Ga0224483, IMG submission 181453) | Metatranscriptome of mouse feces microbial communities from Columbus University, Ohio, United States - Sal1 (Metagenome Metatranscriptome) ... | reverse complement strand
TGGGGCAGTTTAGATTTCTTTACCGTTTACAAGGACTACAACTTCATTATTGTTAACTAATTTGAGTGAAACAGTAATGGTATCAATTCGGTTGCCGGCCCTGTCTGTCAGTTCATTGCTGAACGTTACCTTTGCATTTTTAGTGGCTTGGTTAAATTCTAAAGTGATACGATTGGTTATTGAGTCATTGTTTGGCTTTTCGGGAGTGGAAGTACCGGGTACATGGGCAGTCCGCTCCATTAAGACACCTATACCCGGAGAATAGCAGAGATTGAGAGCGCTTGCGCTTTCATTATCAGTTCCAGGTCCATTTTCATGGAAACATAGCTTTTTGGGGTTTTCTTCCGCACTGGCATTGGTAGCAAGATAGTACAAATTTTCTGAGAAGTTGAGCGTAACCTGCCCTGAAATAATACCGTTTTCATTTATGGTTAAGTTATGACCAGTACTTAAAACAACTGGCGGCGTTCTATCAGTTAAAGTAACTGGATAGGTTGCTCGGAATGCGTCAGCAGATCCTGTATCACTTTTGCCCACCGCCAGGAAGATATAGTTGGAATTCGGCGCTAAATCCATCTTGCTGCAATCTACCTCATATACCTGATTTGCAGCAACAACTTGTTTACCAGATCCGCGTATCAAACCGCTGCCGCCAGAGGAGGTGCGAATCTGTTGAGCCAAAGTTGACTTGTGATCGCTGTCTGCAATCCGATCGTATTCTGAACCTTTTCCGGTTTGGGCATCTCTGGACAATGCTTCATAAGCTGTCGTTGTAAGGGGATTGGAGGGGGATGGAACTGTCCAGTCTGTTTTGGTCTTATCAATTTCTAAGGACTTTAAGGCTTCGTCTGTAAACGGCAGCACAATGTACTCTACAAGGCCGGAGTGTGTGCTGGATATTCGGACAGTGGAACCAGCGCGCGTAAGGGTAATTTCAGGCCGCACAATATCTGTTGTCAGGAAAGAGTACACTTCTACGGGCGAAATGGTGCTGGAGCTTGTGCCCTCAATGACGAAATAGGCATAATACAGGGTGTTGGGCTTGAGGCCTGTAACGGGAATATCCTGCACCAATCCAGTTACGCCGTTTATACGGCCATGCTGTGCTTTTGTGGTGTCCGTAATCAGGTTGTTGCCTATGGGGTTCATAATGTCGGAATTTGTAGGCCATGTCATGGTAATCGGGTGAGGTTTTGTACCCTGCGTCGGGACGTCCGTTGTCCACTTTGTCTGGTCTGTTGTCTCCTTGCCTGTAGCAGGATCTATTGGTTTGGAAAGACCGTCAATGGGGCTGCCGTCCTTAGTGGGCCGGAGGCTTTCAGCCGGGGCAACCACATAATAGACATTGCCGGAACGGGTCAGACCCAGATGCATGGTCACGCCGCTGTCGCCCGGTGTAAAACGGGGAAGGTTATTGCCAAAGCTTGGGGCATTGCGGTCTGTAAACTGTTTGTGGACTTCAAAGCCGGGTTCGTAGGTGATATCATTCAGGCCAATGGTTTTGTTGACGATATCCTCCATGCCGCTTATGGTGTTCTGGCTTATAGCAGCGTCCAGGCTCAGGTTTGTGCCTGTCAGGATGCTGACCTTTGCGGTGATATACTGGGTGAAATCCTCGCGGTTTGTCAGCCCGGCCACCTTTGTGAAGTGGATGGCATATTCATACACAGTGCCATCAACCAGGTTGTAATTCTCGCCTGTGGCAGTGCCTTCTATGGGGAACGACGCTGTGCCGGTGGTGCTGCTGTCAATGATTGTCAGGGGCACGCCGCGGAACTCGTTGGTGGGCGGCGTAACGCTTGCGTGGCCAACTTTATTCCAGCCTGCATTGGAGGACTTATCCTCAGGCCGCACGCGCCGGTATAGGTCAAATTCCACTGCGGTGTCGAACCAAAGCTTCATGTTCCACCGCAGGCCCGGCTCTGCGGAAGAAGTGGATTCCGGCGTTAAGGAGAAGGCCATGTCGATGGCATCATCATAATCGGTACTGTTATCCTTTATATAGCCTGCTGTCACATCCTCGTTCAGCCTTGCCAGCGCCGAAACCGTTGTAAACCGTTCCGTCCTGTCCTGTTCCATGCGGTTCTGGGCCGGGGAGGCGTCTATGATATTCCGGAATTCAAAATAGTAGGTGCTGCCGCTGCCCATGCTGATGGCGTCGGTTTTTTCCGGGCCGCTGGGCAGGGTGAGAACCATCTTGCCGCTGCGGTCCAGCTCCAGCCTGGCGTTTTCAAAGTTAATATCCACCTTGGTGGCATTGCCGCCTGTCACCTGATACATCTGGATCATTTCCGGCAGAATACGCAGCAGTTCCTGGCGGGCCGCCTGCTGCTGCGCGCCGGATACAGTGGAATCCTTGCTCTTCCAGGTGTTGTACAGGGCCAGAGGCTCGGCGCTGGTAGGCTCGTAGAGGATATTTTCGCTGAACTCAATGTGTACATCCGCGTCAGCATAGGGCTGGGGCCTGTTGTCCACGCCTGTGGCCGATCTGCTGAAGGTGACCTCCGCTGTGGGCGGGGTGCTGTCCAGGGTATACACGGTGATTTTCTTCACGATGTCCGAGTAGTTCCCTGTAGGCGTGGCATTGTCCACCGCGATATAATACATATCATAGATGGTTTCCTTCTGCAGCCCGGTGATATTGGTGGAAGCCGGCACGCCGGCTTCGGCCTTCATGCTGCCCCGCTTTATAACCTTGCCGCCGTCCGCGGTTTGGGCATTGCGGATCTGTATCTTGGCAGAGTCATCCCGCAGGAACTCCTCGGTGGTGTTGGTCCAGGGCGGATCGTGGCCCTTAGGCGGCGTGGGGAAGTTTTCGCCGGTTTTTACCAGCACCCAGTAAATCGTGCCCGGCTCGTTGATAATGCACTCGGCGCCCACATTGGTGGCGCCCATGGTGGTCTGCTGCATATCTGTGGTGAACTCCGGCGGGGTTTTGTCCCGGGTGGTGAACTGCAGCTTCGTAATGCTGGAGCTTTTAATGCCGTCGGCATCTGCCAGCCACAGGTACAGATCATAGGTGGCCTGCTCTTCCAGCTCTACCACCTTATCCGGCTGGGTGGAGTTGGGATAGATAATCCGGTTCACCTGCACAGACTCTGTCTTGTTCTTGCCCAGGCCCACCCGGCCGTATCCCAGGGGATCCACAAAGCCGAAGGACAGGAACTCGTTCTGGGTGGGCTGGGTGCTGCCCTTGGGCAGCAGCACATAGTAAAGGTCGCACTTCTTGTTTGCCATTACTGTGACCCAGGACTCCTCTGTTTCCACCTCCAGCATCCGGGGATACTCCGGGTTGAAAGCGGGGGTGATGTTGTCCGGGGTTTCAAAGCGCTCGCTGTACACAGGGCTTTTGTGCCCCCGGGCGTCTACCAGCACGGCGGAAACATAATAGGTGCCGCTGGAGGTGAGGCCCTTGAGCTTTTCGGGGAATACAAACTCTGTGTTGGAGGATTCGGACTTATAGTTGCCGGAAAGCAGGAAGCCGGAACCATAGGAGGGGTTGATAAGCTTATCCTGGCCTTCTGTGGTATCAGGCACAGGGCCCATGGCAGCGGTGGTCAGGCCCCAGTACACAGTGCCGGACTTGTTGGTGGAGGCAATGCCGTCAGCCTCAGTGGGGGCCACGTTTGCCACCTTGGGATAGCCGTTTAAGATGCGGGGCTCCTGGGAATACTCCTGGGCCTGGGAGGCATCCATGTTCTCGCCGGAAATCTCCGCGTCCAGGCCGGGCCGGATGGTTATCTTGTCCGGCAGCATGGTGGTGGTGGAGTCGGGGGAGTTGATGGTCAGATGGCCGATGTCCCCGGTGCCCTCCACCTTGGTGCCCACATCCAGGTTCACCTCGTCAGCCGCCGCGTTTACTTCCAGGCGCAGGGTGGAGTTTGTGGCCTTTTCGTCAATGGTAACCCGGGAAGCGTCTGCGTCGCCCAGGATCAAGGTGGAATTGGGGGTGCGGTTCACCACGTTTTCCAGGTTCCCCGCCAGGGTGAAGCTGTCTCCGGAAGATCCCTCCAGGGATACGTTCAAAATGCCGTAGCCGTCCCGGCAGCCGTCCTCCAGGAAAGCGTCAGAGCGGAACAGGCCGTTGGTGATATGGGTGCGGCCCTCGGTGAGCACAGAAATATACTGCCCGGTGGGAGCGTCTACAATCAGCGTGCTGGTGTCCACGCCCCGGAGCAGGACGCTGTTTTTGCCCAGCTCGCTGGAGCCGCCGCCGGCTATGATGATGCGGCCCCGCACCTGCACGTTTTCCAGCACCACATCACCCAGGCTGACGCCGCCGCTGATGTAGAGATCCCCGGTAATGATAGTGTCCCGCAGGGTGACGTTGGTGCAGTTGATGGTCAGGCTGCCGAACACGCCGCCAGGGGCATGGACGCCAGGTTCGTTAATCAGGGAGCCGATGCCTACGCACAGCATCTTCATGGCCTCGCCCCGGGTGACGTTTTGCTGGGGCCGGCAGGTGCCGTCCGCGTAGCCGTCGATAATGCCTGCCAGGATGGCGGCCCGCACATAGCCCCGGCTGTAGGGGCTGAAATCCCGCCCGTCTGTGAAGTCTATCACTTCCCCGGGGATTTCGTCCAGACGCATGTTCCGGGCCAGCAGGGTGATGGCCTGCTCCCGGGTGAGGGGCGCGTTGGGCGCGGCGGTGGCGTTGTCGTGGCCCTTGAAAATGCCTGCGGTGTAGGCCTTGCAGATATCCTCATAGAACCAGTCCTTGGGATGCACGTCCTTAAAGGGGATAGGCCCTAAATCCGTATAGCCGTAGGCCCGGTTCATCATGGCGACGAATTCCGCCCGGGTGATGGGGGAGTCCGGGCGCATATTGCCGCCCGGATCGCCTTTCACCACGTCCCAGCTCTTCAGTTTTTCCAGATAGGGCGTTACCCAGCTTGCGGCGGAAGCCGTCTGGCTGGGCAGCAGGGAAACGGAAACCGCCAGCAGCATGCATAAAAGCATGGCCAGCGCCCGTTTGCCGGTGCGTTTCAAGGTGTTCATAGTAAAATCCCTCTCTTTGCTGTGGAGTCTTTATGGATGCGGGCGCTGTGCCCGGTTGAAAAGGAAACATCAAAAGGTCAAGGCTGCGGGCCTTTTAAGAAGCCTGCCGGTCCCGGATATGCTGGAGCTGGGCGCGGAAAACCGCCTCCCGCACCAGGCTCTCCTCCTCGTCGATAATGTCCAGGAACTTGGCGGCATACAGGGTGTATTCCCCGTTGGCGCCGCCCTTGCGCAGGATTTGGCACTTTAACAGCAGGGGGGCTGTCCGCGTGATGGGGATGACCACCTCCAACTGATCCCCGGGGGCAAATTCCCGGGCGCAGTAGAAGGCGACGCCGCCGCCGGAAAGGTCGTTGGCCCGGATGGCAGAGCGGGTTTTGTCGGCTGTGCCAAGGGGATAGGCATAGCTGGTAAAATCCACAGGCATGCGCAGGTTTGTGCGCGCCTCCTCCCCCTTCAGTTCCCGCAGGGGGGTGAAGGATATCACATCGTTGTCGTCGCAGTCTACAACCCGGCCCAAAGTTGCGGGCTGATCCTCCTGGGAGGGGACAATCTGCACTTTGTTGGTGCGCAGCACATCCCGTATGCTGCCCTCGGTCACCTTCACCCGCAAAAAGCCGTCCCCCTGGGGCTTTTCCAGCCGCCCTTTTGCAAGCACCTTGGACAGGCTGTCCATAATCATGCAGGTGTTCTGTTCCTTCTTTTTCTTTCCGAACCCTATCATGGCGATTCCTCCTTTGCCTGGGTGTTTTCTTCCGGCTGCTCCGGGGCCGGCGCGGCTGCCTCGGAAGGAGGCGGTGCCTGCTGCTTCTGCCCCCGCCTGCCGGGGTCGTTGGGATCAAAATTCAAAAAGTATACGTATATCTCCACCACCGCCCGGTACAGCTCCTCCGGGATCTCCTGCCCCACATTGAGCTGGGACAGGATGGTGGCAAGGGAATTGTCCTCATAAACCGGCACGCCGCTTTCGCCTGCCACGTCCACAATCCTTTCCGCCAGATATCCCATGCCTGCCGCCACCACCACCGGGGCCTGGTCCATCACGCCATACTGCAGCGCCACAGCCCTTTTGGCGGCGGGACGGGGATCCGGCTCGCTAGACCTTGACATCGACACCTGTCATCACCCTTTCAAATAGTTTTGGGAACGCGTCGGAAATGTTCAGGGGTTTGCGCAGAGGCCCCACCCGGATGTCCCCGGGCTTCAGGCCGTTGCGCTCCAGAATGCCGTTTAACGACCGGCTGACCTCCCCTGCGTGGGCCGCCACGGTTTCCGGGCAGGAAACGTTCATGGAGGTGCGGCCCGCGCTGCTGTCAATTAAAAGATCAAAGGCCCCCAGGCCCTCTATGTCCATTTTAATCAGGATGCGGGAGGACTTCCCCTGGCCCCCCTGGCCGGATTCCTCGTCCGGATCCACCCACATCTCGGAAAATACCGCCTTGTCCTCCCACTGGAAGGGCAGCAGCAGGTGTTTCAAAGGCATGTACACGCTTTCATTCACCAGGATGGAAAGCATGATGTTGCGCAGCGCCTCCTGGGTCTGCATGTTGGCCTCGCCCCCCAAGGCCCTGGCGGTAAGCTGGGTCAGGCGGTCGGCAAAGCTGTCGGACAGGGAGGCTTTGGAATAGTCTGTGCTTTTCAGCAGCCGCAGGATGTCCTCGTCGGAAAGCTTGCTCATGTCCCCGGGGAAAATGCCGTAGCCGCTTAAATGCCGGAAAGCCGCCACCATTTCCTGCTCGCTGCCGTTTTCATACCGCACCATGTCCAGGGTCAGCATGGACAAAAGCCCTCTGGCCCTGCCATGGTCGTGGGTTTGGCTCACATAGTTGGAGATAAGGGGGAACACCTGCTCCCGGAGAAGCCGCAGGTTCCCCTGCCGGTCCCCTGCCGCCACCCCGTTTTCAAGCTGGGCCGCCGTATCCAGCAGGCGGCTGGACCAGTGGGAGGGCAGGGACTGGGTCATATCGTACAGGGTGCGCACCATGCGCCCTTCCAGATGGGCGGTGGAGGAAAAGTCGCTGTACTGCCTTAAAAACTGGAGGATTTCTGTGCGCAGCATTTCAGAGCCGGAACGGTTGAAGGCTGTGTGCAGGGCCTGGAAAAGCGCCCCCCCGAAGCGGCTGCCGCTTTGGAGCTGGCCCTTGAGGAAATCCAGGAGCTTCCCCTCGTCCATCTGCAAATATTCCAGGAACTGCCCCATTTCCGCCGCCAGCCCCTCGCTGATGCCGGAGCTTACCTGCAGCCCCCGGCCCAGAAGCTGGATGAAGGCCTGGGCGGGGTCCGGGGCGTTTTTCAGGCGCTGGACAAAGGTGAGGAAGTTGGAATCATACCGCAGCTTCTGGGCCGCGTCCCCGGGCTGCTGCTGTTCTGTGCGCTGGTCCGCCCGGGTCACCCGGGAGGGATCCACCACGTTCTGTATATGGGTGTCATTGGGGGTAATAGGCTGGCTGCGTACATTGGCGTTGTCATAATTTGGCACCGGGTTTGTAGGCCGCAAAATTTCGGGCATGGTATCGACTCCTTGGGGCAGAGGGAGGGGAGGCCTCCTTCCGCGCATAGTGGTGCGCAGGCCCCCAGGCTGCCTTTTAAAAGGCCCGGCGGTCTGCGTGGCTTATGGGATATACTGCCAGAAAAATAAGCCGGAAAAGCAAAATCCTCGCGCCGCAGTCTTATTTTCCATGGAAGATTGCCGATAAACTAATTAAGGGAACCGCGTTTTGCCGCGGAAGCGCCCTCTCTGCTGAAATTTTGAGAGGAGCGGACGCCGGGCCGTCTGGGCCTGGCCTGCCTGACATGAATCCCTAATTCTTACTAGAAAAGGTGGAAACGATATGGGCAACGATATGATGGAAGCATATCTGTACGAAATGAATACGCTTCTGGAGCAGCTTGACGACATCGTGCTGGCTGCCGAGGAGGCGAAAACCTTCTCCCAAGAGGATGTAAATGAAATCTTCCGCATCATGCATACATTCAAAGGCTCCTCCGCCATGATGGAGTTCAACACCCTCATGACAGTGGCCCACCGCATAGAGGATATGTTCTTCATTATCCGGGACAAGGGCATGGAGGTGGTTTCGGAGAATCTGCGGCCCGAACTGTTCGAGCTGGTTTTCCGCTCCATTGACTTCTTCCGCGGGGAAATTGAGAAGCTTGAAAATGATCAACCCCTCACAGAAGATATCGACAGCATACTCGCTAATATTAAGAGCTTTTCAAACAAAATTCAAGGCGGCGGTGAAGGTGAAGAAGAGCAGCCTGCCGGCCAGGTAGAATCCCAGGGCGCTCCCGCTTCCGGCGGCGAGGAAATGTTTGGCAGCGACCAGTTCCCCTATGGCATCCGGGTGTTCTTCGACGAGGGCTGCGGCATGGAGAACCTGCGCTCCTTCATGGTCCTCAACGCGGTAAAGGATCTGTGCGAGCCGGGGCAGATGGACTGCTGGCCTGCCGATGTGGAGACAAACCCGGAAAGCGCCTCTTTTGTGGCGGAAAAAGGGTTTTTCCTGCGCTTTTTAACTTCTGAGCTGCGGGATCTGGCCATGCCCATTGTGGCGGAAACCGGCTCTGTGCAGGAATACACCTCCTTCGACCATGTGCCCGCCGCCCCTGTCCAGGAGGAAAAGCCTGCCCAGGCAGAAGCAAAGGCGGCCCCCGCCGCCCCTGCCCAGGCGGCTGCCCAGCCTGCCGCAAACAGCGGGACCAAGCAGCCCGCCCAGGCGCAGCAGGGCCAGGGCCACAACAAGGAAAGCCTTATCAGCGTGAACCTCTCTAAGCTGGACGAGCTGCAGGCTGTGGTGGGGGAAATTGTGATTACCGAGTCCATGGTCACTGCCTCCCCGGATTTGAAGGGCCTGAAGCTGGACAGCTTCACCCAGGCCGCCCGGCAGCTCCGCTCCCTGACCGACCAGCTTCAGGACGTGTCCATGTCCCTGCGCATGGTGGCTGTTTCCGCCACCTTCCAGAAAATGCGCCGCATTGTGCGGGACATGAGCAAGAAGCTGGGCAAGGAAGTCACCCTGACTTTGGAGGGCGAGGACACAGAAGTGGACAAGACCATTGTGGACAGCATTGGCGACCCCATTATGCATATTGTGCGCAACTCCATGGATCACGGCATTGAGGAGCACGTGGAAGACCGCATCAGGGCCGGAAAGGATCCTGTGGGCAACATCATCCTTTCTGCCCGGCACACCGGCAGCGAGGTTATTATCCAGGTGATTGACGACGGCGCGGGGGCGGATGACGACGCCATCCTGAATAAGGCAATCCGCCAGGGCCTGGCCCAGCCGGGGGTGGACTATTCCCATAAGGACATCCTGAACTTCCTTTTGATGCCCGGCTTCTCCACCAACACCGAGGTTACGGAGTATTCCGGCCGCGGCGTGGGCATGGATGTGGTGAAGTCCAACGTGGAAAGCGTGGGCGGCACTGTTACCATCAGCAGCGAAAAGGGCCAGGGCATGACCACCACCCTGAAAATCCCCCTGACCATGGCTATTATGGACGGCATGGAAGTGCGGGTGGGGAATTCCGCCTTTACCGTACCCATCCAGAACATACGCCAGATTTTCCGGGTAACAGAGGAGCAGATTATCCACGACGCGGCCCGGGGCGAGATGATAGAGCTAATGGACAATTTCTATTCCATTGTGCGCGCCAAGGAATTCTACCAGATGGAAGGCGGCGTGGACGATTTCGAGGACGGCATCCTGCTGTGGGTGGAAAGCGGGGAAACCTCCTTCTGCCTGTTCGTGGATGAGCTGATAGGCGAACAGCAGGTGGTGGTGAAGCCCCTGCCCAGCTATGTTACAGACTTTGGCATCAGGGACTATGGCGTGGCCGGCTGCACCATTTTGGGCGACGGCAGCATCAGCATTATCCTGGAGGTTTCCAGCATTTACGCCATGGCCCAGAGCTATGCCAGATAAACCCAGGCGGCAAGCCTGAGGGGCCATGCCAGCAGGCCGCGGCGCAAGCCTTTGGGCCGTTCCTGCCGGCACAGCCCCTAATTCCAGTAGAGAAAGGACTTGTGTAGTTATGTCACAGGAAAACGGACTGTTCGCCAGGGTTGACGAGCAGAGCGATCGGGTGGATGAAAAGCCCCAGGTGGATACGGAAAAATATCTGGTGGTTTCCTCCGCAAACGTGTTGTACGGTGTGAACACCCGGTATATTGAGACTATCCTGACGGAAATCTCCATTACCTGGCTGCCCATGCTGCCCCCCCATATCCGGGGGGTGATAAACCTCAGGGGCGCGGTTGTGCCCATCCTGGACTTCCGCCTGCTTTTGGGCCAGGAGCCTGGGGAGAAGTCCTGCACCATCGTGCTGGACAGCGACGGCGTGCAGATAGGCATTATGGTGGATGAGGTGGACCAGACGGTGGATATTGAGCAGGAACGCATCCTGCCGGTTCCCTCCCAGACCGCGGGGGACAACAAGCTGGTTTCCGGCATGTGTACCCTGCCCAACCAGAACGGCACCCTGATGGTGCTGGACTGCTCCCTGCTGTTCAATGGTCAGCTCTAAGAAAACAGCTCCCGGCGCCATGGCTATCTCCGAGGCCGACTTCCACCGTCTGGTCAGCTTCGTAAAGCAGAAATACGGGATAGACCTGCACGAGAAAAAGCAGCTTATCACCAGCCGCCTGGCGAACACTGTAAAAGGCATGGGATTTGGGGGCTTTACAGAATATGTGGATTACCTGCTGAAAAGCGGCACCGGGGACGATATCAATGCCCTGCTCTCCCGCCTTACCACCAACTATACCTATTTCATGCGGGAAGTGGAGTCTTTCGACTATTTCACAGGCACCATCCTGCCAGAGCTGGTGCGGGCGCACCAGCGGGACAAAACCCTTTCCATCTGGAGCGCGGGCTGCTCCTCCGGGGAGGAGCCGTATAACATGACCATGTATATCATGGACTATCTCGGCTCCCAGTACAGCCAGTGGGATACCCGCATCCTGGCAAGCGACCTCTCCCTGGAAGCCCTGAACAAGGCCAAGGCCGGAGTATACCAACTGCCGGACACCATCCCTGAGAAGTGGCGCAAGCAGTATTTCGTGCCGGTGAAGGGGAAAACGGATCAGTATACCGTAGCGCCCAAGGTAAAGCAGAATGTGCTTTTCCGGCAGTTCAACCTGATGGATCCCATCCAGTTCCGGCGCAAGTTTGACTTGATTTTCTGCCGCAATGTGATGATCTACTTTGACCAGCCCACCAAAGACGCCTTAGTGCGAAGGTTTTATGACGCCACTGTGCCCGGCGGCTATCTGGTCATCAGCAAGGCGGAAAATTTGTCTCCTGACACCCCCTACGGGCGGGTGGCAACTTCCATATTCAGAAAAAAATAGCATACAGCGCAGTGCGCAGGCCCTGTCTCCGGAATGTGGGAGCAGGGCAGGGCGCTTTGCGCTTTTTGGCATTTTATTTTGCGGCGGGCGTCGCCGCGTAAGGAGGAAGAGGATGAACGCATTGGGAAAAAAGATCCGGGTCCTGGTGGTAGACGACTCCATTGTAGCCAGAAAAACCATTATAGACGCCCTGGAGGCTTCGCCCCGGCTGGAAGTGGTGGGCTATGCCATCAACGCTATGGACGCCCAGCGGAAAGTGGAACAGTTAAACCCGGACGTAATGACCTGCGATGTGCAGATGCCCGGCATGACGGGGATAGAGTTTTTGAAGAAGCTGCTGCCGGAACACCCGCTGCCAGTGGTGCTGGTTTCGTCGCTGAACCTGAAGGTGTTCGACGCGCTTCACGCTGGGGCTGTAGACTTTGTGCGCAAGCCTGACGGCGCGGAGAGCAAAGAGCAGTTTGTCATGTCCCTGGTGCAGAAGGTGATTGTGGCGGCCAGCGCCAAGGTGCGCCGCCCCCGGCTTATCAAAGAGCCGGATGTGCCCCTGGCCCCCCCGGTGCTGCTGGGCATGGCCCCCCAGTACATTGTGGGCCTGGGCGCGTCCACCGGAGGGACGGAGGCCACCCTGGAGGTGATGAAGCGCCTGCCGGAGGATATTCCCGGCATGGTGATTGTCCAGCACATGCCCCCGGGGTTCACCAAAATGTATGCGGAGCGCTTGAACCGCCTGTGCCGCATGGAAGTGCGGGAGGCGGTAAACGGGGAGCGGATCCAGAAGGGCGTGGCCCTGGTGGCCCCGGCTGACCTGCAGTGCCGGGTGAACCGCACAGCAGGAGGGGAATATTTTGTCACCTGCACCCAGGGGGAACGGGTGAGCGGGCACCGCCCCTCTGTGGATGCCCTGTTCCATTCCATGGCGGAAAATGTCCGCTGCAAAATGGTGGGCATCATTATGACGGGCATGGGCGCAGACGGCGCGGAAGGCCTTCTGGCCATGCGGAAAAAAGGCGCTTATACCATTGGCCAGGATAAAGAATCCAGCGTGGTGTACGGGATGCCGGCTGTGGCCTATGAAAAGGGCGGCGTGTGCGAACAGGCTTCCTGCGAGAATATCGCCGGCGTGCTGATGCGCCGGTTGAAAATGAGCGCGCACTAAGGTTTGTTTTCCCGCG
>Ga0224483_100492_pt1 | contig 12556 bp, 13 predicted proteins | sample hydfratestSal1_FD_181453 | JGI IMG/M metagenome (GOLD analysis project Ga0224483, IMG submission 181453) | Metatranscriptome of mouse feces microbial communities from Columbus University, Ohio, United States - Sal1 (Metagenome Metatranscriptome) ... | reverse complement strand
CGGCATGCTACGAGAAATAATGTATTCACATCATTTTGTATCATAAAGCATATTGTTGATTATAGAGGAAACCACTGTCATTAACTTAAAATTTGTACCAAACAAATACACTAATTATAACATCAATCTTTATCATTCACTAGGTTAGGGCAACCTCTTAAGTTAACGACACTGGAATCGAACAGCAACTTTTATTTCATCCCAATCAAAAATCATTATTTATCTTTTTAACTTCTGTCTTGTATTATAAATACGAAAGGAGGGAGATGCACAAAAACATCTCCCCTCTTTGAGCAGAGTGATTTCTATTTTATCCCTGCACATATATTATTATGCTTTTCAAAATCATCTCTCTAATGTAATCTTGGCTTCAGTTTTGTTCGAATCATTAAATATTACAGTAAAAGTCCTTGATTGAACACCTGCACTTATCAAAGAATCAATAAAAGTAGCTCTAAATCTTAACTTTCCATCTACAAGCACATAATTAGTATCAGCTAAAGTGGCCTCTTCGCCGCTCTCCCTTGCAAACTTAATACTGTTAATAGCTGTCGCACCATTTGGCATAGTAACAGCTGTTTCTGCCAATTGTCCCTGAACCATTTTCAATGTCGTTTTAGCAAACGGGCTACTTGAATAACCTTCTGGAGTAACCACCCAAGTAACATTTACTTCTGCATTTGTTAAATCATCTTCTATCTCCAACCAATCCTTTACGCTACCACCACTAGCACCTGTTAGCAAGAAGTTGAAGGATACAAATGCAGCATTTTCGCTGGCTACTTTTTCATATTTCTTTTCATCTGCATTCCAACTTATTGAATAAGCATCATCATTACCTGAAATTGTTGCCTCCATATCAATTCCACCTTCAGTAATTGGTTTTTGTACTCCATTACCTGATAATGCAAGATAAACACTAGGAGCATCACCATCTGAAATTGAATTTGTGCTTACTAATTTCACGCCATTCAAACTTACAACTTCTGCTGTCAATTTAACATCCACATCCATCGTACCTTTGTTTGTAATCTTAAGCTCATTACTTGATGGACTGAGTTTCAGCACATCACCATTGCTTGATGTATTTGCAAAATATAATGTTCCATAGTCAAACTTGTTCGTACTGAGATTATTCACACCCTGTCCCGAAACATATCTAGCACCACTTGTCTGCTCAATCAAATTCTGTGGATCCATAATAAAATCAAATGCCGTTTTCACATCGCCAGCTGATTCTACAGGCAATTCAACTCTAAATACATCCGGATCAACAATGCCTTCCAGTGCAATCTTTCCTGTCAACTCACCTTCCGCTGGTGGAACAGTATCATCTGCTGCTAATGCCGCGACTGAGTTACCGAACACCATAGATGCCGCCATAACAACTGCCAAAAATCTTTTTTTCCTCATCTTAGAAGTCTCCTCCTTAATTAAATAAAATGACTGCTTTGAACTAAACATTAATTCCCGATAACAATTTTTACACCAACCCTAACTGTACTGACCGTTTCTTCATCATTGTCTAGTAAATGATAGGTCATCACACAGTCGTAAGTTCCATCCGGCAATTCTTCGTCCAATGTGATATCATCCAGATGACTACCTACCGGAATAATAGGCGACTTAAAAATCGTCTCGTCTGTATCAGAACGTGCAATGTCAAAATAGACAGGATTTTCATTCGCCTCAGCGTTTTCCACATATGCATTATTTGAAGACACTAATCCATTATCAAAATACCATGTGGAATTCATCGTCACCTGATATGTACCAGGAGCAACTCCTTCCATCATATCTGAAACAATCTCTTCCACATTGTCTTCATTAACCACAACATCGCGCTTCTTCTCATCAGCCTTATGTAATAAGAAATAAATCAATATACATAGTAACACAATGAGAATAACACATATTACGAGGGCAATCTTTCCTCCTTTCTTTTTTTCATTCTTAGTACCTTCGTTTGACACGTTTTGATACCTCCTTAATGTTTTATATTTAACTTTACAGAATCATCCGCAAAGCAAATACCTGTTAAGATACATAACGTCATTTCCATCTCTTATTTCAATTATCGACTGAAAGCTTTTTTTCTTTAGTATTTTCCAGAAACTTTTTTCATCACAATCAATCTGCCATTGATTGTGAGATATCATTTTCAACATAACTTTTCCGCCCACACTAATCATCACTCTTTTCTGTCGTCCTTTTATCAGCTAGATTATCTGATATGGTCTCTGTTCCTCTTACCACATTACTATTGTTCGATATAGCCTCTATTTCTTTTGGTATATTAGTATCTTCCAATTTGTTCTGAGACTCTTCTATCGCTTCCGTATCAAAAGAAACTCCTTCCTGTTCATCCAACGCAGCAAAATTGTCTGAAATTTTGTCTGGTTTTGTCAAGTCTTCTGTCTGTTCTGGCGGGTTCGCTAAGTCTGTAGTGTTGTCAGACGTTACCTCTTCCATCATCCACTTCAGATTTAACTGCAACTCATCATTTTCCCATATATGACCTGTATCCGAATTTATATCACCAAAAAAAGAAAAATACACTTTTGATTGAGCATTCTCTCCCTGAATGTTCCCTTTACCATCTCTCTTAGGAGCTTCCAGTATAATCTCACCTTCTCCTGGGGTGGAAACATCTCCCATCACAATGCCAGGCCGTTCTATTTCCTCCCCATTTTCATCTTCCCATCTCAAATATATCCATACATTCTTTTTCCCTTGCTCAATATCATCTTTCACTGAAACATCTTGGATGACATATTCTTCATCTTCTTTTCCTGAACAAACACCTTGAAGCGAAATACACACATCCTCATATCCTCTGTTTTCTATATAGAATTGTTTGGATCGTATCACGCCTTTAATCCTTTCCTCTCCTAAAAGGACCATATCACACGATATTTCTACTGGCAAAACTACATCAAACATTTCTTTTCGCAATTTCACATCTAGTACATCATTCTCCAAATCCACATCTTTATCCTCTTTCACATCCGAAAATTGGACATTATCAGAAATAATAGACTGCTCTCGCATTCCATTTTCTGAGGATATCTCTTGTAGCTCATCCGCTTCCTCAGATCCTCTATCCAAAACTTCTGTTCTGTTTTCAGATATTCCAAATCCATCTCCCATATTATCGGAAAGATTTTTTTCATCTAACACATCTTCCTCTTGCACGACTGTCTCTAAATCCCCATTTGCACGAATAGACAACTCACCTGGTATACTTAAAGCACCAGCTAATAACAAACTAATCCATAAAGTTCTCCGTCCCCCATGTTTCATCAATCATCACCCTTCCCTTTTGCGCTGTGCTTCTATAATATTATATTTCGATACATATATGGTTTTTCATAAGACTAAATACAAATTTTTTTATAAACTTTCCAGAACTGTAATCGGATAGGGGAGTTTTTACTCTCCCTTCAGATTATAGACAAAGTACCACATTTATGACCGCCTCTCTGACTATAATGGAAGATATCAGAAAGGCGGTGTTTTTATGATGACAAAAAAGATAGAGTAAGAAAAGGGGGGCAGATGATGGTATTCTGTATGGATGATATGATCCCTCAAGACCATCTGCTCCGGCTAATCGACAGGGGCATCGACTGGAGTTTGATTTATGACCTTGTGGGGAGAGATACTGCCATGACAACAGTCGACCGAGCATGGACCCGGTCATACAATACCTCTATGGAATCCGAAGTATGCGCCAGACTATCCGCGAAATTGAGGTCAATGTCGCCTACCGCTGGTTTTTAGGGCTGGACATGATGAACCCCGTCTCGCATTTTTCCACTTTGTGGGAAAAACCACCCCGCCGTTTCAGAGATACAGACCTCTTTAAGCGGATTTTTCCCATATCCTAGTACTACAGCGAACTTTTGAGTTTTATATGGCAAATCTGAAAGCGCAGGATGTATTTTCTGATAATTTATTGAGTACAATCGCATTTTCTTGTATAACAAAGTAAGAGGAAGGATATTCACTAACATCTGAAAAATATCAATCAGTTGCCTATGTCCGAAAATTTTAAGCAAATTCGACTCCATAAGATTATTAAACAGATGCAAAACCACATACAAACGTTTACCACAACTTACAACAAGAAAAATAATTGCCGCAAAACCTACTACTTAGAAATCTTGTACTTATACTGGCTTTAGCATATGTAATTTTCTTGTACAAAAATTTTGCCATTTTCCAACATAACAACATTATATTCAGAAAATCCTTTGCAGATTTTTTGAACATTAGATTTTATACACCCTACTACTTTCACTACTACCAACCAGATGATCAAACGTTTTCTATAAAACTCCATAGAATCCCCTTTTAATATCTAAAATATTATCTCTATAAATCTGATCCTGATATTCTACATCATCGATTTCCTCTATTTCAGTAGGTGGTAACTGTGATACATACTTACCCGGAATAGGTACACGATCCTGTACTCCAGCTAGATACCATTCATAATTCATATCTATATTGCCCTATATCCACTGACTGATATCCTTTTTTCATCAGATCATATACAAGCAGTTCAGCAACTGGTCCCAATACCACCAATACCAAACAATCTCTTCCTAATTTAGAAACTGCCTCCAAAACTTCTTTATACTTATCAAACACATTATTTATAGGACATAAAATCCTTCTTATAGATTTTACATTATCAAATAAATCGTTTCCACACCCTGTTCTTGTCTTACTTCCTTCAACAATTATTACATCCCGTCTTTCCCAAATCTTTTTAACCAACGCAACTCTTTTCCAACTATCTTCACGATTCTTATATCGATGATAAAGTTTAAACATATACGCATCATAATATGTCCTATTTTCCTCTAATACTGACATATGAAATCTCCTAACTTCATCCTTCATATAAAATCTAACACCATCTGCCGCCTTTTCTGTATACATATCAAGATTTCCATAATTATCAGCAATAGCAATCAATTTATGCAGCCAAAGAAATCCCCTACAATAATCCCTAACCCACTACTCTGTCTGTACAGTACAACCATCTCAACATAGAGATACCGTCTCCAAATTACTGCGAATCCTGAAAAGATGGCGGAATCCCTCGATCCCAAAGTCCTCTGCTGTTTTACCCATTCATGAGCTTTTACTGATACAGTTACTGAACTGACGCGCTTATGAGTTTCGCTTTGTAATGGGCTTTGTTTGAACAACTTTCACATTGCTTCCATCTGGGAGATACATGAAACTACTGGAATTTCCCTCCTGTATATGCCCAGGATTTCAATTCATATCCACCCGGACATTTCAGTATTTTTATCCCGGATTTGTTGGACCCAAAATCGGCAAGGATATCTTAATCAGCTGAAATCCTTTTTGTATCATTTGTGCATTTTTACTAACCTGTTAAATCAGTAATCTTATTTTACTCTGAGAGCTTTTTATCAACCACTCCTTTTAGAATTCTCTATATCTGTTATACAGGAAATTCCTATGGCTAACTAAAGTCGGTTAAAAAGATTGCTAAAAACAGTTATCCTCCAACAAACTCAAAATTATCATCATCTCTTTGACATTCCTAATTTTGTACATATCTTTTTATCATCTCTCCGTCAATTTCACACCGTTCCACCCAAATATCCCTTTACTCAAACATACTGTCTTCAATACTTCTTTTTCAATCCTCAAAATCCTTCGCAAGACGTGACTATCATTCTTTTAAGCGCCAGACAGTCTGTATCAGTGATAAACTCGTTAAACGCAAGCAGAAGAATACGTACATAATCTCTTCCTAGTTTTCTCTTTTAACATCTTCATTCATTATATCTTTGAAAACACCTCAAAGTTATCGACATCTTTTTGCAGATTCTGGTCCTTATAGTTATCTTTCCTGTGATTACTTGCTTTTGATATTTCGTTATACATACCAGATAATATTTAATATAACACGTACAATACGGCAATCTTCTGTAATTTTCAATTTTCCTCCATAATATCTTCATTTCAAGTTTAATATCTCAACCTCAATTTTTTTAAGAGAAAATAAAATCACGAGGTTGACCTTAAGACGAGAGCTTTTAACCTTCTATCATCATGGACATTAAAACTCTTTTCTCAAATCCAAAAACTAAAATGATGTAAACACATTCCTTCGATACGCTTTTTTTAAAGGTTGTGAAAAAATATGATTAAGAAACGCTTCCAATTCAGTCAATCGCTTTTCTCTATATTCACTATCTTTAAAAGCTGGAGTTTGTAAATAGGATAAATATAAAGAATCATTTACATCGGCTTCTTTTACTCTTTCAATAGCCTCCTCCAAATCATCATCCCACACTTGAATAAATGCCTTATCATTAAAACATTCTCTGGCCCTTGGATCCCCCCAGTATATCGGAACTGTATTAGCCGCAAATCCCCCTAAAAGTTTTTCTGTCAAATATCCTGGATGGGAACTATTTTCAAACACAATGAAAAATTTATACTGTGACTGAAATTTTCTTTTATTTTGCGGCCCTCTAGGTAAACCATTAGGTAAACCAATATTATTCAAATATTTCCCTCCTGAATGAACCAATTTATATTTTGACAACTCCCAAAACATCTTTTCTCGAATTAGCGCTGCATTTCCATTGCTCACTACAAAACTGCAAAACTCTCTCCCCCCCCCATACATTTCTCAGAAGAAATCATATGCTTTTTCTTAGCCGCATTTATTTCAGGCTCATATGCTGAATTCATAATAAAATTAGGAATTCTAATATATCTATCTCCAAATTCCAAAAACTCAAAACCTATTCCATAATCATAATGATTAAAATCAGGACATTTATTCTCTCCCGTATACAAAATTCTTACACAATTATACTTTTTAGCTTCTGAACCAAAAACAGACGCTATAACATAATCTGGATTATCCGACAATTCTACCCGAAAATTTTTTCTTAATATTTTGTCAATGTGTAATTTCTCTGCTTGAAACCCAATCCACCAATCCACATATTTTATCTTTATTGTTTTCATAATTTTCCCCGTTTTTCTCTTAGATAGTGTCAGATCTACTACCTAAGTTTCCTTTCTAAACCTTTATTTTCGGGAGTTTCAAATAAAAAGAGCATTGATTTCCCTTTTTTGGTACAATATCAACTACCAAACCAACCTTATACAAAAGGAGACAATGTTCACGGACATTATACTTTACTTACTTCGGTTATCATTCAATAAAATACTACATTTTATTGTCTATATAAGGAGGTAAAACCCTCGCCTTAGGGCGAAACCTTTAGCTCAACCCCATAGCTTTATGCTTTAATCTAAATTTAAAATTTGAAATATTAAGCTTAAGATAAAAAACATATGAGAACTTTACAGAAGAATGTCATATTGCATGTATGATACAAAATACTATCTGGTTTAGGTAACAAAATACCAGAAACTCAAAATCCATAAGCTCTCCGTCACCAAATCCTTTATGAAACAGGACTGGCAATTCCTTCTCTAATACTATAAGTGGAAGTATAGCAAGCCGCTCAAACCTGTTCAACACAGAAATTGTCAATACCAGTGCAAGGTCTGCGGCCAGACCTTTTTCTCCGGCGGATTCCTTACAACTCTTTTTGACTGGTCTACCCTCACTGTGAGAACACTCCTACCGCTAAGAAAGACCGGAAATTTCTCCGCATACATAAATGTATAAACCCAAAGTGTTCTTACTATCTCCACAACCTTTCCAAAGTGGATGTAAAAAACCTGAAAAACCTTTAAATTTAAATAACATTAGTATTTCCCACACCAACCACTGTATGATTGTCGTTGTCTGCATCAAACCTTTTATGAATCATTTCGACTACAATAATCGACGGCGTTTTTGCCACGAATGAAACCTATATCAAAGTCCGGGATATCAAAGCTTACATTTGGTTCATCATGGATACTGCTAGCCATTCCATCATTGAATATCAGGTATCTGAAAGCCGCAGTGTCAGCCCATGTATCCTTTCCATGCGTATGGTTTTCTGGCATCTGTTTATCTTTACTTTGCCAACAATGAAGATAATATAGACACCCAAAGCTATAAAAGGCCATGTCATCTCCAGCAGTATAGCCATAGAGATTATCCAGATGTTTTGTCTGAGACACGAAGGTATAAGCCAAGTATTGGACTTTCGTTGTTCTAAGGACACATCCCACAATCGTCTTATAACTCAACAGGGCAAGTTGTCCGTAACTAAATAATATCCAAAATAAGCATATTTTTTAATGATATTGATCATCTTATCAGTTAAATGAATTTTCAACTGTCCAGTTATTTTGATTATTATAAAAAACAACAGCAAAAAACAGTGTACTAAAAAAGCTCATCAACAAAATATTTACTTATTTTTTTATATTTTTCATCTAACTCCTCTTTTATCCACAAATCTAAAACCGAGATAAACATACATGATACATTACTTTCATCTATATTTTCATCAGGTTTCAAAACATGTATGTTTTCTATATTAACTGCATTTTTATCTATTATCTGTACTTGAATTATATCAAACTTTCTTAATAGTTCATACAAAAGCTTGCCAATCGGTCCATATCCATAGACATAAATATTACGAAACCCTTTTTCCCTAATGAAATGTTCAATTTTTTCTTCTTTATTCTCCGCCTCTATCCATTTCAATAAATAAAAGTATCTTCTGCTCCATTCAAATGCATGTTTATAACGTTTTTCGCATTTAAACTTTGGAAATATATTCAAATCTATATTTTCAACAGTTTTTGCCAACACCATCATAGTGTCATTATTCCCTTCGCATGTCCATTCATTTGGAGCATTTTCATCTGGTACTCCTGAAACCGTAACATCAATAGCAGTAAATCCACCCCATTTTGCTAATGCACGAAATCCATCTTCATAATATCTGTAGCAGTCTAATGGATATCGATGTTCATAGATAGAATTCGGAGCTAAAATACACACAAATCCACCCCATTTCAATTTCTTATAAATCTCACGTATTGTTAGCCAGGGGTACTCTATATGTTCAAATGCATTTCCTGAAATGATATAGTCAAAACTTTCATCTTCTAACTCATCCCACGCATATGTGTTTTTAGGCACAAAATCGACATTTGGTCCTTCTTCAATATCCAATCCAACATACTGTAACTTATATCCCTTAAAAAGTTCTTTATAGCAGCCATAAATATCATAACTTCCAACATCTAATACTTTAACATTTTCTCCATCTTTCACATAATGTTCTACAAACCATCCCATACGGAGCATTGCACTTTTATGCATATCCTATTCCCTTTCATGTTAATTCATACTTTTTTTGCAACAGTTCATATTCCCAAATACAGGTGTTTTTTTAATCGCTTTCTTTGATATTCCTTTTCCACTTATCTAAAAATTCTCTCTGCTCATCTTTTGAATAAAAATGATTTATATATGAATTATCGTTATAATAATGTTCCACATATCCTTTTGGCAATTCTATTTTCTTCTTTGTTTCTTTATATAAATGAGCATATTTTTTGTTTTTTCCAGTATTCTCATTTATCAATTCAAATCGTTGTTCATCTACAAAATCTCGAATCACATCCGTTAGATTTGATAATTCTTCTGTTTTTAAAAGCAACACCTCTACTCCATTTTCAGAAACGATTGTATATCCCCTCTTTTTATCAAAAGGATGAGAATAAATATCGAACCCACATAATTCTTTTAATTCTTCATCAAACCATTTATACTGCCGATCTTGAATTTTTACCATCAATTCAGAAACAACTTGCCGAAAAGATTTCCCTTGGCTTATCTGCTTTGCAAAGAATTTACTCGATGTCCCTGCTCCTATCCATTGAAATACTGTGGATAAATCGACAGAAATAGGTTCCCTCACCATTGTTATAATTTTTTTACATTTAATTCCAGCCTTTACAGATGCTATATATTCAGGAAACTGAAAGTTCAAGAAGTTAGATGTACGTATAAATTCTTTCTGCTCCTCTCCAAGTATTAATTCCCCAACTATATCATTTTTAAAAAAAAACCGATGCACATGTGCATTTTTAATACCTGCTTTCTGTAAACTCTTTGATACGGTTGATGACCCCACTTTTCCATTTTGATAGACTAAAATAGAATTTTCACATGCATTCTTAACAACATTTGCACGACTGCTTAATTCTTTATACCATTCAGAAAGGCTCTCTACTTTAGACGATAATGCCGCAAAATTACTCACCGAATATTTAAAAGATTCTTTTAACGCAAAAAATGAAAGAAATGACACTCCTTCTATATATGACAGTGTCTGTTCAATCTCCTTTTCAATCTTTTCATCTGCAATCGCAATGATAATCAATAAATTTTCTCTATTTTCAATTTCTGCAACCGAAAAAATTTTCCCATTCATTAGACGCGTTCCATGTTTATGAATATCTTTATCACAAAAATTATATTTGAAAAATCCCAATTGTTGCAACATCTCTGCTGCCCGCTTTCCATAATCGCCAGCACCATATATAATAATTTCCTTTTGTTCCAAACATCTAATATTTTCTAATACCTCATAATCCATAAACTGATTTTCTTCTTTGGCTATTGCTATCCTATAACATTTTTCCCATTCTAATACATCTACTTTTGTTTCAAAATTTTCTAATAACGCGCCATACAAATTCGATAACAACTCATTTTGGATATCTACAACATCCTGATATGAATATTCAGAATGACAATATCCCTGTTTAATAACGTGAGCCAACTCCCATTTCAAAGTATCATCAAATTTACAATCAAATAAAGCGCTTAATTCTTTAAGTTTTTCAGATTTCCCTAATATATCCCTATAATTTATCAAAAAATATTCTTTTTCTTGCAAATATTTCAAAACGCTAAGATTATAATGAACCCACAGCAGCAAACTATATTTACTACTATACCCATCTCTTTTTCTTAATGATTCCATTACTTCCAGTGGGTTTCTAAATACCCACACATAACTAACTTCAATCTCCAGTTCTCCTAAAACTTTATCCCATAATGGCAATAAAACGCATATTCTTGGATCTTTAATTAGCACTGTATCACTCTTTTCAAAAAGTTTCCAAATAACAGTCTTTATTTCCTCCATTTTCATTTTTATCTGCAGACTATCATAATCCAAAACCGGTGCTTCCAGGGAGTACCATTCTTTATTGCAAATACGAAGTATATAATCATTTATACTAACTATTTCCAGATTCTCAAAATGTCCATCAGAGTTACCCAAAGAAGCACCCATCAATTCATTATCTTCTCCCAAATACGCTCCCATACATCGACTGATGCGAGCAGTCAAAGACGTTCCGCTCCGCATCCCTAATATAATAACAAGTTTCTTCATATTTCTCCTTTCTTCTGCATCTCCATATTCTGTATCAAACCGAACAAACAAGTTCTTCACCTTCAAAAATGAATGCAAAATGTTTTTCCTGAACACTCCCATTATATTTCCCAAAACAACCCTGTATCTTTCTATCTCGTATTTCAATACTAATATTTGTATTTCGATACAAACATGGTTTCTCATAAGACTCCATACAAATTTTACTACAAAAAATTTCTTTTATTAGAACGTATCTTAAAACCTATATTTTGTTTCAAAATCATTGGTAGATTTTTAAATCTTCTCTTTAGAAGTTCTTATATACCCTCATAACCTCTTAAGTCCCCCTCTCAACGATAGTAAATCCCGCTGGTAGCTATGCAATCAGCTGTTCCATTTCAACCTTTGCGGAAGCAAATGTTGCGTGTGCGTAGTAGTTCAGCGTCATGATGATACTTAGAATGTCCCATGGATATACTATAATACTTTCGGGTTCATCCCGTATTGGCTAAGTTGGTGCAGAACGCATGGTGTAGGGTATGGGGTGTCATTACTTTGGATAAAGCTTCTTCGTGGCTCCTGTTGTACTTCTTCAATAAAAGCCCCCGGAACATACTGTCATAATTCGTCGCCGTTTTCGGGCAACCGTCCCGGTTGAGGAAAAGGAAATTACTGTAACCATCAATCGGGACCGGTTTCACTCTCTTGCGGTTTTTCAACACGCGCCCAACGCTTCATACACTTTTTCACTCATTGGAATTTGTCTGATACCGCCTTGCGTTTTGGGCTCCTCTATGTAGTAGCCTGTTTCCGCGCTCCGTAAAAGCTGGTGGTCTACATTGATTATCCGATTTTCAAAATCAAGGTCGGTTTCAGTCAATTCGCAGAGTCCGGAAATCCTAAGCCCTGTCCCCAGCAGTATGATAACCTCGTCACGGTATTTCTGATAGACGCTATCACTTTGTATAAAGAATTAAGAGGCTTTCTTGCTATTCCGCTATGAGAGGTACTTTCGGTTCTGCGTCGGCCTCGATTACGGTGTTTAGCTGGGAGTCAAAGGGGTTCTTCCTTATACAGACTTCCAAGCATAGGCAAATGCACTTTACCAAAAGTATTGGTAGATTTATAAACATATCTCCCGTCTTTTCTCCGACATTGTTTTGCTCCTTTCCGTATCG
>Ga0224483_100491_pt1 | contig 12561 bp, 8 predicted proteins | sample hydfratestSal1_FD_181453 | JGI IMG/M metagenome (GOLD analysis project Ga0224483, IMG submission 181453) | Metatranscriptome of mouse feces microbial communities from Columbus University, Ohio, United States - Sal1 (Metagenome Metatranscriptome) ... | reverse complement strand
CAGTTTTTCAGTAATTTCTTCTGTAGGATTTAATTCTTGTGTATAAGTTACTTTTTTTGTAATTAAAGCACGTCCTGCCGCTGCAATACAAACTTTTGTTAATTTTAATTTATTTCGTTTTTCTAAAGCAGATTTTACTTTTGTAACAACATTAGCCACAAGTGCAATATTTTCAATTTGTCCATCACGCATAGCACGTTCTTGATGAAATGCTTGTTCATAATCTAATACATGAAAAATATTACCATCGTGCACGCCTATGATACCAACAACACTACGTGTTCCAATATCTAGTGCAAATATGGCATTAGATTGTGTAAGGGTAACAGGGGGTTTTTTTATTGGTTCAGACACAGTTTCTGTTTTTTTAGCTCTCAAAAAAAAGCCTCCTTTCAAGGCATTAATATGGAACAAAGCCGTTCTTTTTTGAAAGAACAGCTATTTTTTGAATGATAAAATATTAGGCTAAAAATATTTATTGTATTTTTACTAAATGTCTGCGTAAGACACCAGCAATATTGTCACAAGATGCCTGTACTTCAACAGCACCGATATTTTGAGCCACCATAGGCATACCATATACAATACAAGACTCTTTGTCTTGTCCAATGGTAAAAGCTCCATTCTTTTTCATCTTTAATAAACCATCAGCACCATCACGACCCATACCTGTCATAATAATACCTACAGAATTTTTTCCTACATTTTCTGCAACAGATGTAAATAATACATCTACAGAAGGTCTGTGACCACTGACTTTATCGCCTGGCAGACAAGTAACAGCAAAGCCACTGCCTTGACGTACTACTCTTGTTTGTAATTCTCCACCAGGAGCAATCAATACTTGTCCCCTTACAATAGCATCACCAGATTTTGCTTCTTTTACTCTCATAGCACACAAACGGTCTAATCTTTCAGCATACATTTTTGTAAAGCCTTCAGGCATATGCTGTACTACAACAATACCTGGAGTATCTGGTGGCAAATCTTTCAAAACAGTTAATGTAGCTTCTGTTCCACCAGTAGATGCACCAATGGCAATTACCATTGATTTTAATTTTGCAGAATTTAATGGAGAAGGCATAGCTGGTCTTACTGCTTCTCTTGGTTTTGGTTGATGTACAATTGCTTTAGAAGCAATTCTTACTTTTCCTGCTAAATCTTTTAAAAAGGCATCTACTGTATTTTGTTTTGTCATATCTGGTTTTCTTACAAAATCGACAGCTCCAGCAGAAAGTGCTTCAAATACATTGATATTTAAAGAAGAAACTACAACAACTGGAACAGGATGTTGTGGAATTAATTGTTTTAAAAAAGCAATACCATTTAAACGTGGCATTTCTACGTCTAATGTTACAACGTCTGGACGTAACACAGGTATTTTTGCTTTTGCATCAAAAGCATCTATTGCGTATCCTACAACTTCAATGTCATTATGTTTTGATAGGCTGTCAATTAATACTTTGCGAAAAAGCATAGAATCATCGACAACAAGAACTTTAATTTTTTTTTCCATAAAAGAAACACCGTATCCTTTCGGGTTGGTAATAAAATAAATGATTGTTATGTTGATTTTTTGATATTATAGTTTCTGGTATGTAGCAGGCATAATATATTTATATGCTAAACGCTCTTTATTTAATGATTCAGAATGACCAATTAATAAATATCCACCTGGATTTGTTGCATTGTAAAAACGATTTACTAAAGCATCTTTTGTAGGTTGGTCAAAATAAATCATAACATTTCGGCAGAAAATAACATCAAATTTAATTTTAAATTGTATTGGACTCATAAGATTAAATGTCCTAAATATTACATTAGATTTAATATGCGGAGCTACTGCATAACGTCCATCGGCAAGTTTTTTAAAATACTCTGTTCTCCATCTGTCAGGTACTTTTTCCAAAGACTCTGCTTCATATATAGCATTTTGTGCTTGTCCTAATACTTTTTGAGAAATATCCGTGGCTAAAACACGAGTATCCCAAGCAGCAGCTTGTACACCAAGATAATCTTTTAATATCATAGAGATGGTATACGGTTCTTCTCCAGAAGAACAACCAGCACTCCAAATACTGAGTACTTTATTTTTTTTCTGTTTTACTAAATGAGGTAGTATTGTATTTTTTAAAAAGTCAAAATGATTTGCCTCTCGCAAAAAATAAGTATAATTTGTCGTTAATTTATTTAACATCAATTCAATACTATTTTTATCAGAAGTTTGTATAATATGATTTACATAAGCAGAAAAATCGGCAAATCCAGCTGTAACAATAGAGTTAGAAAGACGACTAGTAATAAGCTGCTTTTTTTTGGATAAATCAATGCCAAAATTTTTTTGTACATAATCAACAAGACGTAAAAAATCTTGGTCTGTAATTGTAAGCATAATAAATTGCTACTCAGAATATGGACAAGTATACCCATATCAAGATAATTATTATTTTTACTGTGTGTTAGATATGCCACAGTTGTAATGTTAACAAGTATTAATATTTATTTACAACTTGTTATAATTACATTTGTAAATTATCTCGAAGTAGTTTTCTCCTTTCGTAATATTTTTATTTCCTGCATTTGTTTTTTGCTTCATTATGCTACAATCAACTGCACATCTCTCCTTTTACATTAATAAAGATTTTTTGTGCAGTTGAAAATGATAAAGTTAGCAAAAACGATGTATTTATATTTTTAAAATAACTTGAAAATATAAATACAATTTTTTATTTTATTTTCTATTTTAATATATTATACCACTATATGAACTATTGAAGCAATAGTTCGCAATCAAGAAATAATATTACCTGTTCTTTTGAAAGTGACATCATACCTTTTACTAATTCTTGAGAACTATTTGGAGGCATAGCAGAAATATTACTTTCATAAATATCTACCACATGAGATACAGCATCTACAAATATACCAATAGATGTGGAATCAATATCTAACACAATAATACAAGAAGTATCTGTTCCTTCTAAAGGCATTTTGTGCATTCTTTCTCTAATATCTATAATTGGTATAATCTGTCCTCTCAGATTAATAATTCCTTTAATAAAAGAAGGAACATTTGGAACTATAGTAATAGAATAGTTTGTAATAATTTCACCAACGTTTGTAGCATCAATGGCAAATGTTAAACCATCGGATAAAAACGTAAGAAATTTTTTGGGTTCTTCTTTTATTTCTACATTTAGGGCTTGGCTTCTTTCCATGTCCATTTCATTGAATTCTTCAGTCATAAATTAAGTTCCTCCAATATTATTTTCTATGTTGAGAATAACTTAGTAAGCATAATCACTAGTATTGTGATGAAGAGTTGCAATATCTAATATTATACTAATATTACCATCACCTAATATAGTACAACCGGCTATACCAGATTTTTTAATATTATATGTGCTTAAATAAGATGGTAATGGTTTGACAACAACTTGTTGTTCTCCCATAAGTTCATCTACAAATAAACAATAAGATTTATCTCCTTCGCCTACCCAAACAAGTATTCCATCTTCCAAATTAGTGATTTCTGTATCAATATTATATAAACGATGTACTCTAATAATAGGGTAAAAATTATCCATTCTTTTTACAATTTCTTGTCCCTGTGCATCATAAATAATTTCTTCAGGAGTAATTTTGAAGGATTGTTTGATGTCTGAAATAGGAATTGTAAATATTGATTTTCCAACAGAAACTTCCATACCATCTACAATAGCCATTGTCAAAGGAATTTTCATTGTAGTACACATTCCTTTTCCTAACTCACTTGTTATTGTAACAGTACCAGCAATTTTTTCAATATTTTTCTTTACAACGTCCATACCAACGCCACGTCCAGAATATTCTGTTACTTGCTCATTTGTAGAAAAGCCAGGAGCCATTAAAAGAGCAAGAATTTCTTTTTGAGAATATTCACTTTCTGGTTTGGTTAAAATACCGTTTCTTCTTGCTTTTTCTAATATTTTAACAGGGTCTGCACCTTTACCATCATCTTGTATTGTGATAATAACTTCGCTTCCAGTATGTTCTGCTGAAAGTATGATTTCACCTTGAGGATTTTTACCTGCTCTAATTCTTTCTTCTACTGTTTCTTCTATACCATGGTCCATTGAATTTCTAACCATGTGCATAATAGGGTCACCAATACTATCTACAATTGTTTTATCTACTTCTGTATCTTCTCCAATGATTGTCAAACGAACGTTTTTATTTAAACTTTTGCTCATATCTCTAACAATACGGTTCATTTTTTGAAATGCACCAGCTACAGGTATCATACGAATAGACATAACAGTATCTTGCAAATCATCTGTTAATTTTCTTAATTGACGAGCTGATTTTGTAAAATTATCCAGTTTTAGTCCTTGCAGTTCTGGAGAAGATGTTACCATAGACTCTGTAATTACAAGTTCTCCCATTAACATCATCAATTTATCTAATTTAGATAAATTTACACTGATTAAACTTTGTTTATTTGCACCAACGTGTGTTACATTTGTATTTGGTGCAGAAGGTTGTATATTTGGTGTAGGAGCTTGTACTTTTGGTGCAGGAGTTGCATCAATATGGTTTTGTGCAACTGGTTCATTTTCTTTTGCAGCAGGAACATTGTCTTCTTGTTCCGCTTGTGGCGGCATTAATATTTCATAAGACTGAACATTACCAGAACTTTGTACAATATTTAATGCGGTTTCTAATGTTTGTTTTGTATCAAAGCCCAAAAGAAAGCCTTTTTCAATAATTACTGCTGCTGTATCAGGATTTGTTTCTACATCAGATGGATAGAATGTTAAATTTTCGTAAATATCTTTTATAGAAGTAACTAACATAAAAGCACGTAAATTCTCCATACCACAACCTTCATCAAATGTAACTTTCAAAAATGCACCAGAACCGTCTTGTGGTAATTCAGTAGAGCAATTTTCTGATTTTTGGTCATTTTCTCCTTCTTTTTTAGCAGTTTCTGTTTCATCTGTTTTATTACTGATTTTATTTAAAAAGCTATTAACTTTTTCAACAAAACTGTCGACATTACTGGTAAGTGGCTCGTTATTTTCTAGTTTTTCCACTTCAGCACGCAACATATCAGTGGAGAAAAACATAAGATTAAAAAGTTCTTTTTTATGTTCTTCATCAATACTGTCAATGGTGTTTTCACGAATGAAAAAAAATAAATCTTCAATACGATGTGCAATCGTCATTAAAGAAGAAAATTCCATCATGGCAGAAGAACCTTTAATAGTGTGCATAATACGAAAAATTTCGTTTACGCTATCTGTTGTAAAAGTATCAGCACTTTCGGCATCAAGAAGAACTTCATCGAGTTGCTCTAAAAGTGAATTTGTTTCAAAAAGGTACATATCTAGCATATTTTCCATGCCGTTATCCATACTTACACCCCTCATACGTTTTTATTATCTAGTATCTATATCGGCAGATTAATTAAAAAAATAATAGTATAAATCTTATTAAAGTGTAGGTGAAAAAAGTGGCAGATTTATTGAAAGTGACGACACCCCTTACAGGAAGTGAAAATTCTACAAGAACAAATCCTATAAGAGAAAATGATTCTAGCATACAAAATATAGTAAATCCATCTAAAGTAGTTAGACCAGATGGTAGAGAAGGTGTGTCAACAGATACACAAAGAAAAGCACTTAATTATGAGTCTAATTATGAAACTTTTATGCAAATGGTGAGAGATACACCAGGTTTAACACAAATGATTACAGATTTAATTTATTCTCGTATGGGTATTATAGTCAGTTCTGGTATGGGCGAAAATTTTACGGAGGAAATTGCAAATTTTATGGAAATGCTCAAAATGACACAAGGAGAACTTGTTTATTTTTTAAAAAATCAAGCTGCTTCTGCTGTTAAATTTAAAGGGGCATTTTTTAATGTTTTAAGACAAATATTAGACCAAACACCCTCTATTGAACTAAAAACAAGTATATTAGATTTTTTGAAACGATATAATGATATGTCAGCAGGCCCTCATTTAATGAACCAAATTATGCAGAATTTACAAAACATCAGACAGTCTATTCCAAGAAGTTATGGAGATACTCTTGCAGAATTGATGTCTAAGTTATATACTGGAAGTGAACAAGGAGATACTACTGCAAATACAGCAGTGCTGAAAAATGAAATCATACCTTATTTGTCAAAATATGTAAGTCAAACATATGATTTAGGAAAAGCAAGAGATTGGATGACAATGCTTACTCTCAATATTGCTCGTTATGAAAATGGAGAAAAAACCGCATTTTTAAAAGCATTTTCTCAAATGATGACTTTTGGAAGTGTAAGAGAAAAATTAGGCGATATTTCACCAGAACAATTAGGAAAAATATTAGCAAATACAGAATTTGAAAGGGCAACACAACAATATACACTTATGGACAAATTAACTGAAATATTGGAAACGGGAATGAATGGAACAGAGTCTACTCATGAGGCGAAAACTGTTTTTGCAAATATTATTAATTCTCTTTTATTAAATGAAAGTGTTTATATGCCTTTACTTCACTTAATGATACCAGCAGATATTGGTGGCAGATTAATGTTTTCAGAAATGTGGATTGACCCTGATGACCAATCAAATGGTAATGATGGCAGCAATGGAGAGAAAGAAAAGCAAATTAGATTATTTATTAAATTTGACATTAAGGATGTAGGCTATTTTGAGATGATTTTACTTTCAAAACAGGAAAATGTAGATATGCAATTATATTATCCCGAAAAATTGTCTACTTATAAAAAAATGATTCAAGATGGTGTTAGCAATATTATGGAAAGAAATGGTTTGCGTTTTCAATCATTTTATACAGATGTTTTACAAGCACCAAAAACAATATCAGAGGTATTTCCTAAGCTATATGAAAGGATGAATGCAGTCAATGTCAGGATTTAATGACAAATTAAACAAAAAAGCAGTAGCACTGCGTTATGATGTTGATAAAAATATTGCCCCTGTTATTGTAGCATCTGGTATGGGACACGTTGCAGAAAAAATTATAGAAATTGCAGGAGAAAATAAAGTTCCTATTTATGAAGATACCTCTTTAACAACAATATTAACTCAACTAGAATTGGGCTCGGAAATACCTGAGGAGCTTTATAAAGCAGTAGTAGATATTTACGTTTTCTTTTTGAATTTTGCACAACAGCACGAAGAAGACGAAGAATAATTTTATTAGGAGGTGTTCATTTTGGCACAAGAAAAGTATGCTGTTCTTTCTGAAAACAGTGATATGGTTTTATGTGAGGCTGTTTTGATGGAACAACATGGAAGTAAAATGACATTAAAAATAGTAGATGATGTGAATGTTTTAAGAGGATTAAAGTCAGTAAAATTTCATAAAATGCAGAGTTATGCAGAAATTTATCAAGGTGAAATTGCTGAAATAAAAGGAGATACTATTTTTTTTACAGATGTAGTTAATATTAGTGCTCAAATGAGAACTGAAATTAAAATAAAAATTCGTGTAGATACAAATTTGATAAAATTATTTCCACCAGAGGAACAAAAAATACCAGTTGCTGTTCCTATTGTTACAAACGATATTAGCTGTGGTGGTATAGGGTTTGTTTCAAAAGCGGATTTTGACAAAGAAGGTACTTATGAAGTAGTAGTTCCTATTACTTCTCCGCCTACTGTCATTGACCTTACTATTATGAGAAAGGAATTTCAACCAGAAAAAAAACAGTATGTATATGGTAGTAAATTTACAGATTTAGATATTGTAGAAGAGCGTATGCTAAGAAAAGCAATATTTAAAATACAAATGCGTCGTCACCACAAAAAAATGATGGAGGAGAAAAATAAATGATGAAAAAAATGCAGAGCAAAGCAAAAAAAATGATAGCCATTGCTGCTGCAATTTCTATGTTGACAAGTCAGTTTTTTGTTTCTGAAGGTTTGTTATTGAAACAAACATATGCAGCAGGCTTTAATATGAATGGCAGCAAATGGTCTGAACCTTATTTGAGAAGTTTATATGATAATGGAATTATGTCAGGAGATACCAATGGAAATATGAACCCTGACAATGACATTACAAGGGCAGAATTTGTTACTATGCTCAATAAAGGTATGGGATACCACGAAACAACAGGAAAAACAAAATTTAGAGATATTACTGGTACAGAATGGTATGCCAATGAAATTGATATTGCAGCAACACAAGGCTATTTTGTTGGAAGCGGAAGAAATATTTCAGGAGCTTCAGACAATTTAACAAGAGAACAGGCAGTTGCTTTTTTAACAAGAAATTTAAAATATGAAGAAGACGATAGGGTAAATACAGATTTTGTAGATGGTATGAGTTTTCCAACGTGGAGTAGAGGCTCTATTAATGCAGCAGCAGATAAAGGAGTCATTACTGGTTATCGAGATGGAACATTTCGTCCTAAAAACAATATTACCAGAGCAGAAGCAGGTACAATATTATACAATGCTTTAGGAAAAATTATCAATCAACCTGGCGATTATACTTATGGTAATATTGATGGTAATATAACAATATCAAAATCAGGCGTAACACTTCATGATACTGTTATTAATGGAGATTTATACATTACAGAAGGTGTAGAACTTGGTTTTACTAATTTGAGAAATGTAACAGTAACAGGACAAGTCATTATCAGTGGTGCTGGTGAGAGTAATGTAGGAGCAAGCAGTATTGTGTTTACAGACTCTACTATAAGAGAAATGATTATAAATGCTCCACAAGATAAACCTGTTTCTGTAAAAGTAGATGGTAACACACAAATTACAAATACAAAAATAAAATCTAATTCCTATTTAGAAGAACTTTCTAATTTAGAAGGCGGTTTTGAAAATGTAGAATTAAATGGTCCAGAAGATACTGATTTACATTTAAGAGGTACATATGGTACTGTAACAGTAAAAGGAGAAGAAAATAATCTTTATTTGGACTCTGGAGAAATCAATACATTGGTAATTGATGAAACAGCTGAAGGCAGTACCACAACAATAGATGAACGTGCTTATGTTGCAGAAGCATTTATTGATGTAAAAACAGATATAAAAGGCAATGGCGATATAGGTCAAGCAAATATCAATGCAGATGGTGTGACAATTTCTATGCTGCCAGATAGCATTATATTACGTCCAGGAGCAACTGCTAGAATAAATGGCAAGACAATGACAAGTAAAGATGCAGAAGAAGCTTCTTCATTCCCTAGAATATTAAGCAGATACCCTAAAATGGACTTGATAGAAGCAACAAAAGTAAGTATACTTGTAAAAACAAATAAACCAGGTACTGTTTATTGGGCAGTAACAGAGTCAGATACAGCTTCTGTTTCAGATGATGATTTATTAAAACCAGAAAGACGAAAAGATATTATAAAATCTGGAAGGATTACAACAGCAAAATCAGATACAGAATATACTATTAATGTCAGCGGTTTAACAAAAGATGCAGAATATACACTGACTGCTGCACTGGTAGATGATAGAGAAGATATCAGTACAAGAGAGAGAATTACGTTTACCACAACGGATAATACATCACCACAGTATTTATCTGGTTCTCCTAGAATAAAAGAAACTACAAATACAACAGCAACGATTTCCGCTGTTACAAATAAAGATTTAACAACATATTGGGCATTATTCCCAACAGGTAGCTTAGCACCAACAGCATATGAAGTAAGACGTGGAAACCTTAGCGGACATTTAGCAAAAGGAACAATAAAAGACTGTAAAAAGAATATAGAATTTGAATTTGGTATTTCTGGATTGGAAGAAAAAACAACATATGATTTATATATTGTTGGACGTGATGATGTGGAACAAAAAGATACTTCAATGAAAAAACTGACATTTACCACATCTGATAAAACATCACCTCATTTTATGGAAGATTACCCAAAATCAAATAAAGTAACAAAAACTTCTGTAGAAATGCTTTATAAAGTAGATGAGGACGCAAAAGTATACTATGTGGTTATGGATAGAGGAGAAGACTTTCCACCTCCACCAGTTGGCTCTATGATAATACCGCCACTTACTTCTGATGAAGCAAAATTAGCGATTATAAACGGTGTAACTGGTATTTCAAAAGGCTCTGGTACAGCAAAATCAGAAGTAGAAGGAAAATTAAATGTAACTAGACTGCAAGAAGAAGTTGCTTATGATATTTATATGGTTGCTGTAGATAATGAGGGAAATATGTCTGAAATTGAAAAAAGACTGATTAAAACATTAGATGAAATTCCACCAACAGCAACACAGGAATTTACGGAAATGATGGACGAATATCCAACTGCTTCTACTGATGTAAGAATAGTGTTTAGTGAAGAAGTAAAAGTAATAGAGGATAACGAATTTGTTGACCTTGCTCCAGAAAATTTAGCAAATCACATTACATTGTATGACCTTACAACAGTAGAAACAAAAACAGTAGAAATCAATTTCAATAGAGCAACAGTGACACTAGAAAAAGGAAAGACAGTAGTAACATTTCCATCACGTACTATTCCTATGAGCAGTGGTTCAAGATATCAATTTGAACTGAATGGCATTGTAGATACAACAAATAACAAAATGGAAGATAAAACAATGCTGCCAGAGTTTAGAACAGTACCTTCTTTAGTATCATTAGTACAGACCATTGCACCACAGGATTATGATGTAACATTTACAGCAACACCACAGTCAAATGATACAAATGATGAATTACTTTATGATATGTTGATATATTCTACTTCTAATATTACATTTGACTTATACGAAAAAGGACCAAATGATGCAGATTTTAGATTGTTGACAGGTACAAGAATAGATTTGACAACAGGTCAGGAAGTAGATTATGATGCACAAATTAATGCAAGTGATAGTGATACAGGTACAAATGGTATTTCACTTCATCATATTTTGGATAGAGTAATGCACAATGAGCCAACTTATTTATTTGAAAGATTTAATCAATTAGAGCCAAAAGAATATGCTATCAAAATACGTAGTATTGATGGTAAGCCGGAAAGTGCAGGCTGGACAGCAAATGTAAGTATGAGCATAAAATGTATTGTAGGTTCCAGAACAACATTACAACCAGCGGCAGGTGCTCCTGTAAAAGGTTTTGATGATGCCATTGCAGCAGGTGCGTTAGAGGTAACAAGCCCAATGCCATTTAATATGACAATACCATTTACAGATACTGTAGTACCTAAATTTATAGAAGGCTATCCTATGTTGGACGAATTCCAAACAGATGCACCAGACCAGTACCCTGCTACATATCAGTATGTATCAGACTATACTATCCGTCCACGTTTGCAGACAGATAAAGAAGCAACAATGTATTATATGATAATGCCTCGTACCAATGTAGAAAATGCTACCATTACAGCACAAGACGTATTTTATGGTACAATAAATGGTGCAAATGTTATAAAAGGACGCCATTCTATACCAAACCCATATATTGTTATGGACAATTTAGAAATAGAAGGATTAGAACCAGCTACAGATTATATTATGTATAGTGTTTTGAAAGGAACACCTGCTGACCCTTCTCCATTGTATATTAACCGTTTTAGAACAAAAGACTTAGTACCACCAACTATTACAAATATACTTGTATTAAATGATGAAAATGCAGCAGATGCTGTTACAATACAGCTTACAGTAGATAAAACATCTACACTGTATTATGTAGTATATCCAGCAGCAACTAGTGCAAATGGTTATGCTGGTGGCCAGATTAATGCAGAACAAATTAAAAATGGTTACACAGAACCTAGTAACCAACCTCTTGTAAGAGGGCAGCAAATTATAGAAGTAGACCCAGAAGTAGGACTTACTACAGTTGATATTCCAATAAAAGGATTACGTCCAGGAGTAAAATATATATTCCATGCAGTAGCAAGAAACTATTTGGGAACAAGTACAGCATTAGGTTATGACTCTGAAGTAAAATGGTCTGATGAATTTGGTGCATTGGATTTGATACCACCAAGTATTACAATAGGATATAATGTTAGTCCTTGGAATACAGGTGACTCAGATGAATTATACAGTGGTAGTGTTACAGTAAGTTCAGATGAGGCTTTGTATTATATGGGTAGAGATGGTTCTATCAATCCACTGACATATGAAGTATTGTTAAACAATTTAGACGTTACACCAAAAAGCGGAGAAATTGTATTAGATACACAAGGCAGGTCAAGAAAAGCAGAATTTAAAATGACAAAAAATGATATTACGATGTCTGTCGCTAGAGATATGGAAGGCAGAGCAGTAGGAGAAGGTATATCTTCATTTACATTAAATTATACTAATATCCATTTAGGAGAAGGAAGAATAACATTCCCATATCCAATTTGTGATGTAGAAGGTAATGCAATTCCTAATGCAAATGGAGGAGCACGTGGTACATTGTCATTAGTATTTAGAGAAAGAGCGATACTTGATTATAATAATGAATTTCGTGAATATAGACCAAGTTGGGAAGAAACAGGATTAGATGAAAATTATGTAACAGTTACACACCCATTTGGTTGATAATTTGTAATACGCAT
>Ga0224483_100488_pt1 | contig 12598 bp, 14 predicted proteins | sample hydfratestSal1_FD_181453 | JGI IMG/M metagenome (GOLD analysis project Ga0224483, IMG submission 181453) | Metatranscriptome of mouse feces microbial communities from Columbus University, Ohio, United States - Sal1 (Metagenome Metatranscriptome) ... | reverse complement strand
GTGGTCACGCCCTCGGCCTCCATCTGGAGGTTCCGGCCGCTGATGATCATCTCCACCCGGCGGTTCTGGGCCCGGCCCTCCGAGGTGTCGTTGGTGGCCACCGGCCGCCATTGGCCGATTCCCTCGCTGATCAGCTTCACCGGGTCGATGACATCCTGCTCCTGAATGAAAATCACCACATTGGTTGCCCGCTCGCTGGACAGCGTCCGGTCTCTTTGAACCGTGTTGGGCTCTCCGGGCGTACCCTGGGCGGTATGGCCCAGGACCCGCACCTCGCTTATGGACTCAGAGGCTGTGCCCAGCATTTCGCTGACCGCGTTCAGTACCGGCTTGGCCTCCGGCCTCAGATACGAGCTCTCGCCGTCAAAAAACACCGTATTGCCAAAGGAGATATAAATCTTTCCTCCGTCCATGGCCGCGGTGATGGTGCTCTGCTGGTCTGTCTGCTGAATATAGCTCTGAATGGCCTGGAACAAAGAGTCGATGTCCTCGTCAATCTGCTCCTGGGTGACATTGTCGCTGACGTCCGGCTGCGGCATCACACCGCCTGCGTCCTCGTCAGCGCTGGGGCCATCACCGCCCGGCGTCTCCGTTGCGGTCTGCCTTGCCATGGGGTTGAAGCTCATGACAATGGCCGCCCACTTGGCGGAGTCAATGCTGGACATGGAGTAGAGCAGCACAAAGAAACACAGCAGCAGCGTCACCATGTCGCCATATGTATCCATCCAGTTGGCGCCGCCGCCTCCGCCGCCGCTCTTTTTCTTCAGGGCCACTTTCTTCTCACCTCTTCTTCGTCTGGCTTACTCGCCGCCCTTGGTGTCGCCCATCTCGCGCTCACGCTGAGCCATATAGGTCAGCAGCCGCTCTTTCAGGGCCTTGGGATTCTCACCGGCCTGAATGGCCATAACGCCCTCCACAATAATCTGTTTGCAGAGGACCTCCTCCTCGTCCCGGACGCGCAGCAGCTGGGCAACGGGGCCAAAGACCATGTGGGCCAGAATACAGCCGTACAGCGTGGTGATCAGAGCGGTGCCCATAGCGCCGCCCAGGTCTCCCGCGCCGCCGTCTAGGTTCATGGCTTTCAGCATGTTAATGAGGCCCACCAGCGTTCCCACCATGCCGAAGGCCGGGGCTACGCTGGACGCCTTGTCGTACATGGCCGCCGCGTCCTCATGGCGGGCGTTCATGCACTCAATGTCGTTTTCCAGAATGGCCCGCACCTTATCCTGGTCGTTGGCGTCCACGATGAGCATAATGGCCTGCTTGAAAAACGGGTCCGTCTGCTCGTTGGCCTTCTCCTCCAGTGACAGCAGGCCGTTCTTACGGGCGATCTGCGCCAGCTCCACCAGCTGCTCGATGTACTGCACCGGGTCAAAGATCTTGTTTTTCAGAATAATTCCGAAGTGCTTGGGCATGGCCTTGAGCATGGACCCAGGGAAACTGGCGCACACAATAAACAGCGTACACCCAATAACGATCAAAATACTGGCCGCGTCGAAGAAGTTCCAGAGGTTCGTGATAGTGACAGAAAAGCTGAACTCCGGATACACCGTCAGCGAGGTGACACAACCGAACAGGAACACAGCCAAGGCGCCCACCAGACCAATGATATAGTTTATGTTCATGACATGGTACACCCTTTCGCCCGGGCGGTCAAGTCCGGGCCGCAAATTTTCTATCTATTCAACGCTTGTCCGTCACCGAGATCTCCCGGTGAATATCCTGGACCTTGGCGTTATAGACGGCGATTTTATCGATGATCTCCTCCACGCTTTCGCGGACGAGGTAATAGTCGTGGTTCATCATGGTGATTTTAGACTCGGGGATACACTCGATGTGCTCGATCTGCAGGTGGTTGACCAGGAATTTCTCGTGGTTCCTCTTTGTCAGAAGGATCATAGCATACCGTCCTTTCCGGCGTACCCGCCGGGGCGCGTCTCACGCGCCCCGGCCGGCCGCGTTGTCAAATCTCAGATCCGGGAATTATCGCTTCATGTTGACCAGTTCCTCCAGCATGGAGTCGGTCACGGTGATGATGCGGGTGTTGGCCTGATAGCCGCGCTGGGTGGTGATAAGCTCGGAGATCTCGGTAGCCAGGTCCACGTTGGGGGCTTCCAGGAAGCCGGTCATCAGCGTGGTGGCGCCGCCGCTGTTGAGACGGGACTCCTCCGGCAGGTCGTTCTCGCTTACCGGGTCGCCCTGGTTGCCCTCGTTTTCTTCCCGGTAGAGGCTCTGGATGCTGCCGTTGACGTAGTGCATTCCCACCACCTCGTTGCCCTGGGCGTCCAGCGTGGTCACTTCCTTGGCCGCGCCGCCCAGCATGGTGATGTTCAGGTCGCCGGCGCCGGCGCTGGCGGTGTAGTAGGAGTTGCCGATGTGGCTGACGCCGTTGGGGTTGGTCACGTTGCCGATGGCCAGATAGCCGATCACAATATCCTCTTTGGTGTCCTTGGTTCTGGCGGAGATGCAGCCCGTCTTCTCGTCGATGGTGATGCCGTCGATGCTGGCGGGAGGCAGGGGCTCCGTGGTGGCGGTGTCTCCGGTCCCCACCTTTTTCACGGCGTCCTGGAGCTTGATGTTGGTGGTGGTATTCGTCGTACCGCCGCCGGCTCCGCCGCCGTTGTTGCCGCCGTCACCGGCGCCCTCGTTCTTATACTGGGGCCAGCGGACCACGTTGCGGTACTCCCAGTCCACACCCTCCGTGCCGGCGGCTGCCGGCGGCTTGCCGGTGGTATCGTCCACCTTGATCTCCTGGCCGGTCTTGATATTGACCGGCACATTCTCCATACGGGGCGCCCGTATAGGCACCAGCTGGTCGCTGATGATGGGCTCGCCGTCGGCGCTGACGCCCACGCACAAAAAGCCGTAGACGCACTGTCCGTAGCCGTCCACAAAGTAGCCGTTAGCGTCCTGATGGAAATCCCCCACGCGGCTCAGGTTCAGGCTCTTGAAGCTGTTGGGATTGGTGGGATCGATGACCTGGGCCACATCCTTGTCGCCCACCAGGAAGAAGCCGTCGCCCACGATGGCGCAGTCCGTGGGATTGCCGGGGTTGTAGGTGGCGGAGGACATATCCAGGTCGATGCTGGCCACCATGGAGCCGTAGCCCAGCTGGGAGGGGTTCTTGCCGCCCACCACCTGGGTGCCGTCACTGCCGCTGCGGTACATGCTGTACACGCTGTCGCGGAACACGGTGCGCTGGTGCTTATAGCCCTGGGTGTTGACGTTTGCCACATTGTTGCCGATGACGCTCAGCTTCTGCATATGCGCCTTCAGGCCTCCAATGGATGCGTACATTGATCCAGTCATAGGGAAAAATTGTCTCCTTTCGATTTCTGGCGCCGTCCGCGCCCCGTCAGTCGGGCGGAGCGCGAAGGCCTCCGAAAACCGGTCCTGCCTTCTCTTTACAGGAACACGGCGCCGTCAATATTGGTGAATACGCTGTCTTTCATCTCGTCCTGGGTGATGGCTGTAATCACTTTCGCGTGGGGGACGTTGATGATAAACGCCTTCTCGGAATCCATGGCCAGGATATTGGTGGCACCCTTGGCCTGGGCCCGCACCATGCTGCCCCGGATCTGGTCCATGAGGCTGGGGGTGATCTCGATGCCCCGCTCCTCGGCGCGGCTCATAGCGTGCTTGGAAAACGCCACCTCCGGGGCCGTCTTTTGCAGCTCCTGCCGGAGAAGTCCCTGGAAGCCAGTCCCCTGCTGCGTCCTCTGGGCCGCTGCGGATACCGGCTGCTGTATCTGTCTCGATACCCGTTCGATCATCTCATATCACGCCCCCTGGTCATTGGGTGTGCCGTTCTCTCCGTTGTACTCCGGATTCTCCGTCCCGCCGGGTTTCTGGGTCTCGTCCGGCTTCGGCGTCTCACTGGGCTTTTCGGTCTCATCCGGCTTCTCCGTTTCACCGGGTTTTTCGGTCTCATCCGGTTTCTCCGTTTCACCGGGCTTTTCCGTCTCGCCGGGTTTTTCCGTACCGTCGACCTTGTCGTCCTCTTCCTCCTTCTTGGGAGGCAGCTTGCCGACGGCCAGAATCTCGCTCATCTGGTAATACTCGTCGCCTACGAAGATGACCTGCTTGCCGTTCAGGGTGCCGGTTCCGGTGACGGTGCCTACAATCTCCTGGAGCTTGCCCTCGGAGTCAAACTTGCCCACGGTGACCTCTTTGCCCACCAGGGACGCCGCATAGGACATGACGGAGGCGTCCGTCAGGTTGGCCATGGTCTCCACCATCTGCATCTGAATCATCTGGTTCAGCATGTCGGAGGTGTCCACCGACTCGTCAATGCCCTGGTTGGTCAGCTGGGTAATCATCAGCTGAATGAAGGAGGTCATATCCAGCTTGGTGTTGTCGCCCTTTTGCTGGATGTTGACCTTCTTATTGGCTACCGCGCTGGTCACCGCGTCGCTTTTGTAGTAGTTGGTCAGGTCCTTCATCATATCGCTCATTGTCTCACTTCCTTTCCGGTTTGGTTTTTACTCCCCGTCCCCGGGGACCAGTCCCAGCCGCAGCTGGTGGAGGAAGTCCTCTCCGCCCTGCCGCTCCTGCTGATGCTGATGCTCCTGCTGGCGGCCCTGGTGCTCACGGCCCTGCTGGCCGTCATAGAAATTTTGCTGCTGGCTCTCCTGCTGCCGTGGAACCTCCACCTGGACCTCCTGCCGCGTGTCTCTGCCCAGCATAGCCATCAGGTTGTCGGCGCTCCGCTCCAGAAGACCGCGGGTCTGGCTGTTCTCAGCGTGAAGGGCGATATGCAGCGTCCCGTCCTCCCGGAGGGTCACCTCCACGGTCACCTTGCCCAGGGTATCGGGGGCCAGCTGAATTTCCACCCGGGTGTCGCCGCTCTTCAAAGCCTCGGCCAGCTTGGGTCCGATCTGGTCCTCCACCGGGGTCTCCGGGGTCTCCTCCGCTGCGGGGGCCTCGCCCACCTTCACGGGGATCTCCCGCACGTCCTGGAACACAGGGGCCTCCGCCATTCCCTCCTCGGGGGCGTCCTGGGTGTCGGTCTCCTGCTCGGCTCCGCCGGTCTCACCGGTGGTCACCTTGACCTCCAGCTCTGCTCCGGCATCCTCCGCGGTCTGGGTCTCGGCCTCCACGGGCTTCGCCTGCTCCTGGGGCAGCTGCTCTACAGGCTGTTCCATGCCCTCCTCGGGCACGATCTCCGCCGTCTCCGCCGTCTCCGCCGTCTCAGGGGCGGTCACCACCGGGGCCTCGGCTGTCTCCGTGACGATCTCCACACCGGAAATCTCTGTCACAGCCGTCTCCTCCGGCGCCGTCACCTGCTCCACCGGGACCACCGGGTTCTGCATCACCGCCATAGCCGCCAGAGCCATCTGCTTCTCCAGCTCCTGGGAGTCCTCCACTGTGACCGGGCCCTCCTGGGGCTGGTCCTGCACGGCGGTCTCAGTCTTGCCCTCCGTCTTGCCGGAGGCCTGCTCCATCTGCTTTTGGAAGCTGTCGCTCTCCTGGGACTGGGCGGGCTTGCCCGCGGGACGCTCCGCCGGAACCTGTGCCATAAACAGCATACTGTTGTAAATCTGATCCATCTCTCTTTCACCTCCTTCCAAATACCATATCTATATTCCAAACGGCGGTTTTATGCGCCGGTCTGGATGCTCCAACCATGAGGAGCGCCTGTCAGGCATTGGCGGCGTTGACCCGCATGGTGCTGACAAACTCCTCGATAAAGGCCTCCTCGCTCTTGGCCTCCGCCTTGTGATAGGCGTCCAGCTTCTTCTCCCGCAGCTTCTCAATGGAGGAGGTGTCCTTCTTGGCCTCGATCACCTTCTCCCGCCGCTTCTCCTCTTCCGCCCGCAGCTCCTCCAGATGCTGGGTCTCCCGCTGAATTTCCTGCTCGGCAGCCCGCAGACCGTTCTGGTACATCAGCGCCTCGGTGAGGGGCAGCCCCTCCTCCGCCCGCCGACGGTACTCGGCGTTGTAATCCCGGTACTGTCCCCAGAGATTCTCCAGCAGCGCCTCCTGCTCCCGCACCGCCGCCAGGGCCAGGGCGTGCTCACCCTGGAGCGCCTCCAGCACCTGCTGCTTGTAGGAGAGGACCGTGTCCAAAGAGAATTTGAACTTCTTCAAACGCTTTCAGCCTCTTTTCTTCTGTTTGGTAAGCTCTATTTCAATATGGCCCGCATCCTGGCGATGCACTGGTCATAGCTGAACGCCTCGTTGACATCCTGGGTCAAAAACTCGTTGACTGCGTCAATTTTCGACAGCGCGTAGTCAAGATTGCGGTTGGTTCCCGGCTTGTAGGCGCCGATGGCCACCAAGTCCGCGTTCTTCTCATATACACTCATGATGTCCCGGATTCGGGAGGCCAGCTTCCGGTGCTCCGGGTCCACAATCTCCACCATCAGACGGGAGATGCTGGCGGAGACGTCAATCGCCGGGTAGTGGTTGCTGTTGGCCAGGGCACGGGAGAGGACGATATGTCCGTCCAGAATGCCCCGGACCGTATCGGCGATGGGCTCGTTGGTGTCGTCGCCCTCCACCAGTACAGTATATACGCCCGTGATGGAGCCCTTGTCAAAATTTCCGCTGCGCTCCAAGAGCTTGGGCATCTCCGCATACATGGAGGGTGTATAGCCTCTGGACACCGGCGGCTCACCGATGGCAAGGCCGATCTCCCGCTGGGCCATGGCGAACCGAGTCAGGGAGTCCATCATCAAAAGCACGTCGTACCCCTGGTCCCGGAAGTACTCCGCGATGCCCGTGGCCACGCTGGGGCACTTCATCCGCAGCATGGCGGGCTGGTCGCTGGTGGCAACCACCAGCACGGAGCGGCGCATCCCCTCCTCACCCAGGTCCTTCTGAACGAACTCCAGAACCTCCCGGCCCCGCTCGCCCACCAGGGCGATGACATTGATGTCCGCTTTCACGTTTTTGGCGATCATGCCCATCAGCGTGGACTTGCCCACGCCGGAGCCGGCAAAGATGCCGATTCTCTGGCCCTTGCCGATGGTGATCATGCCGTCTATGGCTTTGACGCCGAACTCCATGCGCTCCCGGATGGGGGGGCGCTGGAGGGGGTTGACATAGGAGCCGCTGACGCAGTAGGGGTCGCCGCCGTCAAAGGGGCCCTTGCCGTCGATGGGCTGGCCCATGGCGTTGATAATGCGGCCCCGGAGAAACTCCCCCACCCGCAGCGTCAGCTGCCGCCCGGTGTTCCGGACGAAATTTCCGGCGGAAATGCCATTCATGTCCGAGTAGGGCATCAGCAGGATGTGGTCGTTTTTGAAACCCACCACCTCCGCCGTGACCTGCCCGCCGGAGTCGCCGTTGTAGATCCGGCAAATATCTCCAACGGCTGCATGACCGCCGGAGGCCTCAATGGACATGCCCACAATATTCTCGATTTTTCCTGTCAGGCTGTACGTCTCCGCGTTATAGACCTGGCGGATCATCTGTCGGAACATGGAACCCTCCGCCCAAATTCAGATTGGTGTCCATTCCGCCGGTGGGCGTGTCGGACAGCATGGTTCGGATGTTGTTCAGCTGGGTGGCGGCGCTGGCGTCGATAATCTCGTCCGGCATCTCGATGATGCAGGTGCCGGCCTCGTCGTCTGCCATGGGGATGATGCGCACCCGCCCGGACAGGGCGGATAGTGCCGCCGTCAGGGACTGGGGGAGCTTCACCAGCTGTTTGGCGTCGCACTCGGCGATATAGATGTGGACCCACTCCCGCCGCTTGCGCTTGTCGATGGCGGCCTGAATCATCCGGCAGATGACCTCGGAGCTGCTTTTAAGGCTGACGCTCACCACCTTCTCGGCGATGGCCAGGGCCAGGTCCCGCAGCTCCTCCACATTGTCGTCCATCTGGCGGTCCAGCGCCTGACCGGCCCGCTCCAGAAATTGAGCCACCTCGGCCTCCTGGGCCTGGGCCTGACGCTCCCGGGCCTCCCGGCCCTCCTCCAGCGCCTGCTGGACGCCAAGAGCAACGCCCTCGGCCCGTCCGGCCTCCAGGCCCGCCCGGCGGCTCTCCTCCAGGATGGCCTCGGACTGCTCCCGGGCCTCCCGCCGGGCCGTCTCCAGAATCTCCGCCGCCCGGCGCTCTGCGTCCTGCAGGATCTGGTCCGCCTGAATCTGGGCAAAGCTGACGGGGTCCTGGGGCTCTTCCGCCTCCGGCTCCGCAATCTCCGGCTCGGGTGCCGTCTCCGCCGCCGCCTCACTGGGAGGCGGCGGCTCCGAAACAGGCTCCGCAGTCCGGGGCATCAGCTCCTCGGCCTCGGGGAAGCGGTAGGGCTCTGCCTTTGGACGGGATATGAATTTCCAAACATTAGGCAATGATATCGTCCTTTCCGCCCTTCAGGATAATGATCTCTCCCTTTTCCTCCAGACTGCGGATGATTCCCACAATCCTCTGCTGGGCCTCCTCCACGTCCTTCATGCGGACATTGGAGGTGATCTCCAGGTCGTCCTTGATATTCTGCGCCATACGGCTGGACATATTGGTAAATAGCTTGTTGGCCACGTCGGCGTTGGCCGCCTTGAGTGCCAGCACCAGGTCTCTGGGGTCGCAGTCCCGCACAAAGCGCTGGACCGACCGGTCGTCCATGGTGATGATGTCCTCGAAGACGAACATCCGCTTGCGGATCTCGTCGGCCAGCTCCTGGTCGTAGTCGGACAGGCCGTCGAAGATGTTTTTCTCGCTGGTGCGGTCCAGGTTGTTCATGACGCTGGCCACATAGTCCACGCCGCCCACCTTGATGTTGGAGGTAACCATGATATTGTCGAACTGGCCCCGCAGCTGGCCCTCAATGATCTTCACGGCGGTGGGGGACACGCCCTCCAGCTTCGCCATGCTCTTGACCACCTGCACCTGCCGGCTCTCGTCCAGACTGGCCAGCACGTCCGCGGCCTTGTCGGGGTCCACGTGGGCCAGCACCAGGGCGATGGTCTGGGGCCGCTCGTTGCGCAGGGTGGACACCATGGATTTCACATCCACCTTATCCATAAAGGAGAAGGGCCTGTGCTTCAGAGACTTGGTGACCTTGCCCAGCATCTCCTCTGCCGCCTGGGGACCGTAGGCCTTCTCCAGGACCGCTCTGGCGTACTCCAGGCCGCCCTCGGTGACCGCCTTGTTGCTCAGGCACATCATATAGAACTCGTTGAGGATCTCCTCGGTGATCTCCGAGTCCAGAATCCCCATCCGGGCCACCTCAAGGGTCAGCTGCTCGACCTCCTCGGGCTCCATAAACCGGTACAGGAGGGATGCCTTCTCCGCACCCAGGGCAACAACCACGGCCGCCGCCTTCTGGGCGCTGGTGAGCTCCACCTTTACCTTCTGCTTCTGCTTCGCGGCGGGTTTCGCCTGAGCCTGCGCCGCTGCTGCCGCCTCAGCCATCGTCGTCCCCTCCTCTCAGCCAGTTTCGGACCATCTGCGCTGCGATCTCCGGGTTCTCGCTGGCAAACTGCCGGATGTCCTTGCGCAGCTGCATGCTCTGTTCGGTCTGGATCTCCATCACGTCGGCGCCGTTGTCGTCGGTGGCCTGACCGCTGAGACCCACCGCCGCCAGCAGGGCGTCCACCTCGCTGGCCTGGGCCTCGGCCTCCTCGGCCTCCAGTCTCTTCCTGCGCCGCCGGCGGGCCAGCAGAATGACCACCAGCAGGATGATGAACAGCAGCAGTCCACCCGCCGCCGCGATGAACACCCACATGGGGATGCCGGCGATCTCGATGTCCAGAATGCCGGGAACGGGTGCGGGAGGCTCCTCCCGGAAGAAGGGATAGGAGATGACGGAGATGCGTCCGTCCAGAATCTCCAGGCCGGTCTCCTCGTCCACCTCGCCGTAGATGCCCGCCGCCCGGGCCACATGCTGCTGCCACTCCGCCGTGTCCACGTTGCCGGCGGTGGTGGAGTTGATGCTCACCGCCACCGAGCAGTCTTTCAGGTAGCCGGCGGTGGTGACAATGTGCTTTTCACTGCGGGAGTTGTCGTAGTCAATCTGCCCGCTGGCGTCCGCCGCGGACTCCGTCCCGTCCAGGTTGGGGTTGTTCTCCACGTACTGGGAGAAGTCCTGGTTGGGGAGGTTGGAATTGGACTCCGTGCCCACAACGCCGCCCACGGTCTCATCGCCGTCGCGGTTGTAGGACCACTGGTAGATGAGAGAGCCGATGATGCCCCGGCCGTTGGTCTCGCCGTCCTGGGCGTACTCCGGCAGGTAGACGTCCACCCGGTTCTCGGTGACGTTGCCCACCTCCACCACGCAGTTGACGGCTACATCCACATTCTCCTCGCCGAAGGCGGGCGCCAGCACCTGCATGACCTGGGTGCGGATCTTGTTGGACTGCTCCTCCTCCAGCTGCATTTTCAGGGCGGAGGCGTCGCTGTCGGCGGTAAGGCTTCCGCCGCTGTATGTATTTCCATAGGTATCGGTGATGCTGACGCTGGTGACCTCCAGTCCCTGGAGGGAGTTGCTCACCAGCTCCCGGATGGCCGCGGCCTGCTGGGTGGTGAGCTTTTTGGAATCCTGCATGGTCACCCGCACCCAGGCCGAGGCTTTCACAACGTTTCCGCTGTCCAGTATGTAGCCCCGGTCCTCCCCGGGGGTAAGGCCCACATCGGCGTCCTTCACGTTCTCAAAGCAGCGGATGGTGGCCCGCAGCTTCTCCTCCAGGTCCTTCAGCGTGGCCAGATTCCGCTCCTGGTTGGTGGAGAGGGCGCTAAGGCTCTCATAGTATTTTCCCTGGCCGGACTGGAACACATTCTCCATCAGCACCCGGGCCTGCAGCTGGTTCTGCTGGCCCTCCGGCACCAGAATCGTGTCCCCGTCCTCCACCTTGTAATCCCGGATGCCCCAGGACTCCAGCAGCTGCAGCACACTGGACATCTCGTCCATGCTCACGCCGGTAACCAGCGCGGAGTAGGGCTTGTTGTTCAGAACAATCACCAGGATAACGGCGAGAACCACCAGCGCCGCGGCGGCCGCGATATAGATCTTCTTGGAGATCTTCTTCAGCCGCTCCCAGACCTTGCCCCAAATGGCCTTGGCCTTGTCAACCACCTTGTTCAAACGCCGTCACCTCCTTCTCCTGTCTTGTTTGTCTCATCTCTCCATTATTCCAGGCCGTTAAGATCCCGTTCAGAATCCGCCGGCAAATACGCAGGCACGACAAATAGGGGGAGTCCTTCCCCCTATTTGTTCCAGATCAGAGGCTGATCCTTGTCAGCTCGGAGTACACGTCCAGCGCCTTGTTCCGCAGCTGGATCAGAAGGTCCAGCGCGATGGACTCCTTCTCCGCGGCAATGGTCAGCGCGGCGGGGTTATCCAGCTGTCCCGTGGACAGCAGGTACTGGGCCTCCCGCACCTCCATGTCCGTCTGCTTTACATTGTCAATGGCGGACTGAAACACCGCTCCGAATATGCTCTGGTCTCCCCGGACCGCTTCCACAGGCTTGGCGCTCTCAACTCCCGAGATCGGCGCCAGCTGTTCAATGGGTGTAATCATCACTCAATTCCTCCCTGCGCTTACTTTCCGATCTCCAGTCCCTGGGCGATCACGGTTTTCAAGGTGTTGAAGGCCGTCACGTTGGAGGCGTAGGCCTGGGCGGCGGCCATGGCATCGGTCATCTCCTTGACCATGTCCACGTTGGGCATCTCCACGTACCCCTCCTCGTTGGCATCCGGGTGGGTGGGATCGTATACCAAGGGCAGGTCGGAGGGGTCCTCCACAATGTTGGTCACCCGTACGCCGCCGGCGGTGGTCTTCCCGCTGGCGGGGGCCAGACCGTAGGCCGCCCGGGCCATGGCGGCCCGGAAGCCGTCCTTCCCCGTCTCGGCCTCAAACACCACCACCTTGCGGCGGTAGGGGCCCTCCCCGTTCTCCACCCGGGTGGTGGTGGAGTTGGTCACGTTCTCCGCGATAATGTCCAGCCGCAGCTGCTGGGCCGTCAGTCCGGAGCCCACGATATTCATGGTGCTTAAAAACCCCATAATGCTCTCCATTTCCCGCCGGACAGCAGTCCGGCGCACAGTCAGCTCACTTTATTTTACAGGTCTTTCCTGAAATATCTCTGAAAGTCATCCCCGCACCGCCGCGTGCAGCAGCTTGAGGTCGCTGTTGATGGCGTTGAGAACATAGCGCATCTGGTAGGCGTTGCGCATGGCCTCCACGCTCTGGGCGGTGACGTTGACACCGTTCTCGTCCATGCGGGTGGCGTCCAGATGCTCGGTCACGGCGAACTCCGACTCGTTCAGAACCTGCCGCACGCTCTGCCGGGGCTTGATGCCGGAACGGGCCGTCTCCAGCTTGGACCGGATTGTCTCCTCAAATGTAACCACCTTGGCCTTGTAGTTGGGTGTCTCGGCATTGGCGATGTTGTCCAGAATGGCCGCCTGCTTCGTCCACAAAAAGCCCAGAGACTTCTCCATCAGCAAAGAGGAGTTGGTCGACAGAAAATCCAATGAAATCCCTCCTAAAAAAGCGATAAAACCATGAAAAAGATATAGTGTGCCATCTCGCGGTTGGACTGATCCCCTGCCGCATGGTACACTATAGACAAAACTCTTTACGAATAGTAACGCCACCCCCGCCGGAACACCTCACGCACCGCTGTCCCAAAATGGTCCTCGCAGCAGAAGAGGAC
>Ga0224483_100487_pt1 | contig 12602 bp, 10 predicted proteins | sample hydfratestSal1_FD_181453 | JGI IMG/M metagenome (GOLD analysis project Ga0224483, IMG submission 181453) | Metatranscriptome of mouse feces microbial communities from Columbus University, Ohio, United States - Sal1 (Metagenome Metatranscriptome) ... | reverse complement strand
TTTTACGCTTACCACAAGGTCATTGAAGTCAAAATCGTGAGTACCGCCAAGGTCCTCGGCGGCAAGTAGCCATTCAAATTCTTCATATTCCGGCTCTATAGGTGTCGATGAAGTGGTGACATATTCTTTTTTGATTTCATCGTAAACTATAGGGATAGTGGATTCATCGAACATGAAAATAATGTCGTTGAGGTCAAATTCAGAAAAGGCGCAAGTTGATGCACCTCCATTCGGTGAATCTCTATGTTTCTGATTGTCTTCAAATGAAAAAAACAGATGATTCTCGCCGGTTTCCGATTCAATTGGCATGAATGCAGCCGCAACATGGTCATATCTTTCGTCAGGTGGTTCTATTGACCACTTGTTGCTGTGTACCCATTTCTGATTTTCAGGTCCATAGATTATTTCATCAATCTTGGTTTGATAATCAGGATTGCCATTGTCATCTACAAAGCCATCTGTGGTTCCGAAGGTCTTATTGAGTGATGCTTGTGTGAAATGTATGCAATCAAACTTTTTTGGTTTAGAGGTGGTAGGGTCGGGTCTAAGGTAAGATAAATTTGTGTCGTCTTTGAATACTCTTATCTTCAGGTAAAATCCATATTTTATACCTGACTGATTAAACTGATATTTGATTCCGCGTGCAAATATTGTTCGGTTGTCATAATTACGACCAGGAGCTATTTCTATAGGGCGGTCATAGCGTTTATCAAAATCATTATTGATGTGGTAAATTTCTCCTGTGTATCCGTAATATATATCGAGCATATTCTCTTTTCGGATTTTGCCCTTATCGTTTTCATCAAGCCAATATATACCAAGAGCATGGCTATAATATGGTTTGGTATCATTACTAGCCGAGGGTTGGATGTTGGCACGTTTCGCCTCTATGGGATAAAATACCATCTCTTTCCCTTCTTCAGATATGAATGAAAAATCGGCGACACATTTTTTGTAATTATATCTGTCTTCAGGTGGTAATTCGTTTGTAAATTCGGTAATGAGTGAGCCTTTAAATTCGCGGAAATCATCGGTGTACCGACCGAAACTAACGGGGGAGCCATCCGGGTTTTCGTTGATTTGACGGCTGGCAGTAGTGGATGAAAGGTTCAGGGTGCCACCTAATGGGACAGTGTGGTCTGTATGATTTTCGCGTACTATTATTTCCTTGACATAGCGGGGTATGTCGAAAGTGATGTTTTGCTTGCCTTTGATATTTCTGCAATCGGCAAAAATATACCGTTTGCCATCGATGATAGCAAAGACTTTGATGTCGGTGGGTGCCGGGGCAATGATGTTGACGCTACCTATGGTAGCCATGTTGTAATCGTGGTTTGAATCGATTACACCGAATTTTTTGATGAATTCGCGGGCGTATAATTCGTTGGCGGGAATTTCAATATGCTCGGAAGTGCACGAGGAGGAAAACACGCCAATCAGAGCTAACGCGAGGAGCGACTTTAGCTTTGAATGCATAATGATTGATTATTGTTTTATAGAATTATGTTAGATTCGCCTGAGTGAAGGCTTAGGTTAAAGCCTTTCAAAACCAAGTGTTTCTACAAATATACAATCAAAAATCATGACACCAAAACCAAGGCTTAAATTTAACTAAAAATAACTAAAACCGTATGGTGTAGCGTGTCTGTTCCCTTCCTGCTTTGCAACTGTTTTACGGACGGAGCTGACCAGTGCCGTTTATGAGATAGCGATAGGTTGTGATTTCACGGAGTCCCATAGGTCCGCGCGGTCCGAGTTTCTGGGTGCTGATGCCAATTTCAGCACCGAGTCCGAACTGAGCTCCGTCTGTGAAGCTTGTGGGGGCATTGACATATACACATGCAGCATCTACTTCACTTTGGAATCGGTCGGCTGTATGCTGATTGTCGGTTATGATTGACTCGCTGTGTCCTGAACCGAAGGTGGCTATATGGTCAAGGGCCTCGTCAATGGAGTCGACAGTCTTGATTCCCATCTTGTAGTCCATCCACTCGGTGGCATAGGTATCGTCATCGGCATGGAGGAGCAGATGGGCGGGATAGCATCCGGAAAGTGTCTCAAAAGAGCGTGGGTCAGCATGGAGTTCCACATTTTTTTCGGCAAGTCCCGAGCAAAGGGCCGGCAGGTCGATTAGACGCGAACTGTGGATTATAAGTGTGTCGAGAGCGTTGCATACGCTTACTCTGCGCGTTTTGGCATTGGTGATGATGCCTGTTCCCATAGTAACGTCGCCTTCGGCATCGAAATATGTGCTTACTACTCCGGCGCCGGTCTCAATCACGGGAACACGGGCATTGTCGCGCACAAAGTTTATGAGTTTTTTGCCGCCACGTGGGATACAGACATCCACGTAGCCCACCGCATTTAGAAGGGCAGCCGTAGCCTCGTGGGTGGCAGGGAGAAGCGCTGTTACGTCAGGATTGATACCATGCTCGCGGAGCACCTTGTGTATTAGAGAGATAATGGCGAGGTTGGAATGACAAGCATCGCTGCCCCCTTTGAGCACACAGGCGTTGCCGCTCTTGAAGCATAGAGAGAACACATCGAATGTCACATTGGGGCGTGCCTCGTAGATTACTCCGATTACTCCGAAGGGCACGCGTACACGGCGCAACTGCAAGCCGTTGGGGAGGATGTGCTCCTCGATTACCTCTCCGAGGGGGGAGGGGAGAGATGCCACATGCCTCATGTCGGAGGCTATGCTTTCCAGTCGCTCAGGAGTGAGTTGCAGACGGTCGTAGAGCGGGTTTTCCCTCTCCATCCGTGAGAGGTCACGGCTGTTTGCCTCGAGGAGTGAGGCTGAGTTGGCGGTTATTTCATCGGCGAGGGTGAGGAGGAGCTCCGAGCGCCGCTGCTCCGTGATTGAGGAGATGGTGCGGGATGCTTTTTTAACCCGCGCGAATATAAGGTCGAGGTTGGTGGATTCTGACATATCAAACTGTTTTTTTATGAGAGCTCAGTCTCTCGGAGTAGCTGCTATTCAAGGAAAAGGTAATCGTAATGTATCACGGGTTTCTGACCCTTTTTCCCTATGGAGGTGGCGAGGTCGGAGCTTGATACTGAAGCACGTCCCACGCCGATGGTCTCGCCTGAGGGGATGATTATGGACACAATGTCGCCCTCCTCCCATTCGCCATCGGCACTGAGTACTCCCACCGGGAGCAGACTCACAGCTTTGTCGCTGCGGAGAGCCTTGGCTGCATTGTCGTTGACGCGGATTACTCCCTTGGCAAAACTTCCGCTGTGGGCTATCCAACGCTTGATATTACTCAATGGTTCGGGTCTCGGTTCAAAGAGAGTGTGAGGAGTGGTGTCGGGGGTTGAAATCAGGTCGGTGAGCACATTGGGTCGGTCACCCTTGGCTATTATAACAGTCACACCCTCTTCGGAGAGGCGCCTGGCTATGCCGCATTTAGTGCCCATGCCGCCGCGCCCGAAGCCGCTTTTAGCCGCCACAACAAACTCGCTGAGGTCTCGGCCTGTTGGTACTCGTCGGATGAGTGTCGATGAGGGGTCGGATGGCGTTCCGTCATATATTCCGTCGACATTCGAGAGAATGATTAGAGTGTCTGCATCCATCATCGCGGCGATGAGTCCCGAAAGCTCGTCATTGTCGGTAAACATCAGTTCCGTGAGGCTTGCGGTGTCATTTTCGTTGACTATCGGTATGACTCCATTCTCGAGCATGGTCTGCATGCAGCCGCGCTGGTTGAGATAGGAGGAACGCGATGAGAAATTTTCCTTCTGTGTGAGTACCTGCCCTACTACATAGCCGTATTCACGGAATAACTCATTATAAAGATTGATAAGTTTGATTTGACCCACGGAGGAGAAGAGTTGTCGCTGCTCCACGCTGTCGAGCTGGCGGAGGGGGGTGACAGAGCCGCGTCCGCAAGCCACCGCGCCGCTCGAAACGAGGATAACCTCATGACCCATTCCCATGATGGTGGCAATCTGGTCAACGAGGGCTGACATATTGGTTACATTGGGCTTACCGTCAGGGCGTGTGAGGACATTGCTGCCCACTTTCACCACTATTCTGCGTTTATGTGTCATGATTTTATACCTGCTTTTAGTCCGCGGATTACTGCTGAGGTGAATCCTGCATGTTCCATTTCGTTAAGTCCGCGTATGGTGAGCCCACCGGGTGTGGTCACCTTGTCAATCTCGCTTTCAGGATGTGAGCCGGGTATGCTTAGGAGGGCAGCCGCGCCCTTGACAGTCTGCACCACAATCTCTTGTGCCAAGGCAGCCTTGAAGCCTAACTCCACACCACCTTCTACTGACGCGCGGATGTAGCGCATGGCATAGGCTATTCCGCAAGAGGCGAGGGTCGTGGCTGCCGGAAGATGTGCCTCGTCAATGACAAGACAGGTGCCGGTGAGGTCAAAAAGTTGCTTAACCTTGTCGATGGTTTCCGGATTGGCGTTGACAGGTACAATGAAGGTCATGGACTCGCCGAGGGCTATGGCTGTGTTGGGCATCCCGAGGAAAATCTGAGGGAGGGTGCCATTTTTGTCGAGCCATTGGGTAAGATTTCCAGAGGAGATGCCGGCGGCTACCACCACCAGGCTTTGGCGCGTGTAGTCAATCACCGGTTTTATTTCCTTAATCACCTGCTCAACAAGCCAGGGCTTCACTACCACCATCACTACATCGGCCGAAGCGGCAGCTTCAGTGTTGCTGTTGGTCACGCGCACACCCTTGTCGGCGAAAGGTTCAAGCGCTTTTTGCGAGGGATTGGAGAGCGTAAGGGCATCCTTAGGGAAGGAACAGTGAAGAAGTCCGGCAGCGATGGCACCACCCATTGCGCCGACTCCGATGATTGATACATTCATTTTATTATCAGACATTTCATCTAAACGGGACTGCGACAAGAGACCGTTGTAAAGCGACCTCTTGTCGGCAGAAGCCCTCTTAATATTAAACAATCTTGATTACTATGGTGGAAAACGGGAGTGAATGATGTGGCTCCATAAAGTCGGGACGGTACCTGGTGGATGGTCCTTAATCAGATGTTTGGTCTGTCCCAGGTGTAAGTCTCAGTGCAGGTGAGAGGGAGAGATAGATTTCCGACTGTGACTGTGAAGTCGCCCTCCTCAAGAGTCCATTCGCCATTTGCATTGACAAACGCGAGGTCTGTGGCGGGAACGCAGAACTTGACGGTGCGTGTCTCGCCCGGTCGGAGGTTTACCTTGCTGAAAGCGCGCAGACGTTTGTTGTCGGGCACTATAGACGCCACTATATCGGAACTGAACAGCAGCACTGCTTCTTTTCCTTCAACCTTGCCGGTGTTGGTGACATCGACCGTGAAGGTCAGAACGTCCGAGCGGTTGAATTGATTCTTATCGACACGCAGGTTGGAGTAGGCGAATGTGGTATAGCTTTTACCATAACCGAATGGCCACTGCACATTGATGCGGGCGTCGTAGTCGTAGACACCTTCCATCTTTCCAACCTCCTCGCTCACCTTATAATCGTAGGTGACGAGCGAATTGATTTCGCGGGGATATGTGAAGGGGAGCTTGGCTGAGAAATTTGAGTCGCCGGCAAGGAGACGGGCAAGAGCATCGCCACCATAGTTGCCGGGGAGGATGATGTCGACCACGGCATCGGCCAGCGGTTCGATATCGGCAATCAATCGCGGACGACCTTCGTTGAGAATCAGAAGTATAGGTTTCCCGGCATTTGCAAGCGCTTTCACCATGTCGCGCTGCTTCTCCGAGAGATGCAGGTCAGTGAGGTTACCGGGAGTCTCGCAGTAGGAGTTCTCGCCGATACATGCTATTATTATGTCGGCATCGCGGGCAGCAGCCACAGCGGAGTTTATGCTATGAGACTGAAAAATCTCATCGCCATAAGCACCCTTTTCATTGAATGTGACAGTGGGTTGAAAACATACGTTGGATGCTCCGAAACGGTTGCAGAGCGCCTCGTAGATTGTGTTGAAGTCCTTGGCATACTCATCGGTGAGATGTCCTTGCCAGGTGTAGCTCCATCCGCCGTTGAGCGAGCGCATGGAGTTGGCGGTCGGTCCTGTGAGGAATATTTTGGTGCCCTGCTTGAGCGGCAGGAGGTCATGTTCGTTTTTCAGAAGCACCATGGTCTGCTCGGCCGATTCCAGTGCCTCGGCTGCAAACTTCGGTGAGGCAAACTCGGGATGGTCCTTCAGGGTGGTGTTGGGATGCTCGAAGAGACCGAGACGGTATTTCAGACGAATCACACGGGCAGCAGCGTCGTCGATGCGGCTCATAGGCACGGCCCCTTCCTCCACAAGCTCTTTGAGAATGGTGCAGTAATCCACTTTGTATGGTTCCATAGCCATGTCAATACCAGCGTTTATGGCTATACGGATGGCATCTTTCTTATCCTTGGCAACTTTCTCGCGGGTGTAGAGATTGTTGATGTCGGCCCAGTCGGTCACTATCATTCCGTCCCATTGCAGGTCCTCCTTCAGCCACTTGGTGAGCAGAATCGGATTGGCATGCACCGGGGTGCCATTGATTGAGGAGGAGTTGACCATAAGGGTGAGCGCACCATACTTTATGGCTTCGAGATAGGGAGCGAAATGCTTCTCACGCAAGTCGGATGGTGAGATGTAGGCCGGTGTGCGGTCCTTGCCTGAGAATGGGATGCCGTAACCCATGAAATGCTTGATGGATACGGCTATATGGTTGCCATCCACATGGTTGGGGTCATTACCCTGAAATCCGCGCACTGCTGCGCCACCCATGAGGGCATTGACCAGCGGGTCCTCCCCGTAATTTTCCCAGAATCTGGGCCAGCGGGGGTCGCGGGCAAGGTCGAGGGTGGGTGAGAAAGTCCAGGGGCAGTCGCTCGCGCGGGTCTCGTAGGCAGTGATTTCTGCCGCGCGGCGGGCTATTTCAGTGTCAAACGAAGCCGCCACATTGAGATTCTGCGGGAAGAGAGTGCCGCCGTTGGTATAGGTGGTGCCGTGGTTCTGGTCAAGACCATAGATGAAGGGGATGCCGATATGTTTCATCGAGCTCTCCTGAATCTGAGGTATGATTACATTCCATTCCTTGGCGTCGAGACAGTAGGAGTAGGGTGCGTTGAGTATCGAGCCAACCTTATAGATGCCAAACACGGTATCCATTTTCTCCTTAGAGAGAACGAATTTGCCATTCTTGTCATATCCTCCGAGTATATCCACCTGGATTTGAGTCATCTGACCGATTTTCTCCTCCAGTGTCATCTTGGAGAGTGTATTTTGCACCTTAGCCTCAAGCGCGGGGTCAGGTGGTATGACGGGGAGTGTGATGGATGAGTAGGCGGAGGCGGAAAGAGCGAGGATGCCGCCGCAGAGGAATAACAAAAGTTTTTTCATTGCACAATATAATTAGGTTGGTGAGTTAGAATCTGAGTCAGAATTGGCAGTGTCAGAGTCCTTATTATCCTCCAGTACGGCAGGAAGATTTGGGGTAGGAGCCTTAAGCTCGGGGTAAGAGATGCGCGAGTGATACATAGTGCGCAGTCGCTGTGCGAACACCTCTTTGATTGCCTGCACATCGCGGAACGAGATAGGGGAGTCGTTGTGACGTCCTTCGGCTATCTGCCCGTCGATAATCTTATTGACAAGCGCGGAGATAGCTTCGGGCGAGTGGTCGGTCATGGAGCGTGATGCAGCTTCCACGGCATCAGCCATCATAAGTATGGAGGTCTCCTTGGACTGCGGGTCAGGACCGGGGTAGGAGAATGCCGATTCATCCACCGGTTCGTCAGGATGAGCATTGCGGTAGGTGGTGTAGAAGTAACGGGCGGTCCCTGCGCCATGATGCTCGCGTATGAATTTGCGTATTACCTCCGGAAGTTTGGCTTTTTCGGCCAGGGCGAGTCCTTCGCGCACATGTCCGGTGACTATCCTTGCGCTCTGCAGCGGGTCGAGGGCGTCGTGGGGATTGACTCCATGCTGATTTTCAGTATAGAAGGCTGGATTCTTGATTTTGCCTATGTCGTGGTAGAGGGCGCCGGTACGCACGAGCTGCACGTTGGCACCGATGCGGTTGGCGGCTGCCGACGAGAGATTGCTGACAGCCATGGAGTGATTGAATGTGCCGGGACACTCCTCTGACAGCTCCCTGAGCAGCGGGTTATTGATGTCGCTGAGCTCAACGAGGGTCACACGTGAGGTAAAGCCGAAGATGCGCTCCACCATAAACATGAGCACGTAGCTGAACGAGATGAGGATGGCATTGATTGCGAAGCATCCAAACACCCTCCCCTCTGTCTTGCTGAGTGAGCCTGACTGCATCACCTCCATTGCCACGTAGCTGAGGCTGTAGGCTATGAGGATGAGGGCGGCGGTGCGTATGAGCTGGCTACGGCGGGTGAGGTCCTTGAGCGAGTCGATTGCCACCACGCCGGCTATGAACTGCAGGTATATGAATTCGAGAGAGAACGACGCCACGATGGCGCAGATAAGCACCTCGATGAGGTGGCAGAAGTAGGCCGTGCGCGAATCAAGGAATATGAGTACCAGGATTGGTATCATGGTAAAGGGCACTATGAACAGACCGCTGCGGAATGTGGCGTCCATTGTGAACGCGAAGAGTGTGAACACCCCTATCAGGGTCATGAGGAAGAGCACAGTGCGGTTGTCGTCGAAATAGTCGCGACGGAATATGTAGAGATAGCCGTAGAGAGCGGCGAAAAGTATCACTATATATAGAGTCTGCCCGGCTATCGGGTAGTAATGCTTGCTTATGGTGGTGTTTCCGCGCTCATCGGCAAGTTCCTCGTAGGTTTTCAGCACGGTGGCAAGGCGGGTGGTCACGATGTCGCCCTTGTCAATTATTCGCTCGCCCTGCTGGATTACACCGATGGGTGCCATGGCTTTCTGGTAAGCCTCTTCGAGCACACGGCGTGTGGTGATGGTGTCAAGGAGTATGTTGGGCTGCAACATCTCCGAGAGTTTTGTCTTGGATAGGGCTTCGTGTACGTTATGGTTGCGCAACACGCTGTCAAGATGCTCATAGGCACGGAATGCGGAGCGGTAACGTGCGGTGGGCATCGAAATCGCCACATTATCATGGATGAAGCGGACTGATGGGAGATGCCCCGAAGTGATGCGGGCGTAGGTGTCACGGTCCACTATGCCATTGTCGTATATGTCCCTGATTTGATTGATTATCAGGTTTTTTTGCGCCGGGGTGATGTCAAGGTCCCTGGCGGCGTTGAGGCGTGTGGTATAGTCGGAGATTATGGTCTTCTCGAGGGTGAGGTCACGCATGTATACCGGCTCGAAATTAGCATCGATGCTATCTTTCAGCTTGGCGGCGCTCACAGAGTCGAGATGCACGGGGATGTCAAACGGTGCCGTCAGCAAGGCGTAGCTCCAAGGACGGTTTTCCTCATAGGAATAATGGTTTTCTCCTGAGCGTGGCAGGAAATAGACGATTGCGGCAACTACCCCGATGAAAAGCAGCACACGCAGTGACAGGTCTCGTCGTGACAGATGATTCATAGATATATATTTCGAAATATTGTCCAGAGGATAATGATGGAAAGGACGGTCAGGATTACCGAACGGGAATTGAGCACCCGGTGAAGCACCGGGAACCGCGAGCGCAGATGCCAGGCAACTACCAGGAGCAGAAGCAGGGGGATTTCCAGTATGAACAGGGCATTATAGTGCCATGCCGCCGCGAGGTTGCCGGTGAGCAGTGAGTGGAGTGCTCGTTGGGAACCGCAGCCGGGACATTGCCAACCGGTGAGCTCATGGAACATGCAGCGTGGAAAATAGTTGGTGGAGGGGTCGAGTGTGTAGTACAACGCTACGACCAGTCCGACAGCCACTATAGTCCCTGCAATGAGGACTGAACGAGGAATCCGCTCCGTCATGCTCCCACACTCATGAGAGAGAAGAGGGTGTAGAACGGCTGCACGATGAGTCCGAGCACGAATGAGATAATCACCCACATGGATGCTCTCTCGGATGCTTTCTCGGCTTCAAGATAGTCACCACGGTAATATGCGGGTGAAACCTTCGAGGCATACACTATCGCTATCACGCCTGTGACGATGCAGCAGCAGATGGTGACCACAATCGCCCACACCAGATAGTTCTGCGGCATGGGTGGCTGTCCGGGCTGTTGCTGACCATATGGTTGTTGCTGTCCGTATGGTGCCTGTTGCTGATACCCCGGCTGCTGACTATATGACTGTTGACCATATGGCTGCTGTCCGTATGGTGCCTGTTGCTGATATCCCGGCTGCTGACTATATGGTTGCTGCCCGTATGAGTCAACCGGCACGTTGAACCAGGCAGCGATTTCCGGAATCATTGCCACAGTGGTCCAATCGGGAAGTCCCTCATGCCAAATGGGGGTGTTGAGCGACAACCCGGGCTGCACCCTGAGTTCCTCAAGAGTCTTGGGACCCATCTGGACGTCGTTGATGATAATCCAATATTTCATTTTCGGGTTATTGGTGATGAATTCTTTTTGGTGAAGTTTTTTTTAAGGGGAGAGGGGGAATCGGACTAATCTGACTAATCGGACTAATCAGGGGAATCAGACCAATCCGACCAATCCGACTAATCGGGGGAATCTGACTAATCCGACCAATCTGACTTATCGGACTTATCCGATTGGTCTGATACGTCCGATAGGTCCGATTAGTCCAATAACTCCGATTAGTCCGATTCGTCCGATTCGTCTGCTCTTCCAGCCCTGCTAGCTCTTCCAGCCTCCTTCTCTTCCTCTCTCCTTGTTGGTTAGAAGAATTTTGTCTCTTCGCCGAGGATGTCGGAGAGGAGGTTGTTGGCGAGGCGTGAGGCGCCGATGCGGAAATACTCGTTGGTGGCAACCCACTTTTCGCCGAGGATTTCTTTGACCAGAGTGTAGTACTGCAGCGCTTCCTCGGTGGTGGCTACTCCGCCCGATACCTTGAAACCTACCATGCGCTCGGTCTTTTCGTAATATTCCTTGATGCACTGACACATCACATAGGCTGCCTCAAGCGATGCGCCGGGATACTCCTTGCCGGTAGAGGTCTTGAGGAAGTCGGCTCCCGAGTAGAGCGAGAGGATAGATGCGTTGCGGATATTTTCGGCTGTCTTGAGGGCGCCGGTCTCGAGGATTACCTTCATGATGCTGTCGCGGCATGAGTGCTTCATCTCAGAAATCTGGTCGCACACCTCCTCATAGTCCTTGTCGAAGAAGTCGCCAAGCCCGAATACTATGTCGATTTCGTCGGCGCCGGCTTCGACCGCAAGTCCGATTTCAGCGATTTTGACTTCAATGAAGCTCTGGGCTGAGGGGAAACATCCTGCCACCGAGGCTATATCCACGTCGCTGCATTCGAGCACGGTGCGCACGATGGGTACGAAATTGGGATACACGCAGATTGCCGCCACGTTGGGAAGGTCGCCATGTTCCTGCTCGAAGGCGTTGACACGCTCCACGAAGTCGGCCACTGAGCGCTGTGAGTCGGTGGACTTCAATGTGGTGAGGTCGATAGAGTTGAACATCTGCTTGAGCACTTCCGGTTTGCGGTTTTCCTCAAGGTGCTTGTCAAGAATCTCTTTAACCTTTGCGGCAACTACGGCATCGTCGGTGGTGACGTGGCTGTCGGCTATGACTTGCTGATATTTATCCATAGTGGTGTATATGTTTGTTGTTATAGTTTAGAATTGATAATTCGTTAGTCGGTTGGCGGCTGTGAGCCTGTTTTACTGGCGGAAACGCTCTTTGTCGCGGGCGGTTTTCTTCTCTATGTTGCGGCGGAACGCCTCGGTGAGGTCTACGCCCGTCTGGTTGGCTATGGCGGTGAGCACCCACAGCACATCGGCGAGCTCGTCGGCAAGGTCGTCCATGTCGCCCGGTTTGGCTACCTGGTCGCCATATTTTCGAGCCATGACTTTGGCTACCTCACCGGTCTCCTCGGCGAGTATTGCCATATTGGTGAGTGGTGAGAAGTATTTCACGCCTACAGTGGTTATCCATTCGTCCACTGTTGCCTGGAGTTGCCGCAGCGAGAGTGAGTCGTCGGTGGTAGGTTTGTTATTTATCATGGGGTATTGGGGTGTTATGCTCTGTCATTCACGGAGTTTTGAATCTATAACAATCGTGACCGGACCATCGTTCACCAGCTCCACTTGCATGTCAGCGCCAAACACTCCGGTTTTAACAGTTTTTCCGATTAGCCTTGAGCATTCCGAACAGTAAAGCTCATAGAGTGGTATGGCAAGGTCGTGTCCGGCGGCATGTATGTAGCTCGGGCGGTTACCCTTCCGGGTGGATGCGTTGAGCGTAAACTGACTTACGGCAAGAATCTCGCCTCCGACATCGGTGACGGAGCGGTTCATCACTCCTGCCTCGTCGGGAAATATGCGCATGGCGGCGGTTTTGGCGGCAAGCCATGTCACATCGTCGGGGGTGTCACCCTCGGCAACTCCTACAAGCACCATCAGTCCGCAGCCTATTTCGCTGTGTAGCGTCCCCTCGATGGAGACAGATGAGCGTTTCACTCTTTGTATTACAAGTCGCATAGACTGCAAATATAGTAAATTATTCCCACAACCGTATAAAAACATCCGGGAATTGCATCGGCCGGTGCCGCAATCAGGTACCGTGTTGCCG
>Ga0224483_100486_pt1 | contig 12609 bp, 12 predicted proteins | sample hydfratestSal1_FD_181453 | JGI IMG/M metagenome (GOLD analysis project Ga0224483, IMG submission 181453) | Metatranscriptome of mouse feces microbial communities from Columbus University, Ohio, United States - Sal1 (Metagenome Metatranscriptome) ... | reverse complement strand
GTGGATTTTCATGAAGAAAAAGGCGTTATTTTATTGGATTTTGCAGCAGATGCTGCGCTGGCCCATATTGCAGAAGGTTCGGATTGTTTTCTGGTTTTTTGATTCCCTGATGCTGCATTTTATGCGGGAACCACCGAAGGACCGCGAGAGAAAAAAGCGTGTAATGCTTGTGTTTCCGTTTGCGCTGGGAGACTGTATTTTGTTTATGGGTACGGCGGATTACATGAAAACGCTTTATCCAAAGACGCACTATCGCAGGACTGTTACCTGCCAGAAAGAATACGCGGCACTTTTTTTGCGGGAATTTGAGGATGTTCTGCCTCTTGACTATCGGAGAGCGAGTGTCGATCCGTTTTACCGGATCTATATGCTCTGGCGGCTGCGGAAAGAATACTACGACCTCGCCATCGATCCCATCGGGACAGAAGAATGTTCGCCCAATGTATTTGCCATGCATGTGATCAGTGCCGGAAAAAAGATCGGAGTATTGTCCGTCTCAGACAAAATATGGCAGTGTCCGTCCTGGATCAGGGAACATATTTATGATGAGATCATTTATAATCCTGCAAAGAATCTGCACAGGACAGAATTTTATGCCTGGTTCTGGTCTGAACTCGGAAACTGTTCTTTCAGGCCGAAGCTGGCCAGGCTGCCGGTGAAATGTAGCCTGAAATTGCCAAAGAGATATTTCGTTGTGTTTCCATCCGCAAGCTCACCGGTAAAACGTTGGCCGGCTGAGAATTTTGCCGGGATCGCAGGCCGTATTTTTAAACGGACAGGGTGGCCGCTTGTGCTGTGCGGTACACAGACGGATCTGGACGCAGTGGAGAAGATGAAAAGACGCCTGCCCGCAGGCATGCCGGTAATAGACTATATTTCACAGACATCCGTTATGGATTTTATCGGACTGATCAACGGAGCGGAACTGGTACTGACCAATGACACCAGTGCTTATCATATTGCCGTGGCGGGAGGGCGTAAAACCTGTATTGTGACAGGCGGATATGTGTATGAGACTTTTATCAGATATCCCCGTACCGGATACGGCTGCCAGGAACCGGTCATTGTTTATCGGCGCCGGTCATGCGAAAATTGTAACAATCATTGCCGGCAGCAGTCAGGGGCGGTGTACCCGTGTGTGTTGGATAACAGCGTACAGGAGGTGTGGGATGGGGTTTTGCAGCTTCTTCCGGGAGGAGAATAAGTGAAAAAAGCAGCATTTTTGGATAGAGACGGGACGATAAATGCAGACAGGGGCTATGTATACAGAAAAGAAGACTTTATGTTTCTGCCAGGCGCGGTGGACGGCATGCGAAGAATTGAAAAGCTGGGCTATCGGTTAATCATTATTACCAATCAGTCGGGGATTGGCAGAGGATACTATACGGAATCAGATTATAAAAAGCTGGAGGAATGGATGCTCCGACAGTTGAAGGCACAGGAAGTATCTGTGACTGCCGTTTATTACTGTCCCCATCATCCCAGGGCAGCGATACAAACATATGCACGGATATGCAACTGCAGAAAGCCGGGAACCGGTCTCTTTGAACAGGCGGTCAGGGAGCATCATGTCGATATGTCGCAGTCTGTCGTGATTGGGGATAAAATGCGTGATCTTGCCATCTGCGCCGGGACTTCGGCAAAAGGGTTTCTTATATATTGCGGACAGCAGCAGAAACGGGCGGACGGAATCCGGCAGTTGAAAGGGGGATTAGCAGAAGTAGCGGATATTCTGGAAACATATGAAGACATGGATGAAAGCGGTTATCAGGGAAAAACAAGAGCTTCTGGACAGGCTGGAGAAGTGTGCTTACCTGGATATGGCAGAGGCAGCGGGCCATGAGATGTGTCTTTGCCTGAAACGGGGAAATAAGCTGATACTTGCGGGGAACGGCGGGAGCGCGGCAGATGCCCAGCATTTTGCGGGAGAGATGGCGGGCCGATTTATACGGGAAAGGGTATCTCTCCCGGCCATATCCCTTTGCACGGACCCTACCGTTGTAACCTGCATCGGCAACGATTATGGCTACGGGCAAATATTTGCAAGACAGATAGAAGGGCTTGGTAGGAACGGAGATATTTTTATTCCCATTTCCACAAGCGGCAATTCGGAAAACCTGTTTTATGGAATCAGACAGGCAAGGGACAGACAGATGCAGGTTGTGGGACTGCTGGGAGGGGACGGCGGCAAAATAGCGCCGCTTTGCGACTATGCGCTCAGAGTACCGTCGGACTCCACGGCGAGGATTCAGGAAATACACACATTAACCATACACTTATTTTGTGAACTGATCGAGGACGAGTTGTTCGGGCAGGAAGAATCGTGAATGAAATGACAGGGAAAAACGGCAGATTGACGGAAACGATTTGCAGGGAGTTTGGGTGCAAAAAAATTCTTGTGATTGGAGACTTGATGGTGGATGAATACATTGTGGGAAATGTAAGCCGTCTGTCTCCGGAAGCACCGATTCCGGTTTTAGACAGTAAGAAATGCTCCATGGAGGCAGGAGGCGCCAGTAATGTGGCGCATAATTTAAACAGCCTGGGGGCGGAAGTACTTGTGGCAGGGACAGCGGCAGACGATGAGGCGGGCGGGTGGCTGCGGCGGCATTTTATGCAGCTTCAGATCGGGACGGAGGGAATCATTGCGGAATGTGGAAGACCGACTACGGTGAAGACCCGTTATGCCACAAAAAGCCAGCAGTTGCTGCGGGTGGATGAAGAGGATACACGCAGTATCCTGGAAGCGACACAGGAGAAGCTGTTTCGTTATGTGGAAAAAAATATGGAAGCAATGGATGCGGTTGTGCTCTCCGATTATCAGAAAGGCGTCCTGGAGAATGGGATTTTTGTTCAGCGGATCATTCGGATGTGCCAAAAGTACAGGGTATTGGTGGCGGTGGATTCAAAGAGCCGGAGGATTCGCAGATTCGCCGGTGCAAGTTTTATCAAACCCAACAATCTGGAACTGGAAGCGGCGGTGAATATCAGAATTGTGGATGATGGCAGCTTTGAGCAGGCAGGAAGGATGTATCTGAAGGAATCGGGAGCAGAAGTGCTTCTTGTTACCAGGGGCAGTAAGGGGATATCTGTCTTTTGGCCGGGAAAAGCCCGCCAGGATTATCCGGCGCGGGATGCACAGGTGTATGATGTATGCGGGGCAGGAGACACCGTGATCAGCACGGTCACACTTGCGCTGGTGTGTGGGCTTTCCATGGGAGAAGCGGTCAGGCTTGCCAATATTGCCGCCGGAATCAGCATAAGCAGAACAGGTACGGTTGTGGTAACGTCTGAAGAACTGATGAGGAGCGTTTATGAAAGCGAAGATTGTTGCATTGGATAAGCTGATAAGGATCGGAGATGGGTGCAGGGCACAGGGAAAGAAGATTGTTTCTGCCGGCGGGTGTTTTGATATCCTTCATGCCGGCCATATAGCTTATCTGGAAGAAGCCGCGGTACTGGGCGATCTCCTTGTGATCTTTTTAAATTCGGATCATTCGGTGCATAGGCTGAAAGGCATGGAAAGGCCTGTTGTACCGCAGGCAGAGCGGGCCGCAGTACTCGCAGGAGTGGGCTGTGTGGATTATATCTGTCTCTTTGATGAGCAGAGCCCCTGTGAGTGTATCAGAAAAGTAAAGCCGGATATTTTCGTAAAAGGGAGTGAGTATCAGGGGCGGCCGATCCCGGAAACGGAGGTGCTGCACAGTTACGGAGGCCGGGTGGAATTTATAAATATGGTAAACGGATGTTCCACTACGAATATAATTCAGAAGATAAGAGAGGGATACAGGGAATGATGATCGTAACAGGCGGGGCAGGATTTATCGGGAGTTGCATTGTCCGGACATTAAATGATATGGGGATTGAGGATATTATCATTGTGGACCATATCGGGAAAACAGATAAATGGCTCAATCTTAGGAATAAAAAATATCTGGAATACATCGGCAGGGACAGACTGCCCGAGAGGCTTCCCGCCTATGCCGGCAGAGTCACACATGTGATACATATGGGCGCCTGTTCCGCTACCACGGAAAAGGATTTTGATTTTCTCTGTGACAATAATGTAGCATATTCAAAAATGCTGTGGGATTTCTGCGCAAAACATCAGATCAGTTTTCTCTATGCCAGCAGTGCCGCCACCTACGGAGACGGGAGCATTGGATTTGACGACCAAAAGGGGATTGAAAGTTTGCGCCCTTTGAACGGGTATGGTTATTCCAAACAGCTTTTCGATTTGTGGGCAGAGCGTCAGAGCGTATGTCCTGGGCAGCATGTGGGATTTAAGTTTTTTAATGTGTATGGGCCGAACGAATATTTCAAAGGCGAAATGGCAAGCGTGGTTTTCCATACATTTTGCCGGATCAGACAAAAAGGGGAGATGCGGCTTTTTAAATCTTACAGAGAGGGCTGTGGGGACGGAATGCAGAGTAGGGATTTTATTTATGTGAAAGATGTATGCAGGGTGATCCGGTTTATGATAGAACATCCGCATATAAATGGCCTGTTCAATCTGGGGACGGGAAAAGCGAGAACTTTTTACGATCTGGCGGCGGCTGTTTTTTCCGCGATGGGGATGGAACCCAATATAAAATATGTGGAAATGCCGGCGGAGCTGCGCGACAAATATCAGTATTATACCCGGGCAGATATGAAGAAGCTGTATGCCGCAGGATGTGGGGAAGCCTGCTACAGCCTGGAAGACGGTATCAGAGACTATGTACAGGGATATCTGCTGCGGGGCTGTGAGGTATATTAGGTGGGGCGGGTGTTTTTCTTTAGGGTTATGGCATTGCCTGTGACGGTGTTGCTGCAAACATGGGTTTTGTGGAAAGATAAGGGAAAGGCGGCGGCGCTTTTGACATCGGCGGCGGAGATGTGGAAAGCACAGGGAATCAGGCAGGTATGTGCGGCCGCGTATTCCGTGGCGGAGGGACGGATACGGACTGTTTTTTTCCGTTTGTGGGGAAGCAGGCATCGGGACGGATCTCTCCACATTGCCTTTTGTCCTACCGGCGGACTGGGCGATTATATTATCAGCGCCAGGCTGCTGGAAGAAATCAGGACGATTTGCCCGATGAAGGTAACTGTTTTCTGCGAAAAGCCCACATATGGGAAAGCAGTTTACGGCATGGGAGAGGATGTGAGAGTCTCCGGATACGAAAATTTTGAGCGGGAACGGTGGGGCTGTGATCTCGCCCTGTATGTGGAGCATTTTGTACATATTAAAAATGCAGACCGGAAACGGCTGAAGATGCTGTCGCCGGAATTGTACCGCAGAGTCCATCTGATTCGCAGACACTGGAAGAGACTGTATGTGGAAACAGGTGAGCAGTGTTACCGCGAGCGGGTTCAGTTTGAGAGGTGCAGGACGCTGGGACTGAATAGGTGGACCGAACTGCGCATGGGCGGGGCTTTTCAGATGGCAGATCAGAAAGTACGGATACCGATGCAGGAATCTTATGGCGCCATGTGGAACAGGCGGGGGATGGGAAGTAAGAGATACATCACAGTGAATTATGGTACGGATCGTATGCGGCGCAGGGGGCGGCAGGTAAAGTTGTGGCCCAAGACCTATTATGAAAGGCTGATCAGGGAATGCAGGAAGGACATACCGGGCAGCGCATTTATTCAGATTGGTGATGCGCAGGCAGAACGGATTGCGGGAGCGGATCTGTATCTGCTGGGAGAGAACCTGGAATTGATTAAATGGGTACTGCGGGGCGCGTTCTGCCATATTGACTGTGAGGGCGGGCTGGTTCATCTGGCGACGCAGTTGGGGACGAAATGTATTGTCGTGTTCGGCCCGACTCCGGTTCATATGTATGCCTATCCGCAGAATCGTAATCTCCAAAGCGGACAGTGCCAAAACTGTATGGGACTTCATAAAGACTGGGCATACCACTGCTTCCGGGGAGAGGAAGAGGCGGCATGTATGCGTGCGGTCACGTGGGATATGGTTTTCCGGGAACTGCGCCGGCTTGTGGCGGCAGATGATCCGGAAGATAAAGGAAAGGCGCAGGAAGATGAGACTGTTTCTCCGGGATATATGGAAATATAGAAAATATATGATTCGTGCTGCAAAAGCCGAGCTGAGATCAGAAGTGACCAACGCTTATCTGGACTGGTTCTGGTGGGTGCTGGAACCGGTCTGTAATATGCTGATCTATTATCTGATCTTTGGAATTGTATTCCTCAATTCCGAGCGCTATTATCTGGTGTTTATTTATTCGTCCATCACGATGTGGACGTTCTTTCAAAAAACGATGGTAAGCAGTGTGCAGTTGATCCGGGACAGCAAAGCGATCATTACGAAAGTATATCTTCCCAAGCCGGTGCTGTTGCTGGAGAAGATGGTACTGAACGCCTTTAAAATGGCAATTTCAGCGGTGATAGTCGTAGTGCTGATGCTTCCCTACAGAGTGCCGGTGGACGCTCATCTGGCAGGCCTGATACCGGTGCTTTGCGTTTTCTTCCTGTTTACTTATGGATGCGGCTGTATTCTGATGCATTTCGGAGTCTATGTGAGCGATCTGGCCTATATTGTGTCCATTGTGCTGAACATGCTGTTCTATTTTACCGGTATCTTTTATTCGGTGCAAGACTGCATTCCCGCTCCCTGGGGAAGTGTATTTGAGGCGATGAATCCGCTGGCGTTCCTGATCGCCCAGATGAGAAATGCACTGATTTATCAAAATCCCGTCGCGGTAAGGGGAATGCTGTGCTGGCTGGTCGGGGCGCTGATTCTGGCGGTGCTGGGAAGCCGGATTGTTTACCGGTATGAAAATACATATGTAAAGGTGATATGATGACGGACGTACAGATTGCCATAGACATAGAGAAGCTATGTATTGCGTATCAGCCCATGCAGGATGTCTCCATTGTAAAAAATATGTTCCATAACAGGTTAAAACGGGATAAAAAAATCCGTGCGCTCACAGATATTTCTTTTACCGTGCATAAGGGGGAAGTCCTCGGTGTCGTGGGTAAAAACGGGAGTGGAAAATCCACGCTTCTAAAGGCGCTTGCCGGCATTTTCAGGCCGGACGGAGGAAGAATCGATTTATGTGGTAATACCATTTCTCTGATGTCCATCGGTGTGGGATTTAACGATCAGATCAGTGGAAGGGAAAATATTATTTTATCCGGGATGCTGTTGGGGTTTTCTGAGAGCGAGATGTATGAAAAGATGGAAGATATCATTGACTTTGCGGAGATAGGAGAGTTTATAGATATGCCGGTGAGGGTCTATTCCAGCGGGATGCATTCCAAACTGGCATTTGCCATTACTGCCAGTCTTGAAACGGATATTCTGTTGGTGGATGAGGTGCTCAGTGTGGGAGACGAAAAATTCAGAAAGAAAAGCCTTTCCCGGATGCAGCGCCTGATAGGGGACAGAGACAGGACCGTGCTCCTGGTGTCTCATGATCTGACAACTGTAAAAGAAATCTGCAACAGGGTATTGTGGCTTCATGACGGGCAGATGAAACGGATTGGCGATACAGAAGGCGTGCTGGAAGAATACAAGGAATTTATGTTGTAGAGGAAAAACGGATGGGGAAACTGAGAACGGCGGCCATGCTCGTGCATGACTATCTGAAATACAGGGCAGGGCAGCAGGAAAAAGGATTGCAGCAGAAATATAATATGGTGGAACTGGGAAAAATGGAATCCTGCCTGCAGATTGCCGTCAGACCCACAGGCGGGTTGGGGGACTATATCATCAGTGCGAAATTTACGGATGAACTGTACCAATATGGGCCATGCAGGATAGATGTATACTGCGAGAAAATGGAATTTGGGGAAGCCATATATTCTCCACGGCCTTTTATCAGGGTCTTTCCGGCATCCATGTATGAAAATTCCGCCTGGCAGTACGATCTGGCGATGACAGTGGAACATTTTGTCCATATCAATTTTTATAATGCGAAAAAACTGTTTGATCTGTCTCCGGAGTTATTTCGGATTGTTGAAGAGATCAGAGAGGCATGGGATTCTTTGTATTTACCCGTTTCCCGGCAGTGTTATCGCGAGATGGTACATTTCAGACAGATGGAATTGCTTGGGCTGGACAGATATACGGAACTGAGGATGGGAGAACGGTTTAAAATATGTGATAAATGGAGCGGCATCTATCTGACAAAAGAGGGGGAGCGGCATTTTAAAGACCTGAAATTAGATGGAACGGAGTATGTCACCTGTAATTATGGTGCGGACAGTATGGGAAAAAGACGCATGCAGTTGAAAGTTTGGCCCCGTGCATATTATGAAAAACTGATTGAAAAAATCCATGCAGAATATTCCTGGCTGCGGGTTGTGCAGACAGGAGGGCCGAAAGCAGAGCGGCTCCAGGGGGCAGATATCTGTGTATTGGGAGCAGATCTGGAAACCGTGAAATGGATTTTGAAAGGTTCCCTGTGCCATATCGACTGTGAGGGAGGGCTGGTACATATGGCCACACAGTTGGCCACCCATTGCATTGTCCTGTTCGGGCCGACTCCCTTGGCGATGTATGGCTATGAGCAGAATACCAATCTGGTAAATCCCCAATGCAATAATTGTATGGGAATCTATGATCAATGGGCATTTTCCTGTTTCAGAGGGGAAATGTTTCCTCCGTGTATGTATGGAATCACACCGGAAGAAGTATTTGAAAAACTGCGGGGTATTTTAAACAGGGAAAGAGGCGGATGGACAGAGTATATGTACAGGCCGGATGAACGGCCGGAAGCCATGGAGATAACCGTTCGCAGTGGTCCGGGGCGATTGAACCGGGCAATATTTCACGGTTTAGAGAAATACAAAACGTTTTATCAACGGGTTGACCGGGCATTACAATGTTTTTCTGTCAGGACAGTGATTGCGATCAGCCCTGAAAGGGATATTCTTCCCGCTTTACTTGCGGAACAAAATTATGAAGTCCTGTGTTATGATGAAAATTACGGGTTCGGGAACAAAGAGCCGCCGGAGTTTTATACGTTTATCAGGCGTGGAACAAGACTGGGAATTGATTACAGGCTGTCGTCGCCTGCTGCTATTCCACGGGAATCAGCATCGGCGGATCTGGTGCTCCTGTATGGCCATACTGCGTCCGAAAAATATGTGATAAGGGAAACAGTCAGGCTGCTGCGGCAGGACGGACATTATATACTGGCGGATGAATAAGGAGAATGACGTGAATTATTTTAAAGAAATAAGAGAAAGACTGATTCATATTGAAGAGAAAATGAACGCGGCGAATCTGGGGCAGGAGAGTGGAGAGGAATCCTTTCATCATTGCAGAGATCAGTGGTGGGGAGGATTTACTTATGCGCAGCACGGTGACGATCTCATCATTCTGAATATTTTTCATACTCTGGGAATCAGAGAATTTCGCTACCTTGATATCGGGGCACATCATCCATACCATATCAGCAACACGGCACTGCTGTATGAACAGGGACACAGGGGGATTAATATAGAGGCCAATCCCAATCTGATTGCCCTGTTTCGGAAATACAGGCCAGAAGATCAGAACATAAATGTAGGCGTGGGGATGCAGGAAGGGGTATTGCCTTTTTACATGATTGATGATTTTTCCGGGAGAAATACATTTTCCAGGGAAGCGGCCGAAGCATTTGTCAGGGAGTATCCGGAATTTTCCATAACACAGATACAGCAGATCCCGGTCGTTACCCTGCATGATATTGTAGAAAGATACTGCGGGCATGTGTTTCCGGAGTTTCTTTCTATTGACGTGGAGGGTCTGGATTATGATATATTGCAAAGTATAGATATGGAAAACAAACCAAAGATAATTGATGTGGAGGTCGAATTTGCAGGGGGTGATAACAGTCGTTCCATCGTTGCACTGTTGCGGGAAAAGGGATATTTCCCGTATTTTCGGGCAGGAAGCAATCTGATTTTTGTGGAGCATGCATGGAGAGACGCGCTTCTTTGACTGTAGTATTTTTATCATATTTTTGATACACTATAGCAAGTGATAACAGACAGTCAGAGATTGGCAGGAGGAAATGACAATGACAGATGTGATTATTATCGGTTCGGGCCCTGCGGGGCTGACGGCGGCGATTTATGCCAGGCGGGCAGGGTTTTCCACCCTTGTGATCGAGAAGGCCCCTATGAGCGGCGGACAGATTATGAATACGTTTGAAGTGGACAATTATCCCGGTCTGCAGGGAATCGGCGGTTTTGAAATGGGTATGAAATTCAGGGAACATGCAGAAACCATGGAAGCTGTGTTTGTGGAAGGGCTGGTGGAAGAAATACGGGTGGCCGGCGATGTACGGGAAGTGATTACGCAGAATGAGACATTTTGTGCGAAAGCGGTGATCATAGCGGCCGGCGCGTCGGTGGCCACGCTGGGGGTTCCCGGTGAAGATACACTGCGCGGCCGGGGCATCTCTTATTGTGCTACCTGTGACGGCGCTTTCTTTCGCAATAAAGTGACGGCTGTCATCGGGGGCGGAGATGTGGCGGTGGAGGATGCCATATACCTGTCCAGATTTTGCAGTAAAGTATATGTGATCCACAGAAGGGATAAGCTGCGGGCGGCGGATATGCTGCAGCAGAAACTGTTCTCCCTGGAGAATGTGGAGATGGTATGGGACAGTCAGGTAGAGCGCATAAGCGGTTCGCAGCAAGTGGAAAGTATCCATGTGGTAAACCGTAAAAGCGGCGCGGAGACGGATCTGGAAGTAGCCGGTGTGTTTATTGCGGTGGGAATCCGCCCGCTGTCCGGCGCTTTTACCGCACTGGTGCATACGGATGAGGACGGTTATATTGTGGCGGACGAGGATTGCCGCACCAATGTGCCGGGGATATTTGTGGCGGGTGATATCCGCACCAAAAAACTGCGCCAGGTAGTGACGGCAGTGGCGGATGGGGCCAATGCGGTTGCAGGAGTGGAAGAATATTTTCTGCAGCTTGTATAATCAAGGATTCGGCTTTTCAGAGGCTTTTTTGATGTTTCCTGTGGGCTGCTGCGGGTGGTCTGGCGAAACCAGAAGTTGGAAAATATGTTCGGTGTTGACAAACGCGTTTTACGATGATATATTCTATTTAAAGAATTTAACAATTTCGTAACAAATTTTAATATATTAGAAATAGTGATTCATCAAAGAAAAAACAGACCACGTTTGGAGGACATTATGAAACATAAGAATGCAAAATTGGCTGCATATGCACTGGTTGGGGTATTGGCTGTCGGAGGCGTCTGCGTGAATGTGGATGCGACCGGCGTATCTTCCCTCCTTCCTGCTGCCGGGCTTGCGCTGACCATGGAAGAAGGCAGTTCCCAGGAAGAAGTCGCTTCCGCAAAGGATGTAACGCCCGCTCAGGCAAAAGAGAAGAAAAACAATTCTGGAAAGAAAACAGAATCCACAACAGCAGGCAAGAGTGCTTCGGGAACAGAAAACAAAGAAAAAACAGAAAAAACAGCAAGAGACGTAAACGAAAAGTCAAAAGAAAAGGAAGCTCCTGCGAATACGGAAACATCTGCAAAAGAAACCGAAAAGAACGCGGCAGAGGAAGAAAAGGAAAAATTGTCACAGGAAGAGAAGGCGTTTTCCAAACTGGTTATAGCAAAAGTAAACGATTATGTGAATATCAGAAGTATTCCCAGCGAGGAAGGAGAAATCCTTGGGAAGCTGTATGATAAATCTGTAGGCGACTTTATTGAGGAAGAAAACGGCTGGTATAAGATTAAATCCGGTACGGTAACAGGTTATGTAAAAGGAGAATATTGTGTCACCGGCGAAGAAGCGGTAGCTCTTGCCAAAGAGGTAGGCACAAGAGTGGCCACTGTCACAACGACCACATTGAAGGTAAGAGAAGCGGAAAGTACCGATGCACCGGTTCTGGGCCTGGTTCCCATAGATGAGGAATTATCCGTTGTAGAAGAACTGGACGGATGGGTGAAGGTGGATATCGAAGAAGGTTACGGCTATGTGTCATCCGAATTCGTATCCCTGCGCACAGATTTTGTAAAGGCTGAGTCCAGAGAAGAAGAGGAAGCAAGGCTTCAGAAGGAAGAAGAGGCAAAGAAAGCGGCGAAAGAGGCTGCCCGGAAGGCAGAGGAAAAAGTCGCAAAAGATAAAGCGGAGAAAGCAGCCGCACAGGAAAAGGAAAAGAAGAAAGCACAGGAAGGTCAGGAAGGACAGCAGCAGGCAGAAGCGCCGGCACCCGCACCCGCACCGGCTCCCACCAGCGGCGGAAGCGATCTCGGAAACGCGGTTGTGGACTATGCAATGCAGTTTGTAGGCAATCCCTATGTATATGGCGGAACCAGCCTGACAAACGGAGCGGACTGCTCAGGATTTGTTATGAGTGTGTATAAGAATTTCGGGGTTTCTCTCCCTCATTCTTCATCCGCTGACAGAAGCCAGGGATATGATGTAGGCGGCCTTGCAAATGCACAGCCCGGTGATATTGTATGCTACTCCGGCCATGTGGGAATTTATGCAGGCAACGGACAGATTGTCCATGCAAGTACGAGCAAGACAGGAATTATCGTATCTAACGCAAATTACCGGAATGTACTTGCTGTAAGAAGAATTTTCTAATCGTTTATCCCCCCAGGGGTGTTGGAAATTGTATCATGAGAAGGTG
>Ga0224483_100485_pt1 | contig 12644 bp, 14 predicted proteins | sample hydfratestSal1_FD_181453 | JGI IMG/M metagenome (GOLD analysis project Ga0224483, IMG submission 181453) | Metatranscriptome of mouse feces microbial communities from Columbus University, Ohio, United States - Sal1 (Metagenome Metatranscriptome) ... | reverse complement strand
GAAAGACATGTTCTAATATGCCACTACAAATTTATATGAGGTGTTTCATGAATAAAAGATTAACCGCACTACTTATATCTGTTCTTTTGCTCTTATCCGGCTGCTCGGGGCTTCCTCAAAAGAAGAGCCAGGTCTACACGGATACACTTTTTGACACAGTGGTACGTATTGAGATCATCGACTCTGCCAGTGAAGAAGTACTGAAGGGATGCAAGGAGATCTGCCGAAAATACGACGCCATGTTCTCCAACAAAACCGAAGACAGTGAGATCTCGCAGATCAACAATGCAGGCGGCAACCCCGTCGAAGTATCCCCGGAGACAGTCACTTTGATCAAGAAGGCGATCTACTACAGCGACCTGTCAAACGGAGTCTTTGACATCACCATCGCCCCCGTATCCAATCTGTGGGACTTCCATTCCGATGAACCTGTTCCTCCTGCTCCTGAGACGGTTGCAGAAGCCGTAAGCCATGTGGATTATAAGAATATCCTGATCAAAGACAATACCGTACAGCTTTTGGATCCTTATGCCGCCATTGATGTCGGCGCCATCGCCAAAGGCTATATCGCAGACAGGCTGAAAGAATATCTGAAAGACCACGGCATCCGCCGCGCGATCATTGATCTGGGCGGCAACGTGCTTGCCATGGGCAAGAAATTAGACGGGTCTGATTATAATATCGGGATCCAGAAACCTTTTGACCGCACCGGAGAGCCGATCACCTCTGTCCGCCTGTCAAATAAATCCATCGTAACATCCGGTACTTATCAGCGCTATTTCGAATCGGAAGGCAGCATGTACCACCACATACTGGATCCGCATACCGGCTACCCCTGTGAAAATAACCTTCGCAGCGTCACGATCATCACGAACTCCTCCCTCACAGCCGACGCACTAAGCACCACCTGTTTCCTTCTCGGCTATGATAAGGGGCTCAGGCTGGTCGATCAGTTGGACAATGTAGACGCCGTCTTTATCACGGATGATAATGCAATACATTATTCCAAGAACTTTCAGCATAAACAATGATCCGGTACAAACCGACGATCCTAAAAACACAAAAAGCCGGGAAGCAACGATTACCGTGCTTCCCGATCAACGTGTCCTTAACTTAAAGTCAAACAAATTCTTTAGTAAAAAGCTCCCGAACCAACTGCGCCAAATATCATCGTACCAAATAAAACCACAAAGATCAGATAGACTGCAAGCACGATCCCCATAATGATCAGTTGGGCGCGGCAGAAATTCCTCCGGTTAATGTTCGTAGTCTTGCTGAACGCCCAGATGAAATAAATGATAATCCCGAAACATGGGACCATCGCCGCCAGCAGGGTAAGGATCCAGTCACCCATGGACATCGGAGACGTATCCTGTCCCTGTCCGTAGGAATTATAATTCCCGGTATTATAACTATAGTTGTCCTGATAATTATAATGATTCGGCTGGTAATTATTCTGCTGGTCATATCCATTCTGCTGGCCATAATTATAACTATTCGAGCTATTCGCCTGATTCTGCTGATTATAATATTGCTGCTGATTATAATTATAGGCACTCTGGTCATTCTGGTTCCCATACTGATACTGCTGGCCGCCGTAGGGCTGCTGTCCCGCATTCGGATCCGTGTACTGACGTCCGGCGTTCGGATCTGTATACTGCTGTCCTGCATCTGATCCCGCCTGCGTTGTATTAGAATCCGCATTCTGTCCTTCACCATCCGGCTTTTTAGACAGATTCACCGGGGCGCCCGGGGTGTTGTCTTCTTTTGGTGTATTTTCAAAATTATTGTCCATAGTAATATCCTCCTCGTAAAACACTTATTACTTACTCGTTTATTCTACCACGGAAAGCGGGTAATTTCAATCACTTCTAAAGTATAATCCAACCCGCAAGTATACGCAGCAGGTTCCGTCTATAATAACTCATAGGCGGATCTCCGGGAAAGTAATTCGCCATCCTCCATATATAGAATATCACCATCCCGATCATCAGCAGAAGCAGGAAGGCATTCAGATATTTCCCCATCTTCTGCTTTCTGACATAACGGTTCCACCCGAACATCCCTGCATACACAACGATCAGATAGATAAAGGGATGCATCCGAAACGCCCCTGTAAAATCCAACCGAAGCAGCCGGAATCCGGCTCTTGTAAGCCCGCACCCCGGACAGGGGAATCCTGTGATCATCACCATCGGGCACAGGCTGTACAGATACTTCAAGCCCAATACAAAATAGGCGATTATCAACATAATCGCCCATCTTATATCCTTGATATCTTTCCACAACAGCAAGAAAGCCTCATAGATCGTCTGTCTGAAAGTTCGTCTCATATCCATACACTTCCTATCTGCTATCTGTCAAAACATCGCTTTTTATTACATAATACATTTCTTCGGACACTTCTCCGCACATTTGCCGCAGTCCGTACATTTCTCCGGATCAATATGTGCAACGTTGCCCTCTACCTTAATGGCGTCAGACTCACAGACCTTCTCGCACATCTTACATCCGATACATCCCACGGAACAAGCCTTCATCACATCCTTGCCCTTATCATGAGAGCTGCACTGCACCAGATGCTTCTGGTCATACGGCACAAGCTCAATAAGCTTCTTCGGACATGCGGCGATACACTTACTGCAAGCCTTACATTCTTCCTTATCCACGACGGCAACCCCGTCCACGATATGGATGGCGTCAAACGGACATTCCTTCACACAGCTTCCCTCGCCAAGACATCCATAATTACAGGACTTCGGGCCTCCCGCCTGCATCATGTTCACCATGATGCAATCATTGAGTCCATGATACTCATAGTCCTTGCCCGCCTTATCACAGGTTCCCGCACATTTGACGAATGCAACCTGACGTGCCTGGGAGCCGGCTTCCACGCCCATGATGGCGCCGATCTTCTCCGCTACCGGAGCGCCGCCTACCGGGCATCCGCTGATCTCCGCCTCGCCCTTGACGATCGCCGCCGCAAGGCCGGAGCATCCCGCGTAACCGCATCCGCCGCAGTTATTTCCCGGAAGCACACCCGTGATAGCTTCTTCTCTCTCATCTACCTCTACCGCAAATTTCTTGCCTGCCACACCAAGGAACACACCAATGAATAAACCGGTGCCGCCCACGATCACAGCAGCAATTATAATACCTGTAACACTCATCGTTACGCTCCCTCCTATATCAGTCCAGAGAATCCACAGAACGCAATAGCCATAAGAGTGGCTGTCACCAGCACGATCGGCGTTCCCTGGAAGGACTCAGAAATGTCATTATACTCAATCTTCTCGCGGATTCCCGCCATGATCACGATAGCGATCAGGAATCCTATAGATGTTCCGATACCATAGATCACACCCTGAAGGATATTATATTCCTTCTGCACGTTGGTCAGCGCAACGCCGAGAACGGCACAGTTGGTCGTGATCAGAGGAAGGTACACGCCAAGCGCATTATACAGCGGCGGCATCGCCTTCTTCAGGAACATCTCTACGAACTGAACCAGCGCCGCAATGATCAGGATGAACACTATGGTCTGCAGATATTCAAATCCCAGCGGCGACAATATAAACTTATAGATCAATCCCGTGACAAATGAGGCTATGGTGATAACGAACACTACCGCTCCGCCCATACCTGCCGCCGTATCCACCTTCTTGGATACGCCAAGGAACGGACAGATCCCCAAAAACTGGCTGAGTACAACGTTATTCACAAGGGCTGATCCTATTGCAATAATCAATAATTCTTTCATCTATGTACTCCTCCTACTTTTCATTTCCCGTCGGGAAGATCTTACCGACGCACGCACTGTTACCGCAGGAAGCACAGCCTTCTTGGCATCCCGTCGATCCTACCGCCTTCTTCCCCTTCTTCGCCGCATTGATCTTTGCCTTGTTCTGCAAAGCTACAAGGAACGCAAGCACCAGGAACGCTCCCGGAGGAAGGATGAAGATCGTAACCGGAACATATCCTCCCTTCCCCGCCGCAGCATCTGCTAACGGAAGGATCTGCTGTCCGAAGACCGCGCCGGTACCGATCAGTTCACGTACCATACCGATCGCCGCCAGGCCTACCGTAAATCCAAGGCCCATACCGATACCGTCGAAGATGGACGGCAGCACCGGGTTCTTAGAAGCGTAACTCTCCGCACGGCCAAGAATGATACAGTTTACCACGATCAGCGGAATATAAAGTCCAAGTGAATCATAAAGACTTGGAACAAAGCCTTGCAGCAGGAACTGTACAATGGTTACAAAGGATGCCACAACTACGATGAACGCCGGCATTCTGACAGAATCCGGAATGATCTTACGCAGCATGGAGATCAGCATATTCGACAGCACAAGCACGACTGTCGTAGACAGTCCCATACCTACGCCGTTAACGGCGGACGTCGTAACCGCCAAGGTCGGACACATACCCAGCATCAGAACGAAGGTAGGGTTTTCTTTGACCAGGCCGTTATAGATTCTTTCGGTACAATTATTCATCTTACTACCTCCTATTCCTTATTGAAATACAGCCTGATAATATCCAAGCGCCGCATTGACGGCTCCTGTCACGGATCTGGATGTGATGGTAGCGCCGCTTAACGCGTCGATCGGCTCCCCGTCTCCGCCATCCTTGGATACTACAAACTTCTCTGTCTGTTTTCCTTCATACTGCCCGTAGAATGCGGGTTCTGCCGCCTTCATACCAAGACCTGCCGTCTCATTGATGGACAGGATGGAAACACCGTTCACCGTACCGTCGCTGGTGATACCTACCGTGACCGTTATACTGCCGCCGAAACCGTCCTTATCCGTAGCCGTCACTACATATCCCATATCACCTACCGTACAAGCCTCGTCGATGGTTCCGTTGACGCCCATATCGGCAAGCGCCTTGCCGGCGGCTTTCTCATCAAGCTCTACCTGCTCAAAATCATTGATATCCGCCTCCGGAAATACCATCTGCCATGCTTCCTTCTTCGCCGTCTCCTGCGCCTGGGCGATCGGAGCCTTCGTGACCTCATATACCAGTCCGAGGCCAAGCCCCGCAACCAGCGTGATCATTGTCAGGATCAATGTATTCTTAACTATCTTATTCATTACTTCTCTCCTCCTTTACCAAATGGCTTTGGAAGAGTAACTCTCTCGATCAACGGCACGATAAGGTTGCTGATGATGATCGCATAGGATACACCTTCCGCAGAACCGCCGAAGAGACGGAACAGGCCGGTCAGGATACCAAGAAGCATACCATAGACGATCTGACCCTTCTTTGTGATCGGTGACGTTACATAATCGGTAGCCATAAACCATGCGCCAAGCATAAGACCGCCTCCGCAAAGATGAGCGGTAATATACTGAGGATCAAAGAATCCCACGTCCGGATTCGCAAAATGTCCGAAGATCCCGATGAAAACCACAAAGGTCGCGATATAAGTCCCAGGGATCCGAAGATCGATCACGCCCATAAGGATCAGGAAGATCGCGCCGATGATGATGGCGATCACAGAAGTCTCACCGATGGTTCCCGGGATACTGCCAAGCAGCATGCTCATACTGTCTACAGCCTCTCCGCTTTTTAACTGTGCCAGAGGCGTCGGTCCTGTCACTCCGTCATAGACGAAGGTCGTCATCTGGCTGGTAAATGAGATCAACAGGAAACACCTTGCCCCAAGAGCCGGGTTCATGAAGTTCTGCCCAAGCCCTCCGAAGAGCTGCTTCACGATCAGGATCGCAAAGATACCGCCGAGCACACCCATCCACCAGGGCGCGGATGCCGGCATATTAAGCCCCAAGAGCAATCCGGTGACCACGGCGCTGAAATCGTCTACCGTGATCTTCTTATGCATGAATTTCTCATATATGTATTCTGTCAGAACCGCGGATGCCGTCGTACAGATCAGCATCACCAGGGCTGGCAGTTTAAAGTTCCATACACCAAAGGCAGAAGCCGGCAACAGTGCGATCGTTACATACAGCATGATCTTACCCGATGTATCTTTGGAACGTATATGTGGTGAAGATGACATTTTTAACTTGTTCTCACTCACGTTTGTTCACCTCTTCCTCTCTTTATCATTCTTATCCCCTTCATTCCGATACCCTGCCGGGGATGAATCTCGCTTTTATTTCTTCTTACGGTTCGCAAGCGCGATCTTCCTCATAGAACCGATCGCCTGCTTAAGCGGCCTCTTTGCCGGACATACGAAACTGCAGGAACCGCATTCCATACATTCCAGACCCTCACGCTTCGTAAACGCCGCCTCGTCATGATGCTCTGCATAATCCGCAAGCCTTGACGGGATCAAACGGCTGGGACAGGCGTCCACACAGCGTCCGCAGTTGATACACGCCGTCGGCTCGTACTGCGCCACCTCGTCCTTCGTAAGGCACAGAATAGATGAAGAAGTCTTCGTGATCGGAACGTCCAGGGAAAACATAGAAAATCCCATCATCGGCCCGCCGGAGATCACCTTCTGGGGCTCGCTCTTATATCCGCCCGCCGCATCGATCAGCTCTGCCTGGTTCAGACCGAAGGGAACACGGAAATTCCCCGGTTCGTTCACGGCATCGCCGCTCACGGTCGTGACACGCTCCATAGACGGTTTCCCTTCCGCCACAGCCTCGTAGATACTGATGATCGTAGCAACATTATCTACCACACAGCCTGCATCCGCAGGAAGCATTGCCGAGTTGATGGCTCTTCCTGTCGTCGCATAGATCAGCTGACGCTCGCCGCCCTGCGGGTACTTCGTCTTAAGCGCGAGCACTTCCATCCTTGGCTCGTCCTTGGTAAGTTCTTTTAATTTCTCGATACAGTCAGGCTTATTATCTTCCACCCCAAATATGCCCTTTGCATTGTCAAAGAGCTTAAGGATAATCTTCATACCGCCTACCAGTTTCTCCGGTATCTCCAGCATACATCTGTAGTCTGCCGTGATATACGGTTCACATTCCGCACAGTTTGCTATGATATAGTCGATCTTATCTGGTTCTTTCGGGGAGAGCTTCACTCTGGTCGGGAAACCTGCGCCGCCCATACCTACGATTCCCGCGTTGCCGATGGTGTTAAGGATCTCCTCTTTGGTCATCTCATCTAATGGTTTGACCTCCGGATACTCCACCTCTTCATACTCTCCGTCGTTCTCGATCACGATACTGTTCACTGTCCCGCCTGTCGGGTTCAGGTGCGGGGCAATGGCCTTAACCTTTCCAGAAACTGACGCATAGATCGGCGCCGATACAAATCCCCCGGCTTCTGCTATCATCTGGCCCTTCAGAACACGGTCGCCGACTGCCACAACCGGACTCGCCGGAGCGCCGATATGCTGTGATACCGGATATACCAGATCCCCTTTGGGTCTTACTTCGACAATCGCCTTATCCTTTGCCAGGCTCTTGCCGTCATCCGGGTGGATACCACCCTTAAATGTTAACAATGCCATCCCTTTATCCTTCCTTCCTATTTTCTACTTAATCTACTATACAACAAAACCTTGCTTTTATCCAGTAAAATCAAGGATTTCGTTGCACATTTTCCCGAACATCTTGTTGATTTTTTAACGTTTTCTACTCGCTTTACACACCGCCGTACCATAAAAGATAGAGACCATTCGGTCTCTATCTGAATTGAGCTATATAGAGCTATATAAAACGCACGATGATCATTTATTCATCTGCAGATGTATCGTCGCTTGCCGCCTGCTCAGCCGTCGGCTCTAACACCTTCATACTCAGGCTGATCTTCTTCTCCGCAACATTCAAGTCAACAATCTTAGCCGTGATCTCCTGCCCTACGGACAATACGTCTGACGGCTTGTCTACATGTGCCCTCGAGATCTGTGAAACGTGGAGCAAAGCATCTACTCCCGGCGCCAGTTCAACAAAAGCGCCAAAATCTGTCATCCTTGCCACTTTACCGTCGATCACGGTGCCTGTAGCATAATTCTCTTCCGCATTCGCCCACGGATTGCTCTCCGGGAACTTAAGGCTTAACGCAACCTTGGTATCATGGATCTCTTTGATCATAACTTCTACCGTCTCGCCAACCTTGAATACTTTCTTCGGATTCTCCACACGTCCCCAGGACATCTCTGAGATATGAAGAAGGCCGTCGACTCCGCCGAGATCAATAAAAGCGCCGAAGTCCGTTACATTCTTGACGGTCCCTTCCATTCTGTCCCCCGGCTGTATCCTTGCAAAGAGCTCGCTCTGCTTCTTAGCGCGCTCCGCAACAAGAAGCTGCCTTCTGTCTCCGATCACACGGTTTCTTCTCGGATTGAACTCGCTGATCACGAATTCAATCTCCTGATCCTGATATTTATTCAGATCCTTCTCATAAGTATCTGATACCAGGCTTGCAGGGATAAACACTCTTGCCTCGTCGATCACGACGCTTAAACCGCCGCCAAGGATCTGTGTAACAGAAGCTTTCAGCACTTCATGATTCTCGAATGCTTCTCTTAATCTCTCATTTCCCTTCTCAGCAGCCAACCTCTTATACGTCAACAACACCTGACCTTCGCCGTCATTCACTTTCAAGACCTTTGCAGTCATGGAATCGCCTACGGAAACCATCGTAGTCAGATCTGCGCCCGACTCGTTCGTATACTCGCTTCTTGTAATGATACCGTCTGCCTTGTAACCTATATTCAAGATGATTTCATCGGGCTTTACATCGATGACAGTACCATCTACGACCTCTCCGTTCCTTATTGTCTTGAAAGACTCCTCCAACATTTGTTCAAAAGTTAATTCTGACATTATTTTGAACCTCCTCAATTATATTATTGGGCGTGGATGCCCCTGCTGTAATACCTACTGTTTCCACGGACCTTAATTGATTCATATCCAAATCGTCAAGTGTCTGTATGTAGTACGTATTCAAACATTCTTCCTTACATATTTCAAATAGCTTCTGAGTATTCGAACTGCGCCTGTCGCCAACGACCACCATCGCGTCCACCCTCGCTGCAATCCGCCTCGCCTCTTCCTGACGTTCTTTCGTCGCATTGCAGATCGTATTTAAAACAATTATATCATACCTCTTTTCAGAGATAATTTCAACTAAATCTTTGAATTTCTTGTAATTAAATGTCGTCTGGGATACGATACACACTTTTTGCCCCGGATCTTCCAGTTCAAATGCCCTTGCATCCTCCTCTGTCCGGATGACGCTCACCCGATCGCCCGCCCATCCTCTGATACCTTCCACCTCCGGATGAACACCGTTACCGATGATCACAATATAAGAACCCTTCCTGCTTTCTTCATCCACGATCTTATGGATCTTCTTCACAAACGGGCAGGTCGCATCGACACTGTCAAGCCCCTGTTCTTCCATCTGTTCATATATATTGCGGGCGACGCCATGGGAACGGATGATCACGATCCCTTCCCGGATCCCCTGAAGTTCTTCTTCATTATGGATGATCTTTACCCCCTGTCCGGCAAGGTCCTTGATCACTTCTTCGTTATGGATGATCGGCCCATAGGTATAGATCTCCTGGTACTGATGCAGACGGATCTGCTCATATACGGTTTCTACCGCCCGCTTCACCCCCGGACAGAATCCCGCGGTCTTCGCTGATTCAATCTTCATAAGTTCTCCTTGTTTTCCTTGTTCTACTTACATAAACCGGCTATCGTCCTGACTACGTCCTCGATCGTCATATCTGAACTATCCACCAGCACGGCGTCCTCTGCCTGTCTAAGAGGCGCGGTCTCACGGTTCATATCCCGCTCGTCGCGCTCTTCTATATCCCGCTCTATCTCATCAAGGCTGCAGCTCTCTCCCTTCGCCGCCAGCTCGTCGTAGCGGCGCTTTGCCCGCGTCTTAACGCTTGCCGTCAGATAGACCTTCACATCCGCATCCGGAAGCACGCATGTCCCGATGTCCCTGCCATCCATGATCACATCCTGCGTCCTTGCAAGCTCTCTTTGAAGATCCAGAAGCTTCTCCCTGACTTCCGGGATCGCAGAACACTTCGAAGTCATCTGTCCCACAGCCTCGTCCCGCAGCCTCCCCGTAATGTTGGTACCATTCAGGTACACCTGCTGTATGCCGTCTTCATACCGGATCTTCACATCCGCATCCTTACATGCCTCGATCACCCGCTCCGTCTCCCCGGCGCCGATCCCTTGATCCAGGAAATGGATGGCAAGCCCTCTGTACATGGCTCCCGTATCCACATAGATATACCCCTTCTCTTTTGCTACCAACCTGGCGATCGTACTCTTCCCCGCGCCTGCCGGCCCGTCAATTGCCACATTATATCCCATCGTCTTTCTCCTTCTCTCTATTCTTTTGCCGCATTGTTTCCCGCCGCATACGCTGTGGACCAGGCAATCTGCAGATTGAATCCCCCCGTCAGCGCGTCAAGATCCAGTACCTCGCCCGCAAAATAAAGCCCTTTCACAAGCTTCGACTCCATCGTCCCCGGATCAACCTCCTTCGTCTTCACACCTCCCCTGGTGATGATCGCCTCATTATAATCCCGAAGCCCCGTTACCGTCATAGTAAGGCGCTTGATCAGGTACACGAACCTCTGCCGCTCATCCCTGGAGATGCCATGGATCTTCTTCTCCGGGTCGATCCCGCTTAATTCTACCATAACCGGGATCAATTTGGAAGGGAACAATTTTCCAAGTGCATTCTTAAACTGCCGGTTATGATTCTCTTCAAAATCCCTCAGCACTCTCTGGTCCAGCTGCTTCTCATCAAGGGCAGGCTTCAGGTCGACCTCAAGTTTAAGCTCCTGTTTCTCAAGTTTCTCTCCCAGATAGCTGCTTGCACTGATGATCAGAGGCCCGCTGACTCCATAATGTGTGAACAGCATCTCTCCAAAGTCCTGGAACAGACATTTCTTCCCCTGAAATACCGACGCCTTAACATTGCGGAGCGAAAGCCCCATAAGGCTGCCTGCCCACGGTTCCTTCACCTCCATAGGCACCAGTGACGGCGCGCATGGAACGATACTGTGTCCGCATTCTCCGGCAAAACGGTACCCGTCCCCTGTCGATCCGGTCGACGGATAAGACAGCCCTCCTGTCGCAATGACACAGGCGTCTCCTTTTACCCTTTTCTTGCCGCCCGCCCTCTCATTTACAATCTCCGCCTCAGAAAACATACCGTTCTGCGTTATGATCTTTTCAACTCTTGTATTCAGGAATACCCTGACCCCCAGCCGCTTCAGCTCTTGTTCCAGAGCCCTGATCACATCAGAGGAATGATCCGATTCCGGAAATACCCTGCCGCCCCGCTCCGTCTTCGTCTTTACCCCGAGCTTTTCGAAGAAATCTATCACATCCTGGTTTGTATAACCATAGAAGCTGCTGTATAAGAACCTGGAATTACGGATCACCGAGGAAAACAGTGTCTCCATATCACATGCATTCGTGATATTACATCTCCCTTTCCCGGTTATAAATAATTTCTTTCCTAATTTTTCATTCTTCTCAAACAGGAATACTTCCTGCCCGTTCCTTGCCGCCGTGACGGCTGCGAACATCCCTGCGGCGCCGCCGCCTACGATCAGGACTCTACTCATACCTATCATCTCCGGTTTCATCTGCATCCAACTCCGTGTCCGTTACGTCCTCCTGTGTCCCCGGCATCTCTACCTTGTCACCCACCATATTCAGCTCGTCCTTATTATACACCTGATATTCATCCCAGATCTCTTCTAACGTCTCAAGAGTCCGGATCACTTCCTTCTGCTTCTTCATGCAGAGCGCCACCACCAATGCATTCACCACACTCAGCGGAGCAACCAGGGAATCCACAATGGACGCCATGTCGCTCCTTGCGATCAGATTACAGGAAGAATAGATCGTCATCGGAGAATGCACACTGTCTGTCAGAGTGATCACCTTCGCTTTGCGGTTGCTGGCATACTCCAGCGCTTTCAGCGTACGCATGGAATATCTTGGGAAACTGATCCCGATTATAACATCTTCCTCATTGATCCTCAGCATCTGCTCGAAGATCTCGCTGGGGCTGCTGGTATTCACCTCGGCAACATTATCACAGACCAGATTCAGATAAAAACACAAGAAACTTGCCAGAGGAGCGCAGCTTCTGATCCCGACCACATAGATCCTCCTTGCGTTCAGAATGGTATCCACCGCCATCTCAAACGTCTCGTGGTCGATCGCTTCCATCGTAAGCTTGATCTTCTCAATATCGGAGTGCAGTACGGTTGTAAGGATCTCTCCCTGACTGATCCTTCCATAGGTCACTTCCATGCGCTGGATAGAATTCAGCTTCATCCGCACCATCTCCCCAAGCGCCCTCTGGAATCCCGGATACCCGTCATAGCCAAGCGCCATGGCGAACCGCACCACCGTGGACTCGCTGACGCCGACCTCTTCTCCCATCTTTGCCGCCGTGAGGAACGCTGCTTTATCATAATCAAGACGGATAAAATCTGCCAGCTTCTTCTGTCCCTTGCTGAACTTCGGATACCCATCTTCTATCTTTTTCAACAATTCATTCTTGCTTCTCATAAAACAAAAGCCTCTTTCTATTATCTCTCACACCGTTACTATTATATAGCCTGGATCTAAAACATTCAAGAGAGTCTTGAGCTCTCCTGTGCTTATATGTTAAAATTATATTAATTCAACCATACAGCACGAAAGGAG
>Ga0224483_100483_pt1 | contig 12669 bp, 8 predicted proteins | sample hydfratestSal1_FD_181453 | JGI IMG/M metagenome (GOLD analysis project Ga0224483, IMG submission 181453) | Metatranscriptome of mouse feces microbial communities from Columbus University, Ohio, United States - Sal1 (Metagenome Metatranscriptome) ... | reverse complement strand
CTGGGTTATGGTCAGAAACTCCTGGCTCTTGGGGGACTGCCAGGCACAATAGCTCATAATGGCCGCCAAATCCCTGGCTGTGGTGCTATGAAGCCTGATCTCTCCGCCATCCCCCGTCTCCTGGGCGTCCAGACCATTGGGCGTAATAAACCAGGTATGTTCACAACCGATGTCCCTGGCTTTTTCGTTCATCAGCGCCGCAAACTCCTTGGTACTGCCCGCCACATGCTCCGCCACCATCACGGCGCTGTCATTGTGGGACTCCAGCATGAGAGAATGGAGAATATCCCCCAGCCGGAACCTGCGCCCGGAAGCCGCCCCCAGATGGACCTTGGGCTGGCTGGCCGCGTAGGAGGACACCACCACCTCATCATCAGGATCGCACCTCTCCAAAGCCAGGATACAGGTCATGATCTTGGTGGTGCTGGCCATAGGGCGGATCAGATCCTCCTCTTTCCCGTAAAGCACCCGCCCGGTGGAGGCATCCATCAGAACCGCGGACTGGGCGTTCAAATTCAGAGATGAGTCCTCCTCCTGTCCGGCATTGGCTGGGACGAAAAACATCTGACAAGACAGAGTCAGGGTAACCAGGATTGCTGCAATGTATTTATATAGAGGGTATTTGGGATTCATAGAGATATGGCTCCGAATATTATTATCTATCCTATTCGGTTTCCTTTGATTTATGATCTTTTCCTTTACACCTTGTCGCCTTTCCGCTATAATAAAAACAGACAAATAAAAAAGGAGGCGGTCCGTATATGCCAAATGGTCTGGAAATTGCCAAAACTGCCATTGAAGATTTTAAGAAGATCCAGGAATATATGTTTTTAGCCAAAAAGGAAAACGCCACAGAGACCTACGCCAAATTAAAAGATGAGTACCTCTCTTTAAAGGCCATCCTCCACGTCGCGGGCGTGAACCTGACGGATATTGACAAGATAAAAGAATAAAGCATAAAAAACAAAGCCTGCCGGCCCATATACCTGTCGCAGGCTTTTTTCTCTTATCAAAAATCCAAACCATATCAGAAGCGTTCCCCATTCATCATGGACTCACTCCTCCATCATCTCCAGAAACTTCTTAAACTCCTCCTTGGCCTCTTCAATGATCCCCTGGTCGTAGGTATTTAGGGCCTGCTCAAACTTCCGGATGGCCCGCTCCACAAAAAGTCGGTCATCCCCTAAGCTCTCCTCGTAGACCCGCTCCCCCCGCAGAAGGAGATACTTGTTCTCCTCCCGGTCCCTTGGATGGATCTTTAAGTAGGACAAGGTCTTCAGCCGCTCCTCGATCTCCTCCTGGCTCATATCCACATCCCTTCCCAGGAATACCTTCTTCATCACCTGCTCCGTGGAGGTAACCTTAACCTCAACCTCCAGGATCGAGTTTATATCGTAAGTGTAAGTTACATCCACGGACTCCTCACCCGCCTTGGCAGGGGGGATGTCGATCAGAAGCTCTCCCAGGGACAGATTGTTGGCCGCGAACCGGCTTTCCCCCTGGAGCACATTAATGCGGATCTTATCCTGATTGTCCCGCACCGTGTACAGCCGCTCCGTCCGGCTGGCAGGGATCACGGTGTTTCTGTCAATGATGGGGCAGAACACGCCGTTCTCAAATTCGTGGTTCTCCCACTCCCGCACCACCTCGGTTCCCAGGGTAAAGGGACACACATCTGTCAGGATCACCTCCTTGATCGAGTCCTTCCGCTCCTTCATGGCACCCTGGATGGCAGCCCCTAAGGCCACCGCCTCGTCAGGGTTTATGTTGGTGTCCGGGATCATCTTAAACAGTTTGCTGACAAACCGGCGGATCACCGGGCTCTTGGTGGCTCCGCCCACTAACACCACCTTGTCAATGTCCGACAGGCGGATGTGGGCGTCTGACAGGCTTCTCTTCACCGGCCTGCGTATCCGCTCCAAAAGATCGCCGCAGGCCTCCTCGTATTTAGAAAGGTCCACCTCCAGCTCATAGATCTCATCCCCGATCTTGCAGTTCATGACACTGACCCGCTTGTCGGAAAATCCCAGCTTGCACAGCTCCGCCTGTTTGTGGATATGGCGCAGAGTCTTCTCATCCAGAGACAATCGGTCCAGTTTGTAATGCTTCTCAAAAAACATATTTTCCAGCACTGCCGTAAAGTCCTCGCCGCCCAGGAAGTTATCCCCGGCCACGGCCCGCACCTCTAAGATCGTGTCATAAAGTTCCAGGATAGACACGTCAAAGGTGCCGCCGCCCAGATCAAACACCAAAAACCTGGCCTGGGCCTGGCTCTGGTACAGCCCGTAGGCGATGGCCGCCGCCGTGGGCTCGCTGATAATCCGCTCCACCTTAAGCCCGGCCAGCTCCCCGGCCCTCTTGGTGGCCCGCCTTCTGGCGTCGTCAAAATAGGCGGGCACGCTGATAACAGCCTCCGTCACTTCCTCCCCTAAGTACTCCTGGGCGTCCTCCTTTAGGACCCTTAACACCAGGGAGGACAGCTCCTCCGCCAAAAACGTCTTGTTCAGCAGCTTAAACTGCTTTTTGCTGCCCATATCACGCTTAAACACGCTGGCAGCGCTGTCCGGATACAGAAGCATCCGCTCCGCCGCCACCTCCCCCACATACACCTGCTCGTCCTCATCAATACTGACTACGGAGGGGGTCAGTCTTTTTCCAAGTCTGTTGGGAATGATCTTAGGCCCCTCCTCCGTAAAGTAGGCGGCCAGGCTGTTGGTCGTTCCCAAATCAATTCCTATTATCATAATTTTTGTATCCTCTTCAAAGCAATGATTATTGAAATGTCATGGCCGTTAAATTCATAGGCCTTCTCATAGCATTCGCGGGCTTTTCCCAGATCTCCCACAGCCTCATAGTACATGCCCAGGTGCTGGAATCCCTCATAACAGGCCTTATACCGGCACTGGCGGCATCTGGGCCAGCGGGTCATGTCCTCCAGCATCTTAAGGCCTTTCTGCGTGTCCCCCAGGCAAATGTAGAGCCATCCAAACCGCATAAGCCTGGCAGGGCCAAAGGGCAGGTAGTTTAGATAGTTCTCCTCCGTGCCGCTTCCAGATTTACGAAAGTGCTCCAGAGACCTTGCGGCGTGGATCCTGGCATCCTTTTTCTTTCCACAGCGGAAGTACAGATACGCCAGCTTCCACTCCACTTCCCTGAGGTCGTCCTCATCCTCCGCCGCTGCCAGGGCTCGCTTGTAGTACCCCTCAGCCTTCTTAAAATCACCTAGGATGTCCTTATAAAAATAAGCCAAGTCGCACATCCGGCTGGTCTTCTTTTCCTTGGAAGCCTTGTTGACGCCCTTCACATAGGTCTTCACCGCTTCCTTTTTCCTGCCCTTCAGGTACTGGATCATGGCCACGTTCTCATAGTAGTCCTCCAGCTCCGGCTCCATCTCAAAGTACCGAAGCGCGCTGTCATAATCCTCCAGGTACTGGTAGAGGAGCCCGATCTCCTTGCGGAAGGTCTTTCTGTCCGGAAACATCTCCAGATCCTTCTCATAGCACCAGATGGCCTTTCTGTAATCCCCAAGGGCCTCATAGCAGTCCGCCATGTTGCTGTAGGGAAGTACGCTTTTGCCGTCCCCCATACACCGGGCAGCCTTCTCAAGACACTCTATAGCCTTCTCAAACTGTCCCAGGTATTTGTAACAGCAGCCCATATTGTTGTGGGAAGCCCAGTCGTCAGGTTCCAGGGCCAGGGCCTTCTCAAACTGTTCGATGGCCTCCTCAAGGCGGAAAGCGCTCATATACAGTCTGCCCTTTTCCACCAGATAATAACAGCTTTCCCTGACCTTCAGCTGAGCATCTATGTAGCCCATAGCCTTGTCAAAATCCGCCGGATCGTAGGTGGTGGTGTATTTTTCCTTGTAATAGTCCGCCAGCTTTTCATTGGCGTCCCGGTACCCCTCCTGGCAGTCCAGGGCTTTCTGAAATTCCTCCATAGCCAGAACCTTCATGCCCTGATTTTCTTGGCACAGCCCGCAGTTGTAGTGGAGAGCCGGGGTGGTGCCGTAGACTCCTTCTGCCTCCTTGTACTCTGCCAGGGCGCTTTTGTACTCTTTTCTGTCCAGATAGATATGTCCCCGTATCATGCGGTACTGCATCCTGTTGGGATTCTGGTCTATGGCCTTTCCAAGGTGCTCAAGAGCCGCGTTCGTGTCATTGTCATCCCAGTATAGCAGGGAGAGCTCGTACTCCACCTCGGACTTGTCCTCGATATCCATATCCTCATCCGGAATCTCCCCCCGAAGAAGCTCCAGAAGTTCCCTGACAATGGCAAATGGCTTTTCCCGGTCTTCCCTTTTCTCCGCCAGATTCCTTAAAACCTTCACCTCGTAAAGCTTCATGTTAGGGCTGAACTCCACCTGGTTCTCCCTGGCCTTGTCCAAAACCCCGAGAGCGTCCGAAAACTGGTTGCTGTAGAAAAATGCCTCCACTGCCAGCATATATGGCTTGTAATATCCGGCATAAACCCGGATGGCGCGGTAATAGTCGTCCACCACCTGCTGCCCGTTCTTCATGGCATAGGCAGCCTCCTGCCGCTGAACGATAGCCGGAAAATATCCCTCGTCCCCGGCCAGGATCGTGTCGCACAAGTCAATACATTCCTTGTGCTTCTCATCCTCAAACAAAAGGTATGCTTTATACTGCATGCACGCCTGCTTATCGTGGTGTTCCTGGGCCGTCTCAATGGCCATGTCCACATATTTCAGGGCCTCCTCCTGCTTCTTCAGCTCAAAGCAGCACCCGCTTAAAATATGGCAGGCCCGGTATTCCCGGGAGATCCGTTTCTTGTTCTCCTCGCTGCCGTCGTTCGGCGTGGCCCTTATAAGCTTAAGCCACCGCTCCAGATGGGGAAGCGCCTCCTCATACTTCTCCGCCCGGTACAAAAGCCGGCCGCTTAAGTTTTCGTAGGAGTAGGTCTGCTCCTCATCAGGAACAAAATCTTTGATCAGCTCTATGGCCTCGTCAATATATTCATTCTGGAACAGACACCATCCAAGCTCAACCGTGTCCTTACATCTCTGACTCTCCTCAATATCCGGCCTTGCGATGGATTCCTTGTACTGAGCGATAAGCGCCTCGTTGGTCTTTCTCATGTCCTCCAGGACAGCCTCGTCCCTTCCGTCCATGTTCAAAAGATCCATCATCAGCTCTTTGGCTTCCTCATACTCCTTCTCGGCGATCAGGTATCTGGCAGCCCCGTATTTGGCTGTATAGTGGTCCGGATTGTCCTTAAGGATCCGCTTCCAGAGCTCATACGCCTCCTCCTTTCTGCCGGCAGCCCACCGGGCCTCCCCGCAGTACAGGAGAATGTAAGCGTCCCCGGGATACTTCTCCATAAGACGGTCTGTCAGCTCCTGGGCTTTTGTGACCTGGGACGGCAGACTCGCCGGATCTTCGGGTCTCTCCTGCCCCTCCTTAAGCCGCGGATCTCCCCGTTCCTCCCCGGCGTCCTGTGTCTTATCCTCCCGCCAGGACTCCCCCTCCAGCGAAAGAAGCCGCAGCCGCTCTGCGTCCACATAAGGGTGGTATACGCCAAAAGTCTCCAGCTCATCCAGCTTCTCCAAAAGCCCGTCCTTTTCCCCCCGGTCGATCTGGCGCTTTACGTCCAGATAATTGCGGATATAGGCGTCGGCGTCCATGTTCTCCTCATCCGTCACCTGAAACAAGCTGTAGTCAATAAAGGAATCGTGCTGGATATAGTATGTGGCGTAATCCAGAAAATCCTTGGGAAACTTCTGAAGGATGTTGTCCCTGTCCTCCACGATCTGAAACTGTCTATCCACCAGCTGCCAGACAGGCCGGGGGAGATAAATGTGGTCCATAAGGTACAAAAGAAAAGCTTCCCTGGCTTCCAGGGACGTATCCAGATCGTCGCACACCGGATCCGACAGCGCCTGCTGCCACTTCTGTGTATCCTGCCTTGCGCGGATGTCCCTGTAAATCCGGTCAACCTGCTCCACCCAGAGGTCGATCTGGGTCTTTTCCTTCTCTTCCCCCTCATCATCCTCAGGCTGCCTGGCAAACCGCAGAGCCTCCTCATAAGCCTCCCGAAGCCGCTTAAACCCCTCCGGATCATCCTCCGGGTTGGTGTTCTTAAGAAGCGCTCGGTAGGCGTCCCGTATTCTATGTTCATCTTTCGTCTCCTGGATCCCCAGGACACGGAATATCATCTGCCGTTCCATCCTATTCCCTCCCTCTCCAAATATAAACTGTCTTTCTCCCCCCGAAACAGCAACTCTCTCTATTTTATACAACTCACCTGCCACTTGTCAATGTTAAGTCTCGCCTAAGTCCCTTGGGATAATGATTTTTCAGCACATCCCCCACCTGCTTGGCCCAGCCGACAGAGTACTGCCCGGCGCCTACAAGAGTCCAACCGTTGCCATACTCCCGGCCTGCCCGCCCTGCCTTTAAGGCCTCGCCCCGCACATATGCCTCTATCTGGGGGCTTTCCTCCTCCCACGTCTGCCACCGCTTTACCTGATCCTTTTTCAGGTACAGAGCCAGACTGTGGGACGGCTCAAACCGGTTCTTTTTCCACGTCCCCAGATGCAGCCCAGGCCGCAGCACCCGAAGCCCCGAAAGCTCCGGCATCTCCTCCGGCGCCAGATACAGCTGGTCCCCGAAAAGCACCATCCGCTCCACGGCCTCAAGGCCAAACCTGCGGCCTTCCCCGGTTAATGTCTCCTGACAGAATTCCTGCCACAAAAGCTTCACCTGCCTGTCCTTTACATAGGAAGGGCTTCTCTGCTTCCTTTTCTCGTCCACAGCGCCTTTATCCTTTCCCAGCACCGCCGCGAAATGTCCCTCCCCCTTTACATGGTGGGGCCAGACGCGGACCGTTTTGACCAGTCCTTCCTGTCCTCCCTCTACCCACTGGGGGCAGCCGCTGTCAAAGCCCTCCCACACAGAAGGCGTCTCTACATAAAACTCCGGATTCCGCTTAAGGAATCCCTGGATACTGCCCTCGTTCTCCTCCGGGGAAAAGGTGCAGGTAGAATACACCAGCCTGCCTCCCGGCCGGACCATGCTCCCGGCCCAGTCCAGGATCTGAGCCTGCCTTCTGGCACACATGGCCACATTTTCCTGGCTCCAATGGCTTCTGGCCTCTTCGTCCTTCCGAAACATCCCCTCCCCGGAGCAGGGGGCGTCCACCACCACCTTGTCAAAAAAACAGGGAAAGCGCAGGGAAAGCTCCCGCGGCTCCTCATTTGTCACCACCCCGTTGGAAATGCCCATCCGCTCCACGTTTTGGGACAGGATCTTTGCCCTGGCTGGATGGATCTCATTGGCTACCAGAAGTCCACGGCCTTTAAGCCCTCCCCCGATCTGGGTCGTCTTCCCCCCTGGCGCGCCGCACAGATCCAGAACCTTGTCCCCTGGCCTTGCGTCCAAAAGCTCAGCCACCGCCATGGCGCTTGGCTCCTGGATATAGTAAACCCCAGCCTCATGCCAGACATGCCTTCCCGGCCCCGTGTTCCTGTCATAATAATACCCGCTCTCTGCCCAGGGGATCTTTTCAAGTCCAAACCGGGCCGTAAGCTCCAAAACCGCCGCCGCGTCCAAAACCTTCAGTGGGTTCAGCCGCAGCCCCGGCGTCCGCTCCTGCCCATAGCTTTCCACAAACCCGGCGTACTCCCTCTCCCCCAAAAGCCCTCTCATCTTTTGGAGAAACTCCTTTGGAAGCTCTACATGCTTATGCTCGTCCCTTGCCACCATATCTGTCTCCCTCTTATGCCCTGACCGGACCCTATTTCCCAAACAACGTCCCCAAAAGCCCTCTCCCGATGCTGGCCCCCAGGTTGCCGCCCAGCTTCTTTCCAAAGCTTCCGCCTACATTCTTGCCGATCTCATTGCCCACTTCCCGGCCAATGGTCCCGGCAGCCGTCTTGGCTACACTGGCCACAGCCTTCTTTTTGGCCTGCTCCCGCTGCTGGGCCTCCCTGGCCAGGGCCTTTTCCTTCCGCTCTTTCTCCCGTATCTCCTCCCGCCTGCGGCGCTCTTCTTCCTTTTCCCTCTCTTTCTCCTGTCTTAGAGCCTCCTTCTGGGCCTCCCGTTCCGCCTTTTCCTGCTCCTTTTTTCTGGCCCCCAATTCCTCCTGCTGCTTCTGGAAGGTCTCCTGCTGCTTAAGTTTTCTCTGGAAAAACTCATAGGCAGAGTCCCGGTCAATCATGGTCCCGTACTTGGAGTAGAGCATCTGCCCCTGGGTCTGTGCCGTTCTCTCGGACTGGCTGATCGGTCCCATAAGGCTCTGGGGCGGAAGGATCTTTGCCCGCCTTACTGCGGATGGAACGCCGTCTTTATCGAGAAATGACACCAGGGCCTCCCCGATACCCAGCTGACTGATGGCTTCCCTGGTATCAAAAGCCGGATTCTCCCGAAAAGAGTCCGCCGCCGCTTTCACCGCCTTCTGCTCCGCAGGGGTGTAGGCGTGGAGCGCGTGCTGGATCTTATTGCCCAGCTGGCCTAAGATCCCGTCCGGGATATCCTTAGGGCTCTGGGTAATAAAATAGATGCCCACGCCCTTTGACCGCACCAGCTTCACCACCTGCTCCAGCTTCTGCATCAGCGCCTTGGGAGCGTCGTCAAACAGCAGGTGGGCCTCGTCAAAGAAAAACATCATCTTAGGTTTCGGACAGTCCCCGGCCTCTGGAAGGACCTCAAACAGCTCTGACACCATCCAAAGCATAAAGGTGGAATACATCTTCGGATTGTGAATCAGGCTCTCACTGTGAAGGATGTTCACCATCCCCCGGCCCTGACTGTCCTGTCTGAACCAGTCCCGGATATCCAGAGCCGGCTCGCCGAAAAACTGCTCTCCCCCCTGCTCCTCCAAAGAGGCCAGATTCCGAAGGATGCTGTTGATGCTCTGCTTTGGCAGGCTGCCGTACCTTAAGGCGTACTCCTTGTTGTTCTCCGCCACATACGCGAGCATGGACCGCAGATCCTTGACATCTAAAAGCAGCAGCCCTTCCTCGTCCGCGATTCGAAACACGATAGTCAGCACATCGGTCTGAGTGTCTGTAAGCCCCATAAGCCGTGCCAGAAGCGTTGGCCCCATCTCGGAGATGGTGGTGCGCAGGGGAAGCCCCATCTCCCCGAAAATATCCCAGAAACACACCGGATACCCACGCCGCGCAAAGCCTTTGCCCTCTAACCCCAGCTGTTCCACTCTCTCCCTGACCTTGGAATCATCCTCCCCCGGACAGCACATCCCGGACAGATCTCCCTTCACATCCGCCAAAAACACCGGAACCCCCATCTCGCTGAAGGATTCCGCCATCACCTTAAGGGTCACCGTCTTTCCCGTCCCCGTAGCCCCTGCTATAAGGCCGTGGCGGTTGGCCATCTCCGGCCGGATACACAGCTTCTCTCCCTGGTCGTCCCCGATCCACGGCATCCCATCATAAACCATTTATCATACCCTCCTAATCTCCTGATCTCTTTTTGTGTTTATACCAGTTTATCACGTTGTCCCCCATCTGTCCATTCCGCTCTCCATAAACAGGAACCTATAACGCAAAAAAATGCTCTGAGAATAAACTTCCCAAAGCACTCTTTCCTTTCCGTCCCCCAAAAAGGGACCCGCTTACCTTCTACAGCTGGATCTTGTAATCCTCGTTCCCCTCTCCGTTGACCGCATAGTAGGCAACGCCCTCATCCGGCTTTACATACAGGTCCATGGACTTGATCTCCCCCTCCGGGTTCTTCTCTGCATAAGCCTTCTTGGCAGCCTCCAGCACATCCTTTGCCACAATGTCCTTGCCGTTAAACTGGATCGTCACCGTCACTGCCGGCTCCGCCTTCTTGGCAGCTGTCTTCTTTGGGGCGGCCTTCTTGGGAGCTTCCTCCTTAACTGGTTCTGTCTCCTTAACCGGCTCTGCCTCTGCTTTCTTTGTCGCAGTCTTCTTTGGGGCGGTCTTCTTTACCTCTGTCTCCTGAACCGCAACGCTCTCCTCTAATACCTTTTTTGATCTTGCCATTTCCTAATCCTCCTAAAACTACTTATTTTGATATTCAATATATGTTTACCTGCTATCATCCGGTCATTCTAATTTTGTCAATTTGCAATGGTTGAAGTATAGACCAGTTTTTCTATTTTGTCAACCTAACCTGCTAAAATACGCCGTTTTGCACGGATTTTCCATAGAAAATCCCCTGATACAGGCCATTTTCACGAAACTTTCCCACTATGGTGTTGAGTACCAGCCGTTTGTTGCCGCTCCAGGAAGGCTCCAGCAAAAGTCTCTTGGGGCCGTCTCCGCTTACGCGGTGGATCACTACTGACTGGGGAAGCCGGGCAATGGACTCGGTCACCAGCCCTGCGTATTCCTCCAGGGAGGGCAGCGGGAAAGGAGCTTCCTGGTAGAGAGCCTCCAGCCGGGTTCCTTTCAGTATATGAAGCAGCTGCAGTTTTATTCCGTCCACGTTCAGCCTTCCCAGATAGTCTACCGTCTCAAGCATCCGCTCCCTGCTCTCGCCGGGAAGCCCAAGGATCACGTGGACAACCACCGTAAGCCCAGCCGCCTTAAGCCTTCTGTAAGCGTCCTCAAACACAGGCAGCTCATACCCTCTGCCGATGAACCTGGCCGTATCCTCATGAATGGTCTGAAGCCCTAACTCCACCCACACCGACTTTCTCTCATTTAGCTTTCTCAAAAGCTCCACCGTATCATCTGGCAGGCAGTCCGGCCTGGTGCCAACGGAGATCCCAACGATCAGGGGATGGTCCATGGCCCTTGAAAACAGCTTTTCCAGGTAATCCGCCGGCCCGTAGGTGTTGGTGTAAGACTGAAAATAGGCGATAAACGGCCCGTCCTTTGGGATCTTTCCCGCCACACGTCCCCTGGCCTCCTCGATCTGCTGCCACACGTCCTTATGTCTGCCAAAAGACGCCGCAAATTCTCCTGACCCGCCCTGGCTGCAGAAGATACACCCGCCGACGCCCAGAGTCCCGTCCCGGTTCGGGCAGGTCATGCCGCCGTCCAGCGCCAGCTTATAGACCTTTTTCCCGAACCGCTCTTTCAGCTCATAGTCCAGGCTGTGGTAAGGTTTGTCACCCCAGAACATGAGCGGTCTTCCTCCCCTTTTTCCGGCTCTCTTTAACCTACTCGCAGGAAGGGGAGGCGACTTCCTCCCGCTTTTCGTCAGCCCCGGGCATCCGCTGCTTTAAAAGCTTCATCACGTGGAAATAAGCGGGGATCAAAAACAGGTCCGCCGCGATCCAGGCCGCCGGGTTGGCCAGGCAGGCGCCGGAATACCCGAAGACCGGCACCAGGCAGAAACCTACCAGGGATCTGGCCGCCATCTCGCATACCCCAGCCACAATGGCAAGCTTGGAAAACCCAAGCCCCTGGATCATAAACCGGACGATATTTACAAGCGCCAGCGGAAAATACATGGCGGAGTTGGTCAAAAGAAACCGTCTGGCATTGGCCAGGATCTGGGTCTCCCCGGCGTCCACAAACATCAGGGCAATGGTATCGCTGAACAGATACAAAACCACGAAAGCTCCTAAAGCGTAGAGAGCCCCCAAAATCACACAGTCTTTCATGCCCTGGCCGATCCGGTCAAGCCTTCTGGCCCCCACGTTCTGTCCGCCGTATGTGGCCATGGTAGCGCCCATGGCGTCAAAGGGACAGCAGAAAAACATGCTGACCTTGCTGCCTGCTGTGACTGACGCCACGGCCACGGAACCTAAGGTGTTAACCGCGGTCTGTATGACCACGCTGCCGATGGCTGTGATGGAATACTGAAGCCCCATGGGGATCCCCATGCCGCACAGGGTCCTCATGGCGTTTACGTCCGGCTTCCACTCGTCCTTCTCCATCTTCAGGATCGTAAATTTCTTTTTCATATACAGAAGGCACAGCACGCCCGACACGCCCTGGGAGATCACTGTGGCCCACGCCGCCCCCGCTACGCCCATGTTCAGCACTGTGATGGTAAACAGATCCAGGGCCACGTTCATGACAGAGGAAATCAGCAGAAAATACAAAGGCGTGGTGCTGTCTCCCATGGAGCGGATGATGCCTGACAGCATATTGTAAAGGTAGGTGACAGGTATACCCAGAAAAATCACAAATATGTAGGCGTAAGCTCCGTCTATAATGTCCTGAGGCGTTCTCATAAGCCCCAGGATCGTTTTACATAAAAGGCACACGGTAACAGTCATTACCGCGGCAAAGCCCGCGGCCAGATACCCGCTGTTGGCCACATACCTGCGCAGCGCCGTCTCGTTCTTCTCGCCGAACTTCTGGGCCACAGGGATGGCAAAGCCGCTGCAGATCCCCATACAAAACCCGATGATCATAAAATTGATGGAACCTGTAGAGCCCACAGACGCCAGAGCCTGAACCCCCAGATATTTTCCAACAATGATGGTGTCCATCATACTGTAAAACTGCTGAAATAAAAGTCCAAACAGCATGGGCACCAAAAACCCCAGGATCAACTTCATCGGCGACCCGTTTGTCATATCTTTCATTGCTCTTCCAGCCATTATCCAATTCCTCCTTTTTCCCCCAGGATCTGCCCGGCGTTCCATCTCCCGTTCCCGGCCCCTGTTTCCCCGCAGCTCCGTTTCCTGCAGCTTTGTTCCCCGGTTTCAAGGCCCGCCAGGCTCCATTTAATGCTACAAGTTCCTAAGTTTATCACATTCCCG
>Ga0224483_100482_pt1 | contig 12680 bp, 8 predicted proteins | sample hydfratestSal1_FD_181453 | JGI IMG/M metagenome (GOLD analysis project Ga0224483, IMG submission 181453) | Metatranscriptome of mouse feces microbial communities from Columbus University, Ohio, United States - Sal1 (Metagenome Metatranscriptome) ... | reverse complement strand
TGGATATATGACAACGAAGAAACGTGCAGCCGCTCTTATGGCGGCAGTCCTGCTGGCAGCGACCACAGTGTCCGGGCCGGCCACAGCTTTTGCCGGTCCCGTGCAGGAGGCGCTGCCGGCAGAGCCTGCCCTGGAAAATATCGGGGCGGTCGTGGCCGATACGATGTCTGCGGATACCGCTGACGCTCCGGCATCCGTGTCTGGGGATACGGACCGGACGGCAGGAGAAGGGCAGGTGATATCCGGGGACAGGGCGGATGGAAATGCAGGCGGTGTCCCGGAAGGGGTCGAGAGAGAGGAGCATGGAGAAGACAAAGAGGAGGTCATAGAGGCAGTCCCGGAAGAGGTCATAGAGGAGAGACCAGAAGGGATCATAGAAGAGATCATGGAGGAGATCCCAGGGGAGGGGAATGCCCCAGAGATCGATGCGGCAGGCTACACCGGGCGTGTGGCTCCGGAGGATCTGTTGGATCAGGAGAAACTGGACCAGGCACTGGCCGACGGGCTCGTGGAACTGATCCCGCCTGCAGACAGTGTCAATGAAGAGTACCAGCGGGCCGGTGCGGCGAATGGCAATATCATCGACGTGGCCAGCCGGGAAGTGGGCGTTTCCGGCCGTCCGAATAAATATACATATTGGCTGGGATCCATAAGCGGTACATATGCCTATGCCTGGTGCCACGCTTTCGTGTCCTGGTGCGGCGCGCAGGCAGGCAGTGACCAGGTGCCCCGGTCAGCCAGCTGTTTCTACGGCGCGCAGGCATTTAAAGCCCGGGGGCAGTGGAAGAACAGGATCAGCGGCTATGTGCCCAAAGCCGGGGATATCATCTATTTTGACTGGAATGCCAACGGCAGCTATGACCATGTGGGCATCGTGCATTATGTGAGCGGCGGACGGGTCCATACGATCGAAGGCAACGCCAGCGATGCGGTGCGCTACGATGGGGGCCGCACAGGCGGGTATGCCCTGACGGACAGCCAGATCATCGGCTACGGCACGCCCTCCTATGTGACGATCCCGCAGGATGCGCAGACGCGGGGGTGTCTGGACGAGGTCACAGGAGGGAACGGCAAAGTGACGGTGAGGGGCTGGGCTTTTGATCGGGAAGATCTGGCCCGGGCTCTGGACATCCATGTGTATGTGGGCGGTGAGGCAGGATCCGGCGCGCCCAGTCATACCATAAGAGCGGACAAGGACAGGCCGGATGTGGACGCAGTCTATCCCGGCGTGGGAGAGCAGCATGGTTTTGAAGCTACGGTCTATACCAGTGCATCCGGGACCCTGCCCATCTATGTGTATGCGGTCAGTGCAGGTGCGGGGAAAAAGGAGACGCTGATCGGCTACGGCACAGCCCAGATCCAGAAAGACGCGGAGAAACCGAAGATCAGCAGCGTAAAGGTAAGCGGCATCACTGTGGAAGGCTACACCGTGACCTGTAAAGTGACGGACAACGTGGCCGTAGAGAAAGTGGAATTTCCTTCCTGGCACGAGTCAAAGTCCGGGGACCAGGCCGTGTGGTTTAAAGGCACGGTAGAAAATGGCGTGGCCACATGTTTTATCCCGATCAGTAAGCTGGGCGGTCAGAGCGGGACATATACGACGCACATCTACGCGTATGATAGATCCGGGAACTACGCGCTGGCAGGGGCAGAAGAAGTGGCGATCGACCTTGCGGACCTGCAGCAGTATGAGATACAGAATCTCAGCACCGGTTTCATCGCGCGGATAGAGGATGTGAAGAGCAAAAAAGCCCTTACGGGCCAGCTGGAGAGTCGGACCGTCAGCATCCGTACAGATACAGGCGCGGCGGAACAGGTCTGGGCATTTGCACGGGATAAGGACTACAGTTACTCCATACAGCTGAGCGCAGACAGTGCATATCTGGCGGTCGGCCAGGCAGACAGCGTTTCATCCGATAGCCTTGCTGCCTCGGATGTTTCCGGCACCGCCAATGCGACGCTGGCGGACGGCCAGACGAAGATACCGCTGTGGCGTGTGCGGAAAGCGGATGAGGACAGCTGTTATCTGGAATTGGCGGACGGCAGCGGGCGCGTACTCACCCAGGGGGATACACAGCAGGGCCAAGATATCCGGGAGGATGCGCCTGTTGTGCGCCTGGAGGCATTTGGCGCGCAGGAGGGACAGCGTTTCAAGATCCAGAAGCTGTCCACCAATGTGACGAAACTCAGCCTGAAAAAAGAGACCCTCACATTTACAGAACCCCAGCAGACAGAACAGCTGGCCGTCACCGTCAAGCCAAAGAGCGCGGCGGACGAGAAGATCTGCTGGGCCAGCAGCGACGAGAGGGCCGCATCCGTCGATAAGGACGGGCTTGTCAAAGCCATCGGTAACGGCACAGCCGATATCACCGCGTCCACAGAAGACGGGAGCATGACAGCCACCTGTAAAGTCACGGTGCAGATCAAGCCCACAGGCGTCAAGTTAAATAAAGAGAAAGTGACGTTAAACGCGAAAGGGGCCACAAAAAAACTCCGCGCCACAGTCACCCCCGAAAACGCAAAAGATAAAACAGTCACCTGGAGCAGCAGCGATGCGAAGGTCGCGTCCGTGGATCAGAGCGGACTGGTAAAGGCTGTATCAAACGGGACAGCCGTGATCACAGCCGAGACCGTGGACGGCAAGCTCACAGACAAGTGCACTGTAACGGTCCAGATCCCGAAAGTGGGGGCCGGAGGGACGATAAAGAGCGGCAGTTATACCTATACGGCAGACCACATCATCAGCTCGGCGGGAGACAAGACGATCATCTACCGTCAGAAAAAAAATAGCAGTAAGGAAAAAATGGCCCAGATAGGGGCAAAAGTCTACCTGCGGCGGGTATACGCTAAAAAACTGTATTATGAGCAGGCAAAGAAGGGCGGGCGAGACCTCTATGCGATCGACACCGGCACATTTACAAAACAGCTGATCCGGAAAGATTCTGTCATCGCGGCAGAACAGGGCAGGAAGCTCATCGTAAAACCCTATGCGGCAAAGATCAAGAAACAGACCTACTATATACTGGACACAGTGACAGGAAAAGAAAAGACTCTCTCCACAAAATGCCTGGGAGCCGTCCTGACAAAGACAAAGATCTACTACGCGGAAGCTGTTTCCGGCAAGACAGGCAAAGGCTGGAAGGTCAAGATACGCTCCTGTAACCTTTCCGCCGGCAAAAAGAAAGACCTCACGGGCAAGATCACCGTGGAAGCCTGCGAGACGATCACTGCGAGATCCGTCACCTACCGATCCCAAGGGAGACGTTACCAGTACACATACTCCACAAAAAAGAGGAAGAAACTGTCTTGATACGCTTTTTGTCTTATGATAAAATGAATCCACAGCCATATTATGGATAAAAAAAGTTAATTTACTATGAAAGTCCTGAAGGTACAAAATGACCGACTTTCATTCACGGTGATGTCTGCACAGGCAGACATGTCAATTTAGGGAGATAGAGATGGAAGACTTGATTTTTTTGGAAGAACAGCATGTCAGCCCGGAGCTGATCGACGGTGTGCGCAGGTTCCGGGAACAGTATCCGGTGGCGGAGGAGGCGGCCGACAGGATCGTCCGGCCGATGATCACATTTTATGGAAAAGATATTCTGGAGATGGCGATCGCCGCATTGTTAAAAGGGGAGAATATCCTGCTGACAGGCCCGAAGGCCACAGGTAAGAACATCCTGGCGGAGACGCTGGCCTATATATTCAACCGTCCCGCCTACAATGTATCGTTCCATGTCAACACCAGCAGCGCGGAGCTGATCGGGACGGACACATTTGAGGACAACCAGGTCAAGCTGCGCCGGGGGAGCATCTACCAGTGTGCCCAATACGGCGGATTCGGCATCCTGGACGAGATCAACATGGCGAAAAACGACGCGGTGTCGGTCCTGCATGCCACACTGGACCACCGCCGGAGCATCGACGTGCCCGGCTACCATAAGATCGACCTGCACCCGGCGGCCCGGTTCATCGGTACGATGAATTACGGCTACGCCGGAACGAAGGAGCTGAACGAGGCGCTGGTGTCCAGATTCCTGGTGATCGATATGCCGTCCCAGACTGCGGAGACCCTGGGCTTTATCATCCGCACCTCCTATCCCCAGGTGAAGCCGGAGGCGGTGGAGCAGTTTGTGGGGCTGTTTTTGGATCTGCAATTGAAAGCGGATAACAGCGAGATCTCCACGAAGGCCCTGGACCTGCGGGGGCTTTTGGCGGCTCTCGGCACCATACAGACGGGCCTGCGGCCCCTGCAGGCCGTGCGCATGGGGGTCACGAACAAGACCTTCGATATTTTTGAAAAAGAGATCGTGGATGATGTGGTCCTGACCCGGATACCGGAAGAGTGGACCAGGGAAAATGTCTATGGATGAGAATCAGCTGGAATTAGAAAATCGGATCAAAAACCTTTTGTGGACCGTGAGCGGGGATTATACTCTGGACATGAAGCCGGACGTGGAGGCGTTCCTGCGGGCAAAAGAGATCGCCTTATACGACGGGGTGAAGCAGGGGGCTTTTGCCAAATACTATGATAAAGAAGAACTGGGCCTCTACCTGGTCAAAAAGATCTACATGCAGGCGGAGGAGGGGCCGTTGACCTATATCGCGCAGCTGTGTATGGAGGAGGCGGTGGGGGAGCGGATCCGGGCCGAGCGGCCGGGGGTGGAGTCCATCCGTAAAAAAGCCTTCAGCGCGATCCTGGAACAGGAGTTGGGCCACATGGCGCACACCCCCTGGGGCAGGCTGAAATTTGCCCTGCTCAGAGAGGCCATCGAGGGCTCATACCCGGCGGAAAAGCGGATCCGGGCCTGGATGGATCAGATCTATCAGTGCAAAGACACCCGCAACAGCGGGGAGCTGATCCAGCTCATCGACCGGCTCTACAACCAGGTGGTGGATCCCGCCTTTGAGAGAGAGCATGGGAGTCTGGAGAAAGTCCTGGCCGTGACCATCGAGGAGCTGACCGAGTTTTCCTGGCAGGATTTCCTCTCGGAGGAGATGTATGAGGATGCCCTGGAGACCTATCTGGAGCGGCTGACCGAGAACATCACCAACATGGAGAGCCTCTTTGAGGAGAAGGAGCCCGAGGAAAAAAAGGAGGATGCCCCGCCTCCCAAGAAAGTGATCAAGGTGGTCACGCCGGAAGCCTTGCAGAAGATGTACACGTATGTGGAGCTGAACTATGGCCGGACATACCTCTCAGAACTGGAAAATAAGAAGATCAACTACCATATGTGCCGGGACATCCACAGCGACTGCAGCCTTTATTTTACAGAGGGGATCCTGCGAAATCCTGTAAAAAACAATTATCAGTTAGGCTATGCGCGGAAATCCCGGGAGAAGAACAGATTCCTCTACCACGATAAGCACCGGACGGTCAAGCGCAACATCAGCGTCCTCACGGAGACTTTAAAAAAATCCCTGATCATGCGCAGCGAGGTCACGGAGGTGGATGCCCACTGGGGGCGTGTGGTGCCGGCGAAGATGTGGAAAGTGGGCCGTACAGATGATACCCGGCTGTTTTGCCAGGAGATCAAGGGCGACAGCGCGGATTTTGTGGTGGACGTGCTGATCGACGCCAGCGGATCCCAGCGTTCCCGACAGTCAGAGGTGGCGATCCAGGGCTATATGATCAGCGAGAGTCTGAGCAATGTGGGGATAGCCCACCGGGTCATGAGTTTCTGCACGTTCTGGGATTACACGATCATGCATCGTTTCCGGGATTACGACGACGACAGGAGCAAAAATGAGCGGATCTTCGACTATATGACATCCTCCAACAACCGGGACGGGCTGGCCGTGAAGGCGGCGGGCTATGGGCTTTTGCAGCGGGATGAGGAGAAGAAGATCTTGATCATATTAAGTGACGGCCGTCCCCATGACGTGGTCGTAAACCGGCCCAATGCGCGTAATCCCAAGCCCTACGAGGGCGCGTACGCGATCAAGGACACCGGCTTCGAGGTGCGCAGGCTGCGAAACGCCGGGGTCAGCGTGTTGGGGGTGTTTGCCGGGGAGGAGAAGGACCTGGCCACGGAGAAGAAGATATTCGGCAAAGATTTTGCGTACATCCACGACATTGAAAATTTTTCCAGGATCGTAGGTAAATATCTGACACGCCAACTGGATAGGGATCTATAAAAATGTTGGAAAAGTCAGGGCGCTTGATCAGATACAGGTAATTTTATACAAAAAAAAACCGGTATTCTAAGATTTCCACTTTCTTTTTTGGCTATTTTGTATTAGAATGATAGGAGAGAAACTGTTGTAGGAGCCTGGAAAGAGAGAAGGGATCGGAAGGTGAAAAGATGATATCGAATCAGGTGCTTCAGAATACGATTGAGGGATTAAAAGAAATATCGAGGACAGACTTGTGTATCATGGATGTGAAAGGAAAAGTCCTGGCTTCTACATTTGCAGAGAACGTCTCTGTTTTTGTGGAAGTGAAAGCCTTTGCAGAGTCGCAGGCCGAGAGCCAGCTGATCAAAGGTTATCAATATTTTAAAGTCAGTGACGATAACCAGCTGGACTATATACTGGTGGTGCATGGGGACAACGAAGATACTTACATGATCGGTAAACTGGCCGCGTTCCAGATACAGAGCCTGATCGTGGCTTATAAAGAACGTTTTGACAAGGACAGCTTCATCAAAAATCTGCTGCTCGACAACCTGCTCCTGGTGGATATCTACAACCGGGCGAAGAAGCTCCACATCGAGGCGGACGTGCGCAGGGTCGTGTTCATCTTGGAAGTCCTGCATGACAAGGAACACCATTCCGTGGAAAATGTCAAAGCCCTGTTCCACGGCAAGAGCGGTGATTTCATCACGGCGGTGGATGAGAAGAGCATCATCATCGTAAAAGAGCTGGCCGAGGACGAGGGCTATGAGGAGATGGATAAACTGGCCCGGAGCATCCTGGATTCCCTGGGCCTGGATAAGCAGTCCGGCAGCCACATCGCCTACGGGGCCATCGTCCGTGAACTCAAGGAAGTGTCCCGGTCGTACAAGGAGGCCCGCATGGCCCTGGATGTGGGCAAGATCTTTTTCGGCGAGCGGGATGTGATCGCGTACAGCTCCCTGGGGATCGGGCGGCTGATCTACCAGCTCCCCATACCGCTGTGCAAGATGTTCATCCGCGAGATCTTCGAGAGCAAATCCCCGGATGATTTCGACGATGAGATCCTGACTACGATCGACAAGTTCTTCGAGAACAGCCTGAATGTTTCGGAGACGTCCCGGCAGCTCTATATCCACAGGAATACCCTGGTATACCGCCTGGATAAGCTGCAAAAAAGCACGGGCCTGGACCTGCGGGTGTTTGAGGACGCGATCACGTTCAAGATCGCGCTGATGGTGGTGCGCTATATGAAATATATGGAAACCCTGGAATATTAGAAAAAGGTGTTGTATTTTCTTGAAAATATGTTAAAATATTGTTACATAGAAATCACACAAAACTGTCTTACATAACGAAAAGCCACGGTGAGGGCCGGATATCTGGACCGGGAGGGCAAGTCTCTGCAGGCAAGCCTGCAGGGGCCTGCCCTTTTTAAAAAGCCGTTGCATGAGGAGGGTACCATGATCGACTTGGTAGATGTGAGCAAAACGTATTCCAAAGGGCAGCCGGCAGTCAAGAATGCCAACCTGCATATAGACAAGGGAGAGTTCGTATTTATCGTGGGGAACAGCGGTTCCGGAAAATCCACGCTGATCAAACTTCTGTTGAAGGAGCTGGACGCGACCTCCGGGACCGTGATGGTGAACGGGGTCAACTTAAAGAATATGCGCCGCCGCCAGGTGGCGAAATACCGTCGGAAACTGGGCGTGGTCTTCCAGGATTTCCGTCTGCTCAAAGACCGGAATGTGTATGAGAACGTGGCTTTCGCCCAGCGGGTGATCGGGCGTCCCACCCGGGTGATACGCAAAAGGGTGCCGGAGATGCTGACCCTGGTGGGGCTGGCGGAGAAATACAAAGCCCGTCCCAAAGAATTATCCGGGGGCGAGCAGCAGAGAGTGGCCTTGGCCCGCGCACTGGTCAACCGGCCGGACATCCTGTTGGCGGACGAGCCCACCGGGAACCTCGACCCGCAGAACGCGGCGGAGATCATGCGTCTGCTGGAGGAGATCAACGACAGGGGGACGACGGTGGTGGTAGTCACCCACAACAAGGAGATCGTCAATGCCATGAAAAAGCGTGTAGTCGCCATGCGCAAGGGCGTGATCATCAGCGACGAGCGAGAAGGAGAGTATCACTATGAGGATTAGCACGATTGCCTATGAGCTGAAACAGGGGTTTAAGAATATCGCACGGAACTGGATGTTTTCCCTGGCCTCGATCGTCACGATGGCGGCCTGCATCTTCATATTCGGGATCTTCTATTCCATCGTCACCAATGTAAACCACATTATCAAAGGGGTGGAGGAGGATGTGCCGATCACGGTCCTTTTTGATGAAAATGTGGGCGATGCGGTGATCCAGGACGTGGGGCGGCGGATCGAGGGCCGTCCGGAGGTGCTCGAGGTCAAGTATGTGTCGGCGGAGGAAGCCTGGGAGGGCTTCCGGGATCAATATTTCGGGGATTCCAAAGTGGCGGCGGAGGGTTTCCAGGACGATAACCCGCTGGCCAATTCCGCGAACTACGAGGTCTATGTAAAAGAGATCGAGCAGCAGGGGGATCTGGTCGCCTACATCGAGGGACTGGAAGGCGTGCGGGAGGTCCGGCAGTCGGAGAGCGCAGCCAGGACGCTGGGCAGCTTCAACCGTCTGGTGGGAACGATCTCCATCGCGATCATCGCGATCTTGCTGGTGGTGGCCATCTTTCTGATCAGCAATACGATCTCCACGGGCATCACGATCCGGCGGGAGGAGATCGGGATCATGAAGCTGATCGGGGCCACGGATTTTTTTGTGCGGACGCCCTTTTTGCTGGAAGGGATCATCCTGGGTCTGATCGGGGCGGCGATCCCCCTGGCGGGGCTGTATGTCATGTATAACCAGGTGATCATACATATCTTGGAGAGGTTCAAGGTCCTGGATGGGATCTTGCAGTTCGTGCCGGTGTGGCAGGTGTTCAAGGTGCTGCTGCCGGTGGGCCTGGCGCTGGGCATGGGGATCGGATTTTTCGGCAGCCTGTTTACCACGCGGAAGCATCTGAAGGTATAAAAAGCGGCAGAGTTGGATAGAAATAGTAATAGACAGTGACAGATCGTCGAGGTCGCGGGCGGGTGCGTGAATGATTTTTAAGACACGCTCCAGCCCGCTGATCTTCGTTCGGAAAAAAAGATGACAAGGAGTGGGCATGGAAAGTCGCGGAAAATTTTTCAAAGGTTTTTTGTTGGGTCTTCTGCTGATGGCGCTGGTCTCTGCCGGAGGTTTTTATATGTATATGACAATGGGCCAGCCCAGGTCGAAGGAGGCCCTGACGGGCAGGGAGAGTATGGATAAGATCAGCTACCTGAGCGACCTCATCGATACATATTACCTCAACGACGTGGACGCGGAAGCGATGCAGGAGGGGATGTATGCGGGGATGGTGGCGGGTCTGAACGACCCCTATTCCCGTTATTATACCATCGAGGAGTACAGTTCCCTCACTGAGGAGACCCAAGGCCACTACGAGGGGATCGGTGTGGTCATGCAGCAGGGGGAGGACGGCCTGGTCACGCTGAACCGCTGCTACGAGGGCGCGCCCGGGGAACAGGCGGGCTTAAAAGCCGGGGATGTGCTCTATAAGGTCAACGATGAGGAAGTCCTGGATATGGACCTCACCACGGTGGTGAAGAAGATCAAAGATCCCGAGATCAACCCTGTCCATCTGACGATCGCCCGGGAGGGGGAGAAGGATTACCTGGAATTTGACATCACAAAAGAAGAGGTGCACATCCCGGTGGTCAGCCATGAGATGCTGGAAGATGGTGTGGGATATCTGGCTATCTATGAATTTACGGATGTGACCTTTGAACAGTATCAGGAAGCCAGACTGGACCTGGAGGAGCAGGGGATGGAGAAATTGGTGATCGATCTGCGGGATAATCCCGGCGGACTGCTCACATCGGTCTGCGATGTGCTGGAGACCATCCTCCCCAAAGGACTGATCGTATACACAGAAGATAAATACGGGAAGAGGGAGGAAGAACTCTGTGACGGAGAGTCACCGCTGGATATCCCACTGGTCGTCCTGGTCAACGGGAACAGCGCCAGCGCTTCGGAGATCTTCGCGGGTGCGGTCAAAGACCATCAGATCGGTACGATCGTGGGGACGACTACCTACGGAAAAGGGGTGGTGCAGACTATCAAGGATCTGGGCGACGGCAGCGCTCTGAAGCTGACCATATCCAATTATTATACGCCCAACGGCATCAATATCCATGGGGTGGGCATCGAGCCGGATGAGAAAGTGGAGATGGATGCGGAGGGCAGGGAAGATACCCAGTTGAAAAAAGCCCTGGAAATACTGGCAGAGAAGTAAGAAATGTAGTATGATAGTAGGTACATGAAAGAGGGATGGAGGGCTTTGTATGGATGGATATGTGATCACCACAGACAACAATTCGGATCTGCCAGAGGAGTTTTACCAAAAATATCAGGTTGGATGTACCTATCTGAGTTACAGCATAGACGGACAGACGTACACAAAGGAGGATTTTCTGCCCACGGCGGAGTTTTATGCCCGGATGCGGGCGGGAGCCATGCCCACCACGGCCCAGGTCAATCCGGAGGCCGCGCGGGCATTGATGGAGCCCTATCTGATAGAGGGAAAAGACATCCTGCATATCGCGTTTTCTTCGGGCCTGAGCGGGAGCTATGCCAGCTGTTGTGTGGCGGCGGAAGACCTGTCGGAGAAATACCCCCAGCGGAAGATCCTGGTGGTGGATTCTCTGTGTGCGTCCCTGGGCCAGGGGCTCTTGGTCTATCATGCCGTGAAACTGAGGGAAGCCGGAAAGTCCATGGAAGAAGTCGTCCAGTGGCTGGAGAGCCACCGGAAAAACCTGGTGCATCTGTTTACCGTGGACGATCTGGATCATCTCCACAGGGGCGGGCGGGTGTCGAAAGCCACCGCGATCGTGGGCGGCATGCTGAACATCAAGCCGGTGCTCCATGTGGACGATGAGGGAAAATTGGTAGCGATCGGAAAAGTACGGGGGAGGAAAAAATCCCTGCAGGCCCTGGTGGACGGCATGCAGGAGCGGATCGGTCCCTATGCATCCAGTTGTGATACGATCTTCATCAGCCATGGGGACTGCGAGGCGGATGCCCGTTATGTGGAGAAAAAAGTAAAGGATATTTATCCGATACAGACGGTCATCATCAACTATGTGGGTGCGACGATCGGGGCCCATTCCGGTCCGGGGACGGTGGCATTGTTTTTCCTGGGGGATGTCAGGTAGGGACAGGCAGTCGGTCCCCGCCAAGAAATGGGCCGAGTAGCCATGCCTGCATGGATATCCGGCGACTGCCGCGAGGGTCAGATACCCCGCTGTATCTGACCTTGAAACGGGGAGAGATGGAGGTGGAGAATATGGAAGAACATCGCAGAGTGTGTGCCCATGTGGATCTGGATGCAGTCTTGTGGAATCTGCAGCAGATCCATGAGGGCACAGCGGAAGGTACACGGATCGTTGCGGTGATCAAGGCGGATGGATACGGGCATGGAGCTGTGCCGATCGCCAGGAAGGTGGAAGGTCTGGACTATCTGTGGGGATTTGCGGTGGCCACGGCGGAAGAAGCGTATGACTTGCGGGAGGCGGGTATCCGTAAACCGATCATGATCTTAGGTTATACGTTCGAGGAGGACTATGCCCGTCTGTGCAGGGAAAAGGTGACCCTCACAGTCTTTACATTGGAGATGGCCCAAAAGATGTCAAAGGCCGCCTGCGCCCAGCAGGGGTGTATGGAAGTCCATCTGGCGGTGGATACGGGGATGACCCGGATCGGATCTTCGGACAGCGCGGAGGGGATCGAGATGTGCGCCGCGATCGCGGCTCTGCCAGGATTGCATGTGACGGGGCTGTTCACCCATTTTGCCCGGGCGGACGAGTATGAGCAGGGACCGCTGCTGGACCAGTTTGAGCGGTACCAGGCTTTCGCGGATGCGTTGGAGGCGGCGGGGGTGCATATCAAATACCGCCATTGCTCCAACAGCGCCGCGATCATGAACTATCCGGCGGCCAATCTGGATCTGGTGCGGGCAGGGATCATTTTGTACGGATTATTTCCCTCGGATGAGGTGTATACAGATAAGATCCAGATCAGGCCAGTGATGGGATTGACGAGCCATGTCGTGTATGTAAAAGACGTGGAGGCGGGGGTGCCCGTCAGCTACGGTGGGACTTATGTCACACCGCAGAAGATGCGGATCGCCACGGTCCCGGTGGGTTATGGGGACGGATATCCCAGGGGCCTTTCAAACAAAGGGTACGTGCTGCTGCATGGCCAGAAAGCGCCCATACTGGGCCGGGTCTGTATGGACCAGTTTATGGTGGATGTATCCCATATCCCGCAGACACAGGTGGGGGATATGGTGACGCTCATCGGAAAAGACGGCGACGCGCGGATCACGATGGAAGAATTGGGGGATCTGAGCGGTCGGTTTAATTATGAATTTGCCTGCGATATAACGGCCCGGGTGCCGCGGGTATATAAGTGATATAAGTGGATATGAAGGGGGCAGTCTG
>Ga0224483_100477_pt1 | contig 12709 bp, 8 predicted proteins | sample hydfratestSal1_FD_181453 | JGI IMG/M metagenome (GOLD analysis project Ga0224483, IMG submission 181453) | Metatranscriptome of mouse feces microbial communities from Columbus University, Ohio, United States - Sal1 (Metagenome Metatranscriptome) ... | reverse complement strand
GAAAAAGTTTTGAAAATTTGATTAATTTTGCAATTATAAACCGGAATAGCGCAGTGCTGGTGTGATTCACATTCATCCGGCTGTTCCCAAACAATCAAAAATGGCATCAGCAAAGACCAAATCCGTTTATTTCTGCAGTGATTGCGGATATGAAAGTCCCAAATGGCTCGGGAAATGTCCGGGTTGTGGCGAGTGGAACACTTTTGTGGAAGAAAAAGTGTCTGCCAAACCTGGCAAGTCTGCCAGAAAGGGGCTTGTAAGAAGCAGCACTCCTGTGAGATTGTCAGAGATAGAGGTAAAGGAGGAGATGCGTGTGAAAATGCCGTCATCCGAGCTTAACCGGGTTCTTGGAGGGGGGCTTGTGGCCGGAAGCCTGACTCTCATAGGAGGTGAGCCGGGAATCGGGAAGTCTACATTGCTTCTGCAGAACATTCTCTCGATCCGGAATCGGCGCATATTATATGTTTCCGGTGAGGAAAGTGCCTCTCAGCTAAAACTCAGGGCGGACCGGCTTGGAAAAATATCAGAAGACACATTTATATTGTGTGAAACAAATCTTGACAATATTTTCACTCAGATCGAGAATGTATCGCCATCACTGATAGTGGTTGATTCAATACAGACAATCTGTTCGTCAGAGATTGAGTCGGCGGCGGGAAGTGTGTCGCAGGTTCGGGAATGCGCCGCATCGTTGCTCAGATATGCCAAAGAGTCTGGTGTTCCGGTCATTCTTGTGGGGCATATCAACAAAGACGGTGCCATCGCCGGACCGAAAGTGCTTGAGCATATTGTTGACACTGTGCTGCAGTTCGAGGGTGACAGACAATATCTTTACAGGATATTGCGGTCGATAAAGAACCGTTTCGGCTCGACAAATGAGATCGGTATCTACGAGATGGCGCAGAAGGGACTGAAAGAAGTTAAGAATCCCTCGGAGATGCTTCTTTCGGAAAACAGAGACGAAGAGATGAGTGGAATCGCCATAGGTGTCACAATGGAGGGCATAAGACCGTTTATGGTAGAAGTGCAGGCGCTCGTGTCTTCCGCCGCTTATGGAACACCCCAGCGTTCAGTAACCGGTTTTGACCAACGTCGGCTCAATATGCTTCTTGCCGTGCTTGAGAAACGTGCAAAATTCAAATTGTCGCAAAAAGATGTGTTTCTGAATATCGCAGGCGGCCTGAAGGTGGCGGATCCAGCACTCGACATGGCGGTAGTGGCGGCAATCATGAGTTCTAATTTCGACATCTCCATAGAGCGGAAATGGGCATTTGCCGGAGAAGTGGGGCTATCCGGAGAAATCCGCACAGTCACTCGTATAGAACAGAGGGTTTCCGAGGCCCAGAAGTTGGGATTCGAATCGATACTTATTCCCAAAGGGAATCTCAAGGGAATAAAAGACACATTCAATATCAATATTGTAGAAGTGGGGAAGGTGGAAGAGGTGTTCAAAAATATATTCGGTTAGGCGGATTCTTGTAATTTGCCTGAAATTTATGATTTGAAAAGTAAGATATGGAATCGATAATAGATTATAGAAAAGTAGAGATAGAGAGGGCTGATCGCCTTGTGATGAAGGAGGTGTCTTTCAGCGTGGGCGAGGGAGAATTCTGCTATCTTGTCGGCAAAGTCGGCAGTGGCAAAAGCTCATTGCTTAAAACTATGTATGCCGATGTTGATATCGAACATGGTGAAAAAGCTGAAGTGCTCGGCTTTGACCTGCTTCATCTGAGAAGGAAGCAGATTCCTTATCTGCGTAGACACATAGGAATCGTATTTCAGGATTTTCAGTTGCTTCAGGATCGTTCTGCCAAGGCGAATCTAAGGTTTGTGCTTGAAGCAACGGGCTGGAAATCTAAATCAGAGATTGAAGACCGTATTGAGGAGGTGCTCAAAGCTGTGGGAATGGAAAATAAAAGCTACAAGATGCCTCATGAGCTGAGCGGAGGCGAACAGCAGCGTATCGTAATAGCCAGGGCATTGTTGAACAAGCCGAAACTGATTCTTGCAGACGAACCTACCGGCAACCTTGATCCCCAGACCGGCTATCAGATAGTAAGCCTTCTCCACAAGCTTGCCGACGAAGGACGGACCATAATCATGGCAACGCACAATATGCAGATGGTAGAGGATTTCCCGGCAAGGGTATTGCGTTGCAATGACAAGGAACTCATCGGCTGAACGCGAAAAACATGGTATTTGGCTTCTCAAGGAGAAAAAAAGACGATAAAGTTTTAAATTAGTGAAAATATTATTTAACTTTGCATAATTGATGTACACAGACAGACACTAATGATATTGTCTCCTGTGAGACCATGAAACAACACCGGTTACTAATTGAACCAATCTATATCATAAACAAAAGCTATTTGCAATGGCAGAAAAAAAAGAAACTCTTTTCGACGTGTTCTCGCCGGTCTCCGCTGAAGAGTGGAAGGCTAAGATTACCGCCGACTTGAAGGGTGCGGATTTTGACAAGAAACTTGTCTGGCGCACAAACGAAGGCTTCAGTGTTCAGCCTTTTTACAGAAAGGAAGATATTGAGGGTCTTGCAACAATCGGATCACTTCCGGGTGAATTCCCTTATGTCAGAGGAACTCGCGATAATAATGACTGGCTGATTCGTCAGGAAGTTCAGGGTTCGACTGATGAGGAACTGAACGCGCACGCCCGTCATATTCTTGACAGGGGTGCGGAGTCTCTTGGCTTCACATTCCACCATGGAAAGAACGATGCGGATCTCAGTGTCGTTCTCAAAGATATCGACCTCAAGAAAGTGGAGATCAACATCACATGCTGTCCCGGCAAAGCAGTTGCGGTTGCCGAGCAGCTTGTAAAGATTGTGAAAGCAGCAGGTGCTGAGAACGATTTCCGAGGATCAATAGGCTACAATCCTTTCCGCCGTCTTCTCAAGCACGGTCTTCCGTTCCCCAAGGATGCGGCTCAGGAAGGGAAGGCTCTTTATGAGGTTGTCAAAGAGATCAAAGGTCTCCGTTGCTTTGCGGTAGACAGCTTCATGTTTAACAACGCAGGTGCGTTCATCACTCAGGAACTCGGCTATGCACTCGCATGGGGTGCCGAGTGGCTTACATTGATGACAGAAAACGGGCTGACTGCCGATGAAGTGGCATCGCGTGTCAAATTCAACATGGGTATTTCTTCCAACTATTTCATGGAGATTGCCAAATTCCGCGCAGGCCGCATGCTGTGGGCTGAAATTGTTAAGGCTTATGACGCAGCAGAAGAAAACTGCAAAATGTATGTACATGCGGTTACAAGCAAATTCAACCAGACTGTGTATGACTCTCATGTGAATCTTCTTCGTTCCATGACCGAGACAATGAGCGCTGCACTTGCCGGCGTTGATTCCTTGGAAACTCTGCCGTTTGACCAGTGCTACAAGTGTCCGGATGAGTTCAGTGAGAGAATCGCGCGCAATCAGCAGGTACTTCTCCGCGAAGAGTCGCATCTTGACAAGGTTGTGGATCCTGCGGGCGGCTCATATTATATAGAGACTCTTACAGCTTCTGTTGCCGAGCAGGCATGGAAGGTCTTCAATGAAACAGAGGACAACGGCGGTTTCGCCGCTATGCTTGCCAAGGGTGAGATACAGGCTAAAGTAAACGAATCAGGAGTAAAACGTCATCTTGACGTAGCGCGTCGCAAAGAGAATCTTCTCGGCACAAACCAGTATCCTAATTTCAGCGAGAAAGCACTCGACAAAATTCAGGAAGAGGGTTGCTGCAAATGTGGCTGTCATGCAGGCGAGGCTCAGGACGGTGCCGTTGAATCACTCAACTTTGACCGCGCTGCGAGCCAGTTCGAGCAACTTCGTCTTGACACTGAGCGTTCCGCTCATCGTCCGAAAGTGTTCATGCTTACAATCGGCAATCTTGCCATGCGTCTTGCTCGTGCCCAGTTCTCTTCCAACTTCTTCGGTTGCGCCGGATATGAGATTATCGACAATATCGGTTTCAACTCTGTCAAGGAGGGTGTGGATGCCGCTATGGAGAAAGGCGCAGATATCGTTGTGCTTTGCTCAAGTGATGACGAATATGCCGAATTTGCTCCTGAAGCATTCAAGGAACTTGACGGTCGCGCGATGTTTGTTGTCGCAGGTGCTCCCGCATGCATGGACGACCTCAAGGCTCAGGGCATAGAGAATTTCATTCACGTGAGAGTAAATGTGCTCGACACGCTTATCGGATTTAACGCTAAACTCCTCAAATAATCATGAGACCGAATTTTAAAGAAATAGATATAACAAAGACCTTTGCCGGAAAAGGTCAGAAGCCTGCGGTCGGTGAAGAATGGATGACTGCGGAGCTCATACCGGTAAAGCCAATATACACCAAAGAGGATCTTGAGGGAATGGAACATCTCGACTTCGTGTCAGGTATTCCTCCGTTCCTGCGTGGTCCTTACAGTGCAATGTATCCATTGCGTCCGTGGACAATCCGTCAGTATGCGGGTTTCTCTACGGCTGCCGAGTCAAACGCATTCTATCGCCGCAACCTTGCATCCGGGCAGAAAGGTCTGTCAGTTGCATTTGACCTTCCTACCCACAGGGGTTATGACGCCGATCATGAGCGCGTTGTAGGAGATGTCGGAAAAGCAGGTGTGTCAATCTGTTCGCTTGAGGATATGAAAGTTCTGTTTGATGGTATTCCATTGAACAAGATGTCTGTCTCAATGACTATGAACGGCGCTGTGCTTCCTGTTCTTGCCTTCTATATCAATGCCGGTCTTGAGCAGGGTGCGAAACTTGACGAGATGGCTGGTACGATCCAGAATGACATTCTCAAGGAATTCATGGTGCGTAACACATACATCTATCCGCCGGCATTCTCTATGAAGATTATCGCAGACATCTTCGAGTACACATCTAAGAATATGCCCAAGTTCAACTCAATCTCCATTTCCGGCTATCATATGCAGGAAGCGGGAGCTACAGCAGATATTGAGCTGGCATATACTCTTGCAGATGGTCTTGAGTATCTTCGTGCAGGTGTGAACGCCGGTATGGATATCGACTCTTTCGCTCCGCGTCTGTCTTTCTTCTGGGGAATCTCGATGAACTATTTCATGGAAATCGCCAAAATGCGTGCGGCACGTATGCTTTGGGCGAAGATTGTAAAGCAGTTCAACCCAAAGAATCCGAAGTCTCTCGCCTTGCGTACTCACAGTCAGACATCAGGCTGGTCTCTGACAGAGCAGGATCCGTTCAACAACGTTGGTCGCACATGTGTGGAGGCTATGGGAGCCGTTCTCGGACATACCCAGTCTTTGCATACAAACGCGCTTGACGAGGCTATCGCGTTGCCTACCGACTTCTCGGCACGAATCGCCCGTAACACGCAGATTTACATTCAGGACGAGACATATGTCACCAAACAGATTGACCCGTGGGGAGGCAGCTATTATGTAGAGTCTCTTACCAACGAAATCGCTCATCGTGCTTGGGAACATATTCAGGAAATCGAGAAACTCGGCGGTATGGCGAAGGCTATCGAAACCGGACTTCCTAAACTTAAGATCGAGGAAGCTGCCGCCCGTACACAGGCGCGAATCGACAAAGGCACACAGACAATTGTCGGAATCAATAAATTCCGTCTTGACCATGAGGATCCCATTGATATCCTTGAGGTAGACAATACAGAGGTTCGCAAAGAGCAGTGTGCCCGTCTTGAAGAGCTTAAGAAAGATCGCGATGAGGCTGCCGTTCTGGAGGCGCTTGCCAAGATTACAGAGGCTGTCAAGGATCCCTCCAAAGGCAATCTTCTTGACCTCGCAGTCAAGGCTGCCGGTCTTCGTGCGTCACTCGGTGAGATTTCGGATGCATGCGAAGCGGTCGTAGGTCGTTATAAAGCAGTAATCAAAACTATTTCAGGCGTGTATTCTAATGAAGAGAAGGGTGATCCCGAGTTCGAGGAAGCCCGTAAGGCTGTAGCTGATTTTGCAGCGCGTGAAGGACGTCAGCCCCGTATCATGATTGCGAAAATGGGTCAGGACGGTCATGACCGTGGTGCCAAGGTTGTCGCTACTGGTTATGCAGACTGTGGTTTCGACGTCGACATGGGTCCGTTGTTCCAGACTCCGGCAGAGGCGGCGCGTCAGGCTGTAGAGAACGATGTTCATGTGCTTGGCGTATCATCTCTTGCTGCCGGTCACAAGACTCTCGTTCCTCAGGTTATAGAGGAGCTTAAGAAACTTGGTCGTGAGGATATCATGGTGACAGCGGGAGGTGTGATACCTGCTCAGGATTATGATTTCCTTTACAAGGCAGGTGTGGCTGCAATCTTCGGTCCCGGCACTCGTATCCCCAAAAGTGCTATTGAAATGATTCGTCTTCTTAATGAAGACCGTGCTGAATAAGATAACAGTTTTCTGAATAAGGGGAGCGACGGCTGTATTGCCGCCGCTCCCTCTATAGATTTACCCTGAGATGCCATTTCGCACAAATTAATAATGATTAAGGAACAGATAGGACTCATATGAGTGATTATATGAAGGATAACGTATATTCAGTGGAGGAGGAGAATGACGGATATGTCTACAACATTGAGGAAGAAGATATTTCCGCAAATACAGAAGAGTATGTGCTTGAAGAAGAACCAGACCGTAAGGATTCTTCAGCAGAGGAATATGTTATAGATGACGAGGTGCCTGACGATGACATTGAAGTCAAAACAGAAGAGGAGTCTGAAGCGTGGCGTGGCGATACTTGCGAATCAAGACCTTCTGCATTCGGATTATTATTGAAGGTGCTCTCGAACCCGGTTGACGGGTGGAAAGCGGTAAAGCGCAGCAAATATTCCGTAGATTCGTTTGCCGCCGGGTGTTTTTACCCGCTATTGGGGCTGGCTGCTGTCTCTGAATTTACAGCATTGTTTTATGAGTCGGATTCGACACTCTCATCGCTGCTTGTGCCTGCGGTAATAACATTCATAACGTTTTTTTTCGGATATTTTTCTGTATTGCTCTTCGGAGAATTTCTACTTCCCCGAGAGGCGCGTAAAACGCTTCATACATATTATGGTAAGGAATATGTGATGATAAACATGTCGACACTGGCAGTTTTCTATATATTATTCAGATTGTTTCCGATTGTAGGTCCCATTCTGGCTTTTTTGCCGTTATGGACAATATATATTACATGTAAAGGCGTTAAATTATTCAGAGTGTCGCCGGAGAAAGAAACAAGAACGTGCGGAATGCTCTCGTTTCTGATGCTCGGATGTCCGATTTTCTGGAACTGGATATTCAACGAACTGTTGCCGGTAGAGGCGTTATAGATATGAAAGCAGAACACGTAAACATAAAAAACAAGCGTGCGAGGTTCGATTATGAGATTTCGGACACGTATGTTGCAGGAATTGTGCTTACAGGCACAGAGATAAAGTCTATCCGAGACGGCAAGGCTTCACTTGTCGATACCTATTGTATGGTAGAAAACGGAGAAGTCTGGGTCAAGGGTATGAATATATCCGAATATTTTTATGGTTCTTACAATAACCATGAGGCAAGACGTGATCGTAAGCTGTTGCTGAACAAGAAAGAGATACAGAAACTTGCTAAAGCCGCAGAGGATGTCGGTTTTACAATTGTCCCGATGCGCGTTTTTATAAATGAGCGTGGGCTGGCAAAGATGCAAATCGGTGTCGGTCGTGGAAAGAAGCAGTATGACAAGCGTCAGTCAATACGTGAACGTGAAGACAAGCGCAGCATTGACAGGATGTTCAAGCATTAAGACGATGAGAAAACTTGAACTGCTTGCGCCGGCTGCCGACAAAGATGTGGCAATGGAGGCAATCCTTCATGGCGCGGATGCCGTGTATATGGGCGCATCAAGCCATGGTGCCCGGAAAAGTGCGGCAAATTCCGTCAAGGATATTGCGGAAGTCGTTTGTTTTGCCCATAAATTCCGCGCAAAGGTATATGTCACTGTAAACACCCTTGTGTATGATAATGAAATTGCAAAGGTGGAGAGCCTTGTCAGAGAACTTTATACCGCAGGCGTGGATGCTATCATTGTTCAGGACATGGGTCTGTTACGAATGGATATTCCACCGATCGAATTGCATGCCAGCACACAGTGCGACACACGTGATGTTGCTAAAGCAAGGTTTCTCGAGGATGTGGGTTTTTCTCAGATTGTGCTTGCCAGAGAGTTGGGTATAAGTGAGATAAAGGCGATTTGTGACAATGTTTCAGTTCCGGTAGAGGTCTTTGTGCACGGAGCTTTGTGTGTAAGCTATTCAGGACGTTGCAGGGCAAGCTTCGTTCAGAACGGACGCAGTGCGAATAGGGGAGAATGCGCCCAGATGTGCAGGTTACCATATAATCTTGTGGATTCACAGGGACGCATGTTTGTCAAGGATAAATATCTTTTGTCGCTTAAGGATTTCAATGCGTCGATGATGCTGACGGATCTGATTGAGGCAGGTGTGTCAGCATTCAAAATAGAGGGGAGGCTGAAAGATGTTGCATATGTGAAGAATATAACGGCATATTACCGTAAATTGATTGATGCCTTCATTTCAGCGCATCCCGACAGGTATTGCAGGTCATCATACGGCAATAGCGAGATCTCATTCGTTCCGGATCCTGATAAAAGTTTTAACCGAGGATTCACAAGTTATTTCCTTGAGGGCAGAAAGCAAAAGACAATGGCATCGTTGCTGACTCCGAAATCATTAGGTGAACGGATTGATAATATCAATGAACTCAATAACGGAGATGGAATAAGCTTTATCAATTCGGATGGTGAATACGAAGGTGTGCGAGTCAACCGTGTGGAGCGTGGCCGCATTGTGGGCGCGCGTCCTTTCCGTTTGCCGGAGGGATGTGAGATACGACGTACATACAATAGGGAATGGCAGTCGGAACTTGATAAGCCTACGGCAAAAAGGTATATTTCGGTTGATATAAGCATTGACGAAAACGGTGTTTCAGCAAGCGATGAGAGAGAAGTTGAGGTCCGGATTGCTCTTGATGTGGATAAATTCAGGGCTGAGAAGAAGATGCAGCCTGAGAAGGTTTTGTCAAAATTAGGGAATACCATCTATAGGTTGCGGAATTTCCGGAATGAACTGCATCCGGATACATATATTCCAGCCTCTCAGCTGAATGCTCTGAAACGAAAACTGACAGAAGCCCTTGATGCCGCGGCTGAGGCATCATATTGCTTCAATTACCGGAAAATTGAGAAGGAAGCAAGTTATGTGACGCATCGACTCGAATCTGATGAAAATGTTGCAAACACTCTTGCGGAGGATTTTTATAGATCGCATGGTTGTGTTGTAGCTTCGAGAGCTATAGAGACAACAACGGATAATGGTGGAGACATGGTCGTCATGAATACACGCTATTGCATCCGCAGAGAGTTGGGCTGCTGCAAGAAAATAAAGAACGGTTCAGGCACGTTGTCCGGTGCCAGTGAGCCGCTTTATATAGAATCAGGTCGAAACAGATTCCGACTTATGTTTGATTGCTCACAATGCGAGATGAAAGTCATCCGTGAGGGGAAGTGATTTTTATGGAATCGCGCGTGGTTGAATCCGGGTCTATTTTGGCAGGATTTGCGTATCGTTGAAGCAATGAGTCGCGTAAAGAGATGAATCTGAAGGTAAGATTCGTCAAGGTGTCATTCTCACCTTCAGACATTTCATAGTCGGCACCGGCTTTGTACTCATAGTTAAGCCTGGTTATCGTGTCATCATATCTTTCACACAATGAAAGAAGAGTAGAGCTGTCGGTCGCATACGCCATGCTGTCAAGGTATGCTTTGGCGATTCCACTGCTTTTAAGAAACAGGTCTCTCGCTTCTCCGCGCAGAGACCTTTCGTTTTTCTTGACACACGACTGCATAGTCAGACCTGCAGCAACTGTAGTCAATACTATATATATGATACTTCTCATTTTATATTCAATTTATCTTTAAGGAAATTTCCTGTGTATGAATCCTTCGTTTCCGCAACTTGTTCGGGGGTGCCCTGAGCAACAATATTGCCGCCTGCGTCTCCACCTTCCGGACCGATATCTATCAGCCAGTCTGCGGATTTTATGACATCCATATTATGCTCAATGATAATGACCGTATTCCCTTTCTCTACAAGTCTGTTAAGAGATTTAAGCAGTGTCGAGATATCGTGAAAATGCAACCCGGTTGTCGGTTCGTCAAAGATAAACATGGTATGCTCGTGCTTGTCAAGAGATATATAATATGCAAGCTTCACACGTTGGTTCTCACCTCCGGAGAGTGTTGAGGAAGACTGTCCTAATTTTATATAACCAAGTCCGACATCTTTGAGAGGCTGAAGTTTCTTTATTATTCTCTTTTCTTGAGTTCCGTTTGACTCACTTAAAAACTCGATAGCTTGGTTTACAGTCATTTCGAGGAAATCGTATATATTCTTTCCACGATATTCCACATCAAGCACTTCCTGTTTGAACCTTTTGCCGTGGCAAACCTCGCAAGGCACTTCTATATCCGCCATAAACTGCATGGGTATTGTAATTGTGCCTTCCCCTTTACATTCCTCACATCTGCCACCCTCCGTATTGAAAGAGAAATAGGCGGGTGTGAACCCCATCTGCCTTGCGAGCTGTTGCTCGGAAAACAGTTTGCGGATTTCGTCATATGCTTTCAGGTATGTCGCCGGATTACTCCTTGAAGATGTTCCTATCGGGTTCTGGTCAACAAATTCTATTGCCTTTACAGTACCGATATCCCCACCGAGAGAGCGGTGTGTGCCGGGTATATCTCCAGTTTCTCCCAATGCGCGGACAAGCGCTTTGTAAAGAATCTCTCTTACGAGCGTTGATTTTCCACTGCCGCTGACTCCGGACACAACGGTCATGACACCAAGAGGAAAACGCACATCTATATTTTTCAGATTGTTCTCAGCCGCACCGATTATCTCAATATATTGTTTCCATGGACGTCTGAGCCCGGGAACGGGAATGGTGCGAGTTCCGCGCAGATAGTCAACGGTATAAGAGCCGTTGGCGTCGCCTCCCTTGAGAATCTCTTTCAGATTCCCCTTGAACACGATTTCTCCTCCGAGTCTGCCGGCATCTGGACCTATATCCACAATTTCATCTGCGGCGAGCATTATGTCTTCATCATGTTCCACAACAACGACCGTATTCCCGATTTTCTGCAGACTTCGAAGAACGCGTATAAGTTTCTCTGTGTCGCGTGAGTGAAGACCGATGCTTGGTTCATCAAGAATGTAAAGAGAACCTACAAGAGAACTTCCGAGAGATGTGGCAAGATTTATTCTCTGGCTTTCACCACCGGACAGCGTGGATGACAACCTGTCGAGCGTCAGGTATCCCAGCCCCACTTCATTGAGGAAGCCGAGACGCTGGTTGATTTCCAGCAAAAGTCTTGATGCTATCTGTTCGTCAGTCTCATTAAGTTTTAGATTCGCAAAGAATTCTGCAAGTTCTGAAACCGGCATTTTTACAAGATCTGTTATCGTTTTACCGGCAATTTTTACATACTCCACATCTTTCCTGAGACGTGAGCCATTACATTCAGGACAAACGCTTTTGCCTCTGTATCTTGCCTTCATTACCCTGAACTGGATTTTATCCTGCCGGGAGTCAATCCATCTGAAGAAACCGTCGATACCTTCCCAGTGGCTGTTGCCATGCCAAAGGAAGTCTTTCTGAGACTGGGTGAGATCCATATAGGGAGTATGGATAGGAAAATTGAAATGTGGGGCGACATGTATCAGATGTTGCTTCCATTCATTCATTTTTTCTCCGTTCCAGCATTTCACGGCATTCTGGTAAACAGACAGCGTCTTGTTCGGAATTACAAGTTCTTCGCTGATGCCCAGTACTTTGCCGAAGCCTTCGCAAACAGGGCATGCTCCGTAGGGGTTGTTGAAATTGAACATCAGATCGCTTGGTTCGCGAAATTCCATGCCGTCAGCCATGAACCGCTTGGAAAACTGATGTTCATGAACTCCGTCTTTTCCCCAGATCTTTATAATACATTCATCGTGTCCTTCGTAATAAGCGGTTTCAACAGAATCAGTCAGACGGGAAATCTCGTCTTTATTGTCAGAAACTGAAAGACGGTCAATCAGCAATCTGTAACCGTCAGGTGAATCAGGTGTTCCCTTTGACCTGAGGTCGGATATAGTGATAAATTCGCCATTCTTTTCAAGACGGGAGTATCCCTCTTTCATATAAATCTCAAGCTGTTGGTCGAATGTTCTTGATTCAGGCACACGTATGTCAATAAGAACAGCCATGCGGGTACCTTCTGGATATGAGAGAGCCGTCCTGACCATATCCTCGATGCCATGTTTCTTGACCTCAAGTCCGGAGACAGGGGAGAATGTGTGACCGACTCTGGCATAAAGCATACGGAGATAATCGTAAATTTCCGTTGCTGTACCCACAGTGCTTCGTGGATTTCTTGTGTTTACCTTCTGTTCTATTGCTATTGCCGGCGGCAATCCTTTGATATAATCGCATTCAGGTTTGGACATGCGGCCAAGGAACTGTCGGGCATATGCGGAAAGACTTTCGACATAACGACGCTGACCCTCTGCATACAGAGTGTCGAACGCAAGCGAAGACTTACCACTTCCACTAACCCCCGTTACAACTATAAATTTATTGAGAGGCAGAGAGATATCTACATTCTTCAGATTGTTTACTCTTGCCCCCTTTATGACGATGTTCT
>Ga0224483_100476_pt1 | contig 12716 bp, 8 predicted proteins | sample hydfratestSal1_FD_181453 | JGI IMG/M metagenome (GOLD analysis project Ga0224483, IMG submission 181453) | Metatranscriptome of mouse feces microbial communities from Columbus University, Ohio, United States - Sal1 (Metagenome Metatranscriptome) ... | reverse complement strand
TTTCCTTGCAGTCCGAAAAAATTAAAGAACGGATCAGCAAGTTTGGCGATAAGCTGTACCTGGAATTTGGCGGAAAGCTTTTTGACGACTATCATGCATCCCGTGTGCTTCCCGGCTTTGCCCCGGACAGCAAGCTGCGTATGCTGTTACAGCTGGCGGATCAGGCGGAGCTGGTGGTTGCCATTAATGCTGCCGATATTGAAAAAAATAAGGTGCGCCATGATTTAGGCATTACCTATGATTTGGATGTGCTGCGTCTGATTCAGGAATTCAGGGATAAAGGCCTTTATGTGGGAAGTGTGGTAATTACCCAGTATTCCGGTCAGGCCAGTGCTGACCAGTTCCGTATTAAGTTAGAGCACATGGGAATTAAGGTTTACCGCCATTATACGATTGACGGCTATCCCAGCAATGTCACCCGTATCGTCAGCGACGACGGCTACGGCAAGAATGACTACATTAACACCACCAGGCCGTTAGTTATTATTACTGCCCCCGGTCCGGGCAGCGGAAAGATGGCGACCTGTCTTTCCCAGCTCTACCATGAAAATAAGCGCGGGATAAAGGCCGGTTATGCTAAGTTTGAAACCTTTCCGATTTGGAATCTGCCATTAAAGCATCCGGTGAATATGGCCTATGAGGCAGCCACCGCCGACTTGAACGATGTCAATATGATCGATCCCTTTCATTTGGAAACTTATGGTCAGACAACCGTAAATTACAACCGTGATGTGGAGATCTTCCCTGTGCTTAATGCGATTTTTGAAGGGATTTACGGCGAAAGTCCCTATAAATCACCGACGGACATGGGGGTAAATATGGCGGGCTTTTGTATTATCGATGACGAGGCATGCCGGGAAGCCTCCAATCAGGAAATTATCCGCCGCTACTATCAGGCCTTAAACCGCCTGGCAACCGAGGAAGGGGCGCAGGAAGAGGTCTATAAGATTGAGCTTTTAATGAAAAAAGACAATATTACTCCCTCGATGCGCCAGGTCGTTGGCGCCTGCAATACCCTTGCCGCTGCCAAAAATGCCCCTGCCGCTGCCATGGAGCTTCCCGACGGTCGGATAATCACAGGAAAAACCAGCAGTCTTTTGGGAGCCTCCGCCGCAGTACTTTTAAATGCCATTAAGGAGCTGGGGGAGATTCCGCATGATATTCATTTAATTGCACCCTCGGCAATTGAGCCGATTCAAACACTGAAAACGAATTATCTGGGCAGTAAAAACCCAAGGCTGCATACCGATGAGGTTTTAATTGCTCTTTCTGTCAGCGCCGCCACCGATCCCATTGCCCAAAATGCCCTGGCACAGCTGCCCAAACTTGAGGGCTGTCAGGTGCATACATCAGTGATGCTTTCCGCAGTGGATATTGCGGTATTTAAAAAGCTGGGAGTTCAGCTGACGTCAGAGCCGGTGTATGAGCATAAGAGGCTTTACCGTTAAACCCAAACATATTTTCGATTTTTTCTTTTTCCTACTTGCAATCTCCGAAATTTTGTGTTTAAATAGGATGCATGACGCATGTATGGAGGATGATTATGACAAAAGTACAATATAATGCGGATAGTATTACCGTTTTAGAAGGCCTGGAAGCGGTGAGAAAGCGCCCGGGCATGTACATTGGCGGTGTAGGGACGAAGGGTTTGAACCATTTGATTTATGAAATTGTTGATAATTCCGTAGACGAACATCTTGCCGGATTCTGCACGGATATCTGGGTAATCCTGGAGCAAAACGGTTCCTGCACCGTTCGCGATAATGGACGCGGGATTCCCGTGGAAATGCATAAAAAAGGAATCACCGCGGAGAGGGTAGTGCTGTCCACCCTTCACGCCGGCGGAAAGTTTGATAATGAAGCCTATAAAACCAGCGGCGGACTTCATGGTGTGGGATCGTCGGTGGTGAATGCATTGTCAAAAGCACTGGAGATTAAGATTTCGCGGGGCGGCGCAGTACACCGCGACGCTTATCAGTGCGGGGTTCCGGTAGTGGATCTGGTAAACGGCCTTCTTCCCACGATTGGAAAAACTAAGGAGACGGGAACAGAGATTAATTTTCTTCCCGATGATGAAATTTTTGAAAAAACGCGGTTTAAGGCTGAATGGCTGAAGAGCCGTCTGCATGAGACGGCTTACTTAAATCCAGGGCTGACGATTCACTATGCAAACCGGCGCAGCGGTGAGGAGGAAGCTATAGATTACCATGAACCAGAGGGCATTGCCGCCTATGTGCGCGAGCTGAATAAGGGAAAAACCCCCGTCCATGATGTGGTTTATGCGAGGGGGAGTGCAGATAAGATTGAAGTGGAAATTGCCTTCCAGTTTGTGGATGCCTTTGAAGAGAATGTTCTTGGCTTTTGCAATAATATTTTCACCCAGGAGGGCGGTACGCATCTGGCGGGCTTTAAAACCCGGTTTACCGCGATGATTAACAGCTATGCCCGCGAACTGGGGCTGCTGAAGGAAAAGGACGCGAATTTTACCGGGGCAGATACGAGGAACGGGATGACAGCTGTGGTTGCAGTTAAGCACCCGGACCCCATCTTTGAAGGACAGACCAAGACCAAGCTTGCCAGTGCCGACGCGGCAAAGACGGTAAATATGCTTACCGGTGAGGAGCTGGGGAGATTTTTTGACCGAAATCTTGAAGTGTTAAAAGGTGTTATCGGCTGTGCGGAGAAGTCGGCAAAGATTCGCAAGGCAGAGGAAAAGGCCAAGACGAATATGCTGACAAAATCCCGCTTTTCTTTTGACAGCAATGGAAAGCTGGCAAACTGTGAGAGCCGTGAAGCGGAAAAATGTGAAATCTTTATTGTCGAGGGTGATTCTGCCGGCGGATCGGCAAAGTCCGCCAGAAACCGCCGTTATCAGGCGATTCTTCCGATTCGGGGAAAGATTTTAAATGTGGAAAAGGCCTCGATGGATAAGGTTTTGGCGAATGCAGAGATTAAAACGATGATTAATTCTTTTGGCTGCGGATTTTCCGAGGGCTATGGGAACGATTTTGATATTACCAAGCTTCGCTACCATAAAATTATCCTGATGACGGATGCGGATGTGGACGGCAGTCATATTGATACGCTGCTGCTGACCTTCCTTTATCGTTTTATGCCGGAACTGATTACGAACGGGCATGTGTATATCGCCATGCCGCCGCTGTTTAAAGTAATTCCCAAAAAAGGGGAAGAGCAGTACCTTTATGACGAGAAAGAACTTGAGCGCTACCGGAAAACCCATAAGGGAGAGTTTACCTTACAGCGCTATAAGGGACTTGGGGAAATGGATGCCGGACAGCTTTGGGAGACGACCTTGGACCCGGAACGGCGGGTGTTAAAACGAGTGGAGATCGAGGACGGGCGCCTGGCTTCGGAGATTACGCAGATGCTGATGGGCAGTGAGGTAGGGCCGCGCCGCCAGTTTATCTATGATCATGCGGATGAGGCCGAGATTGACGCTTAAGACAGGAGTAAAACAGTATGCCAGAAAAAATTATTCAGACAGAGTATTCGGAGGAAATGCAGCGCAGCTATATGAATTATTCCATGAGCGTGATTACTGCGCGTGCGATCCCTGACGCCAGGGACGGCTTAAAGCCGGTTCAGCGCCGGGTTCTTTATGATATGAGTGAGCTGCACATCCACCACGATAAGCCGCACCGGAAATCTGCCCGTATTGTGGGTGATACGATGGGTAAGTATCATCCGCACGGGGACAGTTCGATTTATGAAACCCTGGTGGTGATGTCCCAGGAATTTAAAAAGGGAATGCCTCTGGTGGACGGACACGGTAACTTTGGTTCCATCGAGGGCGACGGGGCGGCAGCGATGCGCTATACGGAGGCCAGATTGGAGAAGTTTGCCGAGGAGGTTTACTTAAAGGATTTGGATAAAACGGTAAATTTTGTTCCCAATTATGATGAAACCGAGAAGGAGCCGGAGGTTTTGCCCGTGCGCGTGCCAAACCTTTTGATTAACGGTGCTGAGGGCATTGCTGTAGGGATGAGTACCAGCATTCCCCCGCATAATCTGGGCGAGGTGGTGGACGGGGCAATTGCCTATATCCAAAACCCGGAGATTTCCACAAGCGAATTAATGGAGTACATCCCCGGCCCGGATTTTCCAACGGGAGGGATTATTGCCAATCAAAGCAGTTTACCGGAAATTTATGAGACTGGAACCGGGAAAATTAAGCTACGGGGACGGTTTGAGGTGGAACTGGGAAAGCGGCGGGCGGATAAGGATAAGCTGGTCATTACGGAAATTCCCTACACCATGATTGGCGCGGGAATTAATAAGTTTTTGCTGGATGTGGCAGATTTGGTGGAGAGTAAGAAGCTGCCGGATGTGGTCGATATTTCCAATCAGTCGAATAAAGAGGGAATCCGCATTGTCCTGGAATTGAAGAAAGACGCAGATATTGAAAGAATTATGAATATCCTCTATAAAAAGACCAAGCTTGAGGATACGTTTGGCGTCAATATGCTGGCGATTGCGGGCGGAAGGCCCGAATGCCTAAGCCTTAAGGGGATTTTCCGTCATTTCCTGCAGTTCCAGCATGAGAATACAACGAAAAAATATCAGGTGCTTCTGCAAAAGGAGCTGGAAAGAAAGGAAGTTCAGGAAGGGCTGATCCGCGCCTGCGATGTGATTGATTTAATTATCGCTATTTTGCGCGGATCGAAACAGATTAAGGATGCCAAGGCCTGCCTGATGTACGGCGATACCTCCCGCATCCAGTTTAAAACACCAGGTTTTTTAGATGATGCCGCAGCGCTTAACTTTACCGAGCGCCAGGCCACGGCTATTCTGGAAATGCGCCTATATAAGCTGATTGGGCTGGAAATTCTGGCACTGGAAAAGGAGCACCGGGAAACCCTGAAAAAGATTAAAGAATACGAAAAAATCTTAAAAAGCCGCAAGACCATGGATGAGGTGATTATTGCCGATTTGCAGAAGATTAAAGAAGAATTTGCCCTGAAACGCCGCACCAGATTAGAGGACAGCGGGGAAGCTGTCTACGAGGAAGAGGCTCCTGCGGTGGTTGAGATGGTGTTTGTGATGGACAGGTTTGGCTACTGCAAGCTGTTGGATAAGAGCACCTATGAGAGGAATCAGGAGAGTATTTGCACTGATTACTCTTATGTGGTACATTGCCTTACCTCGGATAAACTCTGCCTGTTTACGAATGTGGGAAATCTTCATCAAATTAAAGTCAGTGATATTCCCTGCGGGAAAATAAAGGATAAGGGAACCCCTGTTGATAATATCAGCCGCTTTGACGGGGGCAAGGAAAGGATTATTTATCTGGACAATGGCGGGAGGATGAAGGATAAGACCTTTATCTTTGCGACAAAGCAGGCCTTAATTAAGCAGGTGCCGGCGTCAGAATTTGAAACCAATAACCGGATGGTTGCGGGGACGAAGCTCCAGGAGGGAGACGAGCTTTTTGGGGTGTATCCGGTGGAAAAACAAACCGATGTGGTGCTTCAAACCAGCAATGCCGTGTTCCTGCGCTTTTTGCTGGAAGAGATTCCGCTGGTGAAAAAGGCGTCGAAAGGCGTAAGGGGAATTAAACTGGGCAAAGGGGAAGAACTGACCGCCCTTTATCTTCTGGGCGAGGATACTGTGGCGAAGGTAAACGACAGGGTGGTTCACTTAAACCGGTTAAAGCTTTCCAGGCGGGACGGAAAGGGAAGTAAGCTTCGTGGGAGCTGATGGGTTTTTTGACAGGGAAGGCTGGTGTTTTCCATGTGATTGTCTTTCTGCGGCGTACAAATGTAGTTTTCTTGCGAATAAGTATTGCATTTTTATTGGTTTTGTTATAGGATATTCGGGAATCTAATTGTAGTATTTATTCAGAAAATTCGAAAAAAGAGGAGCTTAACAATGGAGAGAAAATTTAAGGTCGGCGTTCTGGGCGCCACAGGTATGGTAGGTCAGAGATTTATTTCCCTGCTGGAAAATCATCCATGGTATGAGGTGGTGACGGTTGCCGCAAGTCCGCGTTCCGCGGGAAAAACCTACGAGGAGGCCGTGGGCGGGCGCTGGAAGATGACTACGCCCATGCCGGAAGCAGTAAAAAAGCTTGTGGTGATGAATGTGAATGAGGTGGAGAAGGTTGCTGCCGGTGTAGACTTTGTATTCAGCGCTGTGGATATGAGCAAAGAGGAAATTAAGGCGATTGAGGAAGCCTACGCAAAAACAGAGACGCCGGTTGTATCGAATAACAGCGCGCACCGCTGGACGCCGGATGTGCCGATGGTGGTGCCGGAGATTAATCCCGAACACTTTAAGGTGATTGAATTTCAGAAAAAACGACTGGGAACGAAGAAGGGCTTTGTGGCGGTTAAGCCTAATTGTTCGATTCAGAGTTATGCTCCGGTTTTGACGGCCTGGAAAGAATTTGAGCCATATGAGGTGGTTGCCACGACTTATCAGGCGATTTCAGGTGCAGGAAAGACATTTCAGAACTGGCCGGAGATGGAGGGAAATATTATTCCGTTTATCGGAGGCGAGGAAGAAAAGAGTGAGCAGGAACCGTTAAGGATTTGGGGTGCGATCCAGGATGGGGTGATTGTAAAGGCGCAGGAGCCTAAAATTACCTGCCAGTGTGTCCGTGTCCCGGTGCTGAACGGACATACGGCGGCAGTTTTTGTAAAGTTTAGAAAACAGCCCACGAAGGAACAGCTGATTGAAAAATTAGTTAACTTTTCAGGACTTCCCCAGGAATTAAAGCTTCCCAGCGCACCAGAACAGTTTATCCAGTATATCGAGGAAGAAAATCGTCCTCAGGTAGCGCTGGATGTGGATTTTGAACGCGGCATGGGGGTTTCTGTGGGAAGATTGCGAAAAGATTCGGTATATGACTGGAAGTTTATTGGATTATCCCATAACACCGTGCGCGGTGCAGCAGGCGGTGCTGTGCTGTGTGCAGAACTTTTAACTGCGCAGGGCTACATTGAGCGCAAATAAATCTGCGGCAGACCGATGCGGACGGCAATCAATCAGAGAAGATAAGTAAAGAAAAGAACAGGGGGATTGGCAAATGGCAATCAATGTAGAACGTTTTGGCGAGACACCGCAGGGACAGCAGGTCGATAAGTATACGTTAACGAATGAACATGGGGTAAGTGCTTCGTTTACTAATCTTGGCGGAACCTGGATTTCCATGCTGGTTCCTGATCGAAATGGTCAGGTAGCGGATGTGGTGCTGGGGTATGACAGTCTGGAGGGTTATCTGAAGAATCCGGCACATTTTGGCGCGGTTATCGGAAGAAATGCCAACCGCATCGGCGGGGCGGCGTTCTCCTTAAATGGAGAAGATTATCCGCTTTCGGACAATGATGGCGGAAATAATCTGCACAGCGGCCCGGATTTTTACCATGGTCGGATATGGGAGGTGGAGCTGGATGAGAGCAGCCTGGGAAGCAGGGTGTCGTTTTCCTTATTCAGCCCCGACGGCGATCAGGGCTTTCCCGGCAATGCACAGATTACCGTAAGCTATACGCTGACCCAGGATGATGCGGTGGTCATTGATTATCATATGATTTCAGATGCAGATACCGTGGCAAATTTTACCAACCACAGCTATTTTAACCTGGCTGGGCATGATCAGGGCAGTATTTTAGGTCATAAGGTATGGATCAATGCGGACGCCTTTACCCCGGCAGACGCCGGTTCGATTCCCACCGGAGAGGTTGCGCCGGTGAAGGGAACGCCCATGGATTTTACAAAGATGAAGGAAATCGGGCAGGAGATTGGTGCTGCGTATGAACCTCTGCTTTTAGGAAAGGGTTATGATCATAACTGGGTGTTGCGTTTGGCTGAAACAGATAAAGAGAGGGGAGACGAGGTTTGTCTTTGTGCAAAGGCCTGTGATCCGGTTTCCGGGCGCTGCATGGCAGTGTATACCGATCTTCCGGGGATGCAGTTTTATACCGGAAACTTCTTAAGGGAGGAGCTGGTCGGTCCGGGTAAGGGCGGGGCAGCCTATGGTTTCCGCCATGGTTTTTGTTTTGAAACCCAGTATTATCCCGATGCTATCCATAAATCATCCTTTCCTTCCCCCATTTTACGCGCCGGGGAAGAATATAAGACGACAACGATTTATCAGTTTTCTCAGGAGTAGCCGATGGCAAAATCATTATATATTGCGGAAAAACCCAGTGTGGCCCAGCAGTTTGCCGATGCCTTAAAGGTAAAGGGCAGGCGGGGCGACGGATTTATCGAATCGGAGGATGCCGTGATTACCTGGTGTGTGGGGCATTTGGTGAGTATGAGCTATCCTGAAGCCTATGATCCTTCACTGAAGCGCTGGAGTTTGGAAACATTGCCCTTTCTTCCCAGGGAATATAAATATCAGGTCATCGACAGTGTGGCAAAACAGTTTGCCATTGTTTCCGGCTTATTAAACCGGAAGGATGTGGACAGAATATATGTGTGCACGGACTCCGGGCGGGAGGGAGAGTATATTTACCGTCTGGTGGCACAGATGGCGGGGGTTAAGAACAAGGAGCAAAAACGGGTCTGGATTGATTCCCAGACGGAAGAGGAAATTCTCCGGGGAATCCAGCAGGCAAAGGATTTATCCTCTTACGATAATTTAAGTGCTTCCGCCTACCTTCGGGCGAAGGAAGACTATCTGATGGGCATTAATTTTTCCCGTGTTCTGACCTTAAAGTACAGCCCTGTGCTTTCTGCCTATTTAAAAACCCGGTCTACGGTTGTATCGGTGGGCCGGGTTATGACCTGTGTGCTGGGGATGGTGGTCCGCCGGGAGAGGGAGATTCGGGAGTTTGTGAAAACTCCATTTTACCGGGTAATCGGTGTCTTTTGTCTGGGAGAATTTTTTCTGGACGGAGAATGGAAGGCGGTGGAGGGCTCAAAGTATGCCAATACGCCTGCTCTGTACAAGGAAAATGGTTTTAAGGAAAAAAAGGACGCAGAGGCCCTGATTGCCATGCTTAAAGAAGATCCGCCGGTTACGGTCTGCCTGGCAGCGAAAGAGGTAAAAAAGGAGACAAAAAATCCGCCGCTTTTATATAATCTGGCGGAACTGCAAAATGACTGCTCCAAGATGTTTAAGATCAGCCCGGATCAGACGCTTCAGATTGTCCAGGAGCTTTATGAAAAGAAGCTGGTCACTTATCCCAGAACCGACGCCCGCGTATTATCAAGCGCAGTTGCCAAGGAAATCGCACGAAATATCGGAGGCTTAAAAAGCTATGGGCCGATGTCTGTATTTGCCGGGAACGCCCTGGCGCTGGGGTTGTGGAAAACCATTGGAAAAACGCGGTATGTCAACGATAAACAAATTACCGACCACTATGCGATTATTCCCACAGGACAGGGCTTGGGGGCATTAAACAGCCTGAAACCCTTATCCGAAAAAATTTACCAGGTGATTTGCCGGCGCTTTTTAAGTATTTTCTATCCTCCGGCGGTTTATCAGAAATATTCCCTTGACTTTGAACGGAAAAAAGAGCATTTCTTTGTCAATTTTAAGATTTTGCTGGAACCCGGCTATCTGCAGGTGAGCGATCCGAACATAGGAAAATCCGGCAGTGAGCAGGAAAACAGTACAGCGGCAGATCCGGTTAATTTGAAAAATGCAGAAAACCCTGCTTTTTTAGCCCAGTTAAAGACATTAAAAAAGGGTGATGTTTTGCCGGTTTCTGATTTTACCATTAAAGAAGGTGAGACTTCGCCGCCCAAGCGCTACACCTCCGGTTCCATGATCCTTGCCATGGAAAATGCAGGGCAATTGATCGAAGATGAAGAGCTGCGGGCACAGATTAAGGGAAGCGGTATCGGCACCAGTGCAACGCGTGCGGAGATTTTAAAAAAGCTTGTTCATATTGAATATATGGCGTTAAATAAAAAAACGCAGGTGATTACCCCTACCCTTTTGGGCGAAATGATTTATGAGGTAGTCTTTGCCTCGATTCGTCAGCTTTTAAATCCTGAACTGACGGCAAGTTGGGAAAAGGGGCTGACCTATGTGGCGGAGGGCAGTATTTCCAGCGAGGAATATATGGAAAAGCTAAACCGCTTTGTGGCTGGCCGGACCATGAATGTAAAGCAATTGAGCAACAGCAGTTTACTAAGGGAAAACTTTGACCGGGCTGCCGCATTTTACCAGCCGCAGGCAAAAGGAAAAAAAATATAGATCATGGAGGAAAAGGATAATGAGATTAGAAGAAATGAAGAACACTGCGCTTTTTGACCTGGATCAGACGATTGCCGCACGGCTGTTCAATATGTACACCTATCCCTGGGAGGTTTTAAGCCATATCGGAAAATGTATTACTTCCATTGGAAAACATTTGCCGGAGGAAGAATATGCCAAGCTTGGCGAGAATGTGTGGATTCATAAAAGTGCCAGGATGGCCCGTTCTGTACTGATGACTGGCCCGGCGATTATCTGCGCAGGCGCTGAAGTGCGCCACAGTGCATTCCTGCGGGGAAATACCATTGTGGGTGAGGGCGCTGTTGTGGGTAATTCCTGTGAGCTGAAAAATGTGATCCTCTTTAACCGCGTACAGGTTCCTCACTATAACTATGTGGGCGATTCGATTTTAGGCTATCGGGCCCACATGGGGGCAGGGGCAGTTACCTCTAATGTAAAATCAGATAAAACCCTGGTTAAGATCCATGCAGCAGACGGCGATGTGGAAACAGGGTTAAAGAAGGTTGGAGCTATGTTAGGCGATGGCGTCGAGGTTGGCTGCGGGTCCGTATTAAATCCGGGTACCGTGATTGGAAGAAACAGCAATATTTATCCCCTTTCCAGCGTAAGAGGCTGTGTGGCGCCCAACTCAATTTATAAGAAGCAGGGCGAAGTGGTAGAGAGAGAGGAGAGGGAATAAAGAAAAGGGAAACTAGGACAGGCAGGAAATAGAAGAGAAAAAAAGACAGCTGCGCAGGAGGTATCATATCAGGTATTCTATCCTTTTGGCAGATGTCTTTTTTCCTTAGTTGAGATTTCTTAAATTATTGTTTACTTAAAATCGTTGATTTATATTTGTTTACAAAATGTTACTTTTTAATCGTAAAGCTACTTCGTCCCAAAAATCCGATCGCCGGCATCTCCTAATCCCGGACAGATATAGGCGTTTTCATTAAGGCAGCGATCCAGGTGCCCAACATAGATTTGAATATCTGGGTGCGCATTTTGTAAGCGTTTAAGGCCTTCCGGGGCAGCGATAATCGCCATAAATTTAATTTTTCTTCCGCCGTGTGCTTTAATAAAATCAACAGCAGCGACAGCTGAACCTCCGGTAGCCAGCATGGGATCGGTAACGACAATGGTTCGCTCATCAATGGGATTAGGCAGCTTACAGTAATATTCGTGCGGCTCGTGAGTAACCTCATCCCGGTAGAGTCCGATATGTCCCACCTTAGCTGAAGGAACCAGGGCAAGGATTCCGTTTACCATGCCCAGCCCGGCCCGAAGGATAGGAACAACAGCAAGTTTTCTTCCGGCAATCATGGGGGTCATACAAGTTTCAATAGGGGTTTCAATTTCTACATCCGCAACAGGCAGATCCCTGAGTGCCTCGTAGCCCATCAGCATGGCAATTTCCTCCACCAGGGCACGAAATTCATTTGTCCCGGTATGTTTATCTCTTAGTTTGGAAATTTTGTGCTGAATTAATGGATGGTTAAAAACAATCGTTTGTTCCATGGCGGTTTCCTTTCTCTTTTTCACGTTATTCATTAAGTGCTGTGTGCACAAAAAACAGTGATGGCATGTTGTTAAACTATCTGATGTATAGTTTATCCTTATGAGGGCAGTACGTCAAGTTTTTCTGTAAGTTCTTTATCGCTTTTCCAGCAAATTCTTTGATTTTACTTGGTTTCCGGCGTAAATTTTATAATCGCATAGTCGCCGATGGCATGGGGAACCGGGATGGAGAAGTAGATGATGCCCTGTTTTTCATAGCTGAAAGAGGAGGGCCAGGTTACTTCTGCATCGAACGGAAAATCGGCTTTGGTAAAGATATCGGTATAATATGCAATGTCCATCATCTGACGCGCCTCAAGTACATCCGCCAGGGAGCCCTTACCTGTCTCTTCAAACTGTACATCATCACTTAAAACATAGCCAGCCATTGTATAAGGATCGGCGAAGTCGGAAAGCCCAAGATCGGTACCGGCAATCAGGTCATAGGTGTTGGAATAGAATAAATTTACCGGGTGGGGGGCCCCGTCCAGTGAAGCATAGCCGGTATAAAGGGCAGTAATTCGTTTCCTGGTCAGCGCGGGAACCTGACATTTGATGTCAATGGTGCATTTTCCGCCTTCGGTGTCCCAGGCCTTTAGCAGAGAGAGAGCATTCTCCATTAAGTGCTGATTGATTTGATCCTGTTTTGCGGAGTCACTCATCTGGGAAATTACCGGGTATTCAATACGGATTTTCCCGTCGCTTTCATAGGCGGCAATCTGGTAGGAGAGGCTTTGCACCTCATCACCCTCTGCGGCTGTCTGTGTGGTTGGAGCAGGTGTGGTCTCCGGTGGCGCTGTGGTTTCCGGCTCCTGGGCAGGGGCTTCGGTGGTGTGGATGGATGAAAGGTCGATTTTATCCGGGGTTTCCGAACGGGATACAATCACAGCGACAGCAGCGCCGATAACAATAACACCAGCGACAGCAGCGCTGATGATAACATTTCGATTTAACATAAAGAATCCTCCTTAACATTTGGCTGAATGGG
>Ga0224483_100474_pt1 | contig 12729 bp, 11 predicted proteins | sample hydfratestSal1_FD_181453 | JGI IMG/M metagenome (GOLD analysis project Ga0224483, IMG submission 181453) | Metatranscriptome of mouse feces microbial communities from Columbus University, Ohio, United States - Sal1 (Metagenome Metatranscriptome) ... | reverse complement strand
CTTTGGAGCATCCTCTGCCTTACCGGTTATCTTACGGAGACGTTTCCGGCTTCTTCGGATGCCCCTTTGGAAGGCAACGCGGTTTGGCTGCGTATTCCCAACGAGGAAGTAAAAACGATCTTTGCGGATACAATAAAAGTCTGGTTTACAGCTTCTATAGAGGCCAGTGATCGTCGTGATCTTTTTAAGAAATGGTGGGACGGTGATGAGAAAGCATTGACGAAAGAGGTTTCTGATATCCTTTTTGATACCATCAGCTACTTTGACTACAAAGAGGACTTCTACCACGCATTCCTGGCAGGACTATTTTCCGGAGCCGGATACGAAGTAAAATCCAATTCAGAACAAGGAACCGGGCGGGCTGATATTATCGTGAAGGAACGACGCCATAGACGAGCCATTGTAATCGAAGCAAAATGGATTGGTAAAGACTCTAATCTGGAAAAAGAGTGCGCAAAAGCGCTGGAACAAATTCGCAGGAAGCAGTATGGCAGGAATCTTTTGATGGAAGGATTTACAAATATCTTAAGCTATGGAGCTGCGTTCTTTGGGAAGGAATGTTTGATACAAGGAGGAAGAGATCAGTAGAGCCAGGCGGGAAACCGAATGGCGCCGCCGCTCCGCTCTCTCCTGCACATAGTCACCGCTATATCCACTGCCTGTAAAAGTCTTCCTTTCCCAAACAACAGCTAATTAACGAAAAAAAGAGGGGGGGATACCCCACTCCTCAAAAAATACGGAACGTTCCCCAACGTTCCGTATTTTGCAGTGAACCAGAACTATATTCACCCATTCTCCATCCCCCCATGGATCACCTCCAGCACTCCCGCCAACTCCCCGGCGTCCAACTGCCCTGGCGCGGACTTTCTCCCTGCGGCCCCGTAAGTCACCGCCGATCCGAAGCACTCCCCCGCCACCCGGCTCACCACCCCCATGCCTGCCATGGACATGGTAATGATAGGGCCCTTTGCGCAGTGCTCGCTCATCTCCAGCGTGGCCTCCAAAAGAGTCAGAACATCCCTCTTTAACTGTGGCATTACCGCGATCTTGGGAATATCCGCCCCCAGATCCTGCATTTTGCGCATCCGGCCCAGCAGCTCCTCCTTGGAGGGCGTCCTTCTAAAATCATGGCTGGACACAATGACTTTCACCTGATGACGGTGGGCGTGCTCGATCACGGTCCTCACCGCCTCGTCCCCTGTAAACAGCTCCACATCCAGCAGGTCCACATCCCCGCTCTCTGCCGCCGCCTTGTTAAGCGTTATGTAATCCTCAGGCCCCACGGCCCTTTCCCCGCCCTCCCGCTCTGTGCGGAAAGTAAATAAAAGGGGCATATCTCCCAGGATCTTCCTTAGCACCCCCGCTGTATCCAGTACTTTAGAAACATCCGCGACATCCTCATACCAGTCAACCCGCCATTCCACCAGATCAACCGGAAGGCTGACAAACGCCCTGGCCTCCCCAAAGATCTCCTCCCGGGTCATTGCCACAATGGGAACGCAGATCTTCGGCCTTCCCTTTCCTATAATGACATTTCTTACCTTCACAACCTCCATCCTGTCCTTTAGCCCCCTTGTTAACTTATGCATGATCTTGGGTCAATTTCCGTGAAGCTTGGCATGAGCCAATGTCATGAACTTAAGTGAATTCTGCTTTTGCACAATCGGATCCAGCCACACCTTAAGTTCATAACATTGAACATGAATCATGTTCGCGCCGTCTCGCTTTTTTCGTCACCCAACCCCAAAATCCGTGATCTGACACAGCACTTCCACAGACGGATCCCCGCGCAGCCAGGCGTACTCCTCCATAAACCACTCCACCAGCTCCTCATCCCTTTTTATGGGTGTGGTATTATTATTATACACGTTCACCGTGCCAAGTTTAAAGTATTTTTTCAAACAATCCATATCGTATGCAATCATATCCTTTGTCTGCCCCTGGATCCCCACCATCAGACAGGGCGAGTCAAAATACCTGGCCACCTGGGCAGGGTCGTCAAAGCCTGCGTGTTTGTTCAGGACTCTCTCCCTGAAATCCCTGTCAAAAGTCTCCACCCCGATCTTAAACACCAGGGGAACGCCCATTCTCCGGCGCATCTGGTCAAGACGCCCCCGATACATCCAGTGAGATTCAAAAAAAAGTTTCCTGATGTCTTTCTCCTTTAAGATCTTGGAAATATCCTCCAGCGTCTCATCCGGCAGCTCAAAACAGCTTCCCGAGTTAATAACCTCCAGCGCCCCCAGCTCCCCTGTAACCTGGCTCAGAACCTGACGGTTCAACTCCACCATGGCCGCCTCGTCTATACCGTTGTCCTCAATATAATCGCAAAACGCGCATTTGCCCCATTTACAGGGAAATCCCCGCAGAAGGCAGATCTCCCTCTCATTCTTTCCCACAATGACGCTGTAGCGCTTATCCGGCACACCCATGCTCCATCTCTCCTTTTTCAGCCCGATTATTTACAAGCTCTGACGGCTCTCTTACGTCACGATCAACCGGATGCCCCGGGATCGCTCTGTCTTAAACCATCCCTTTTTCTCCCATCACCTGCGCCCCGCAACTTTCGTCCTGCACTTAAGACTATCCCGCATCTCTACAGGAAGCACCTGCAAAAAGGCTGACACCAGCATCATACTCAGCGCCCGGTCCAAATAATCCGTCACGATTTGCACCAGAAAAATGCTGGCTGTCATCCCGATTGGCGTCTTTGCCAAAAGCTGTACCAGCACCATGGACCCGGAGGAGGTGACTCCCCCAAACACCGCGGCGCAGATGACTGAGCTGACTATGGTTCCCGGGATCGCCACAGCCAATGCCCACAGCCAGAGCCTTCCCTTTCCGGCGATCCCCGGCCTTTTCCAGATCCATCTCTGCCACACCAGACCATTCATAAACCCTATGACCATCCCCACCGGGGCAAAGTACAGAGAATAAATGTCCGTGGTCATTCCCATCAGGACGCCGCTTAGAAGGTTGGGAAGCATTCCAAACCAGGGTCCAAGCAAAGCTCCTGTCAAGATCGTGCCGATGCTGTCCAAGTAAATAGGCAGCCGCAAAAGGAGAGCCAGCTGGCCTCCCACCATGTTGATCCCCACTGCCATGGCCACCACGCACAGCTGAAATACAGTTATCTTTTTCCGGTTCATCTCTCTTCCTCCCTTGTATCATCGATTCCGCCATAGGGCATTGGGGCTCTCTCCCATCTTCCAAACAAAAGAATCTTCCGTCCTTACAAGCTTCGGCAGCAGGTCAAGTCCCGCGCCGTCCACCCCCAGAAGCCTTCCAAAAAACGTCTGAAAAAATCTGAGAGGGTTCGTCTCAACCAACACCACGCTGTTGGCCCTCTGGCCGTAAAAATTTACCTGCTTTAGGTTCCCGTCCACTCCCTTTGGCATAAGGCGGTCCCATTTCGAGTCCCCGCCTTTTTCCTCAGGCGTAAAATCCACCACGGTCTGGCCCGCGCATATCCCCTCTGTCTCCACCTGGGTGTATGCCTCAAACCCGCCGCACAAACTCCGGTCAGCAAAATACGCCACTGCCAGCGGGTCATTGATAACACACCCCAGAAGGTGCTCCTGCTTCCAGTGAAATTCAAAATAAAACTTTGTGATCTTCTCCACAAATGTCCCTGTCTTTAAGTCCAGACGCTTTAAATATTCCAGCAGATCCGGCGTCAGGACGATCTTTCTGGTCACATCAAGCCCCACCATAAAGATCTTCTTTCCAAATGCCCTGGCAGCCTCATACACCGCGGCCGCCCCCTCCGGGTCCGCCCAATAATTGTACTCTGCCACTGGCGAGCAATTTCCCCGGCTCCCAAAATTGCCTCCCATGGACACAATCTCCTGGATCCGCCCAAAAGCCTCCGGATTCCGCTCTGCCAGCCGGGCCAGGTTTGTCAAAGGTCCCAGGGCAATAACGGAACATGGCTCCTCCAAAAGCGTCCTCTCCAAAAATTCCACTGCCCCCGTCTCCTGCTCAAAACCTGTTACCTTTGGCAGAAAGCTTTCCCCAAGCCCGTCCCTTCCATGGGTGTCCAGGGCATCTATATACTCCCGCCTTATGGGCCTTGTCTCCCCCTCAAACACCGGGATATCCAGGCGGTCCATGTGGCGCAGAACCTTCTTTGCATTGGCAGCGCCCATAGCTGTGGGACAGTTTCCGCACACAACGGTAATGCCCGCCACCTGGATCTCTTCCATTGAAAGGGCCAGCATCAGCGCCAGGCTGTCATCAATTCCAGGGTCGCAGTCAATGACCACTTTTCGTCTACTCTTCATGTTGTCTGCTCCTTTTGCAGCCGTTCAAAGGTTGTCTTAAGACACGATCAAGCACAAAAAACGCTGCCCTGCTATTCCCTTAAGAACCTCAAAGAACAGCAAAAGCAGCACCCTGTCAAAAACAGCGCGTTCTTTTCTTTTGCCTAGTTTTTTATACTGGGAGGTTCTCGAACCAGTTGGCATGTCCGCCTGTTTTTGCGGTTCTGCCCATGCCATTTATCTATTATACCATATTTTCGCTCTTGATTCAAGGACCTTTTCCTATCTGTCTCATTTATGTATCATTTATCTGTCTCTTTTAACGTTATTATGCTTCTCCTCATCCAGGCATCCCTGACTCTATACCGCACAGATACCGTTCACCTCAGCCGTTTACCAACGAAGCCGCCGTCCTCGTTTCCCTGCTGTCCTCCTTCCAATATCCCTCACCCCCCGGGGATAATTTCATATCCTAACAATATATTCTCATAACAGGAGTAGCATATGTTAGAAACCGCAGCCGTTTTAACACCGCTCCACTATCTGTATCTGGCCGGCGTTCTGGTGATCCTCACTGTCATGGTCCTTCGCAGGGACACCCCGGCGGTCTGCATCGGATTTCTCTTTCTTTTAGGCGTCGTGGGAATGGGAAGCCTTATCGGAGGCATCCAGACCGTGTTCAACGCCATGCTCTACGCGGCAAAGGAATTTATGGAGGTCATTGCCACCATCGCCCTTGTGACCGCCCTCTCCAAGGCCTTAAGCGACCTTGGCAGCGACTATCTTCTCATGCGGCCCATGTCCCGGGTCATGAAAACCCCTTCCCTGACCTGGTGGATCCTGGGCTTTACCATGCTCATCTTCTCCCTGTTTCTGTGGCCCTCCCCGTCCGTAGCCCTGGTGGGCGCCATCATGCTGCCCTTTGCCGTCCGGGGCGGACTCAGCGCTCTGGCCGCAGCCATGGCCATGAACCTGTTCGGCCACGGCATCGCCTTAAGCTATGATGTGGTCATCCAGGGAGCTCCGGCTATCTCCGCGGCGGCGGCAGGCGTCACCACCAGCCAGGTGCTGACCCAGGGGCGGCCCGTATTCCTGGCCATGGCAGCCGCCACGGTCATAGCCGCCTTTTTGCTCAACCGAAAATCCATGGCAGCCGCTTCTGTTCCAGGACCGTTTTTCTCCGGCCATGTCTCTCTCTCAAGTTCCGCGCTGCAATCCGCTTCTGACGAAAACTCCGCCGGGGATTCCGGCCCCGGGATCGCCTCTTTCGACGGAATCCCCGCCGCGAATCCAAACTCCAAAGCTGTCTCTTCCGACGAAAACTCCGCCGAGGATTCCAGCCCCAGGACAGCCTCTTCCGACGGAAGTTCCGCCGAAGATCCCGGCTCCAGGGCCGCCTCCTCTGACCAGGCCACCGGGCATGGCCCGAAGACGCCATCCCGCCCGGCTCTGATCCTGGCCATAGCCACGCCCCTGGCCTTCCTGGCTGACATTGCCGCCATGCTGATTTTTGACCTGCGGGGCGGGGACGCCACCAGTATCGTATCAGGCACAGCCGTGCTGCTTATGTGCCTGGGAGCCTTCCTCTCATCCCCCGGCCAATCTCTGGAAAAGATCACCGGCTATCTGACCGACGGCTTCCTCTTTGCCATCCGCATCTTTGCCCCGGTGATTGCCATCGGCGCTTTCTTCTTCCTGGGCGGGGAAGGAATCACCTCCATCATGGGGGAGGTCCCCACAAACGGCATCATGAATGACTGGGCTGTCTGGCTGGCCGCCCACACCCCCCTGAATAAATATCTGATCGCTGCCATCCAGATGGTGGTGGGAGCTCTCACAGGGCTGGACGGCTCCGGATTCTCCGGACTTCCCCTCACCGGATCTCTTGCCCGGACCTTCGGGACAGCCGTAGGCGCCTCCGTCCCCGTTCTGGCATCCCTGGGACAGATCACGGCCATTTTCGTAGGCGGCGGCACCATTGTCCCCTGGGGCCTTATTCCTGTAGCCGCCATCTGCGACGTAAGCCCCTTAGAGCTGGCCAGAAAAAATTTCCTGCCGGTGCTTATAGGATTCCTCTGCGCCTTTGTGGTGGCCTGCTTCCTGCTGTGACGCAGAATACGCCGGTTTTTTGATGCTTAACCCATGCCTTTGAAAGGAGTCTCTCTATGTGCGGAATTTCCGGCTTTTTCCACGCCAAACGCGATTTTACCAAAGAGCGCGCCAAATACCAGGAGATCCTGGATTCCATGAATGACAGGATCAGGCGCCGCGGCCCGGATGACAGCGGAACCTTTCTGTCCCCCCATTTTGGTCTGGCCCATGTGCGGCTGTCCATTGTGGACCTTGTCACCGGACATCAACCCATGTTCAAAACTGTCCAGGGTCAGACCTGGGGCATTGTCTACAATGGAGAGCTGTACAATACAGATGAACTGCGCCAGGAATTAAAAGGTCTTGGTCACACCTTTGAAACCGCCAGCGACACGGAGGTCATCCTCACCTCCTACTTAGAATACGGTCCCGAATTTGTCACAAAGCTCAACGGCATCTTTGCCATAGCCATCATGGACCCTGTCCAAGACCGCCTGATTCTCTACAGGGACCGGGCCGGGGTCAAACCTCTGTTCTACACCGTCGCGGAAGAAACCGTAGTCTTCTCCTCAGAGCTTAAAGGCCTTCTGTGTTTTCCCGGCATAAAGCCCAGGATCAGCAAAAACGGCCTCAACGAGATCTTTTCCATAGGCCCTGCCCGCACCAGCGGAACAGGCGTCTTTGAAGATGTCTATGAAGTTCTTCCCGGCCATTACCTTATATGCGCTCCGGATCACTGCCGTCAAGACTGCTATTGGAAGCTGGAAAGCCATCCCCATGAAGACAGCTATGAGAAGACCATAGAGACCACCGCCTTTTTGGTGGAAGATTCCATCAGGCGTCAGATGGTGTCCGATGTGCCTGTATGCACCTTCCTCTCCGGCGGAGTGGACTCCAGCCTGGTATCATCCATCTGCGCCCAGGAACTGAAAAAACAAAATAAACGGCTGACCACCTTTTCCTTTGACTTTGTGGGAAACAAAGAGAACTTTAAGGCCAACTCTTTCCAGCCCTCCCAGGACCGCCCCTATGTGGAGCAGATGGTCTCCTACCTGAATTCGGACCACCACTTTCTGGAATGTTCCACCAGGGCCCAGGCAGAGCTTTTAAAAGACTCTGTCCTGGCCCACGACCTTCCCGCCATGGCGGACGTGGACTCCTCCATGCTGTATTTCTGCTCCCAGGTAAGCCCCCTGTGCAAAGTTGCCCTCACCGGTGAGTGCGCGGACGAGATCTTCGGAGGCTACCCCTGGTTCCACAGAGAGGAATGTTTTAAGGCCCACACCTTTCCCTGGACCATGGATTTAAAAGCCAGACAGGTACTGCTCAAAGACGACTTCTTAGGGGAACTGCATATGGAAGAATATGCACGCCGGACCTACGAGGCATCCCTGGCCCAGACCCCTGCCCTCCCCGGAGAGTCTCCCACCGAGGCCAGACGGCGCGAGATCTCCTGGCTGAACCTAAGGTGGTTTATGCAGACTCTGTTAAACCGCATGGATCGCACCAGCATGTACAGCGGTCTGGAAGCCAGAGTCCCGTTTGCGGACCACCGCATTATCGAATACCTGTGGAATGTTCCATGGGAGATGAAAGCCAAAGACAATGTAGTGAAAAACCTCTTGAGACAGGCGGGACGGGGAATGCTGCCGGATGAGATCCTGTTTCGAAGAAAATCCCCCTACCCCAAAACCTACGACAAGGCCTATGAAACCCTGTTGGCAGGAAAAGTCCGGGATATCTTGGAGGACACCTCCTCTCCGATCCTACAGTTTATAGACAGGGAAAAGACGCTTCGCTTCCTCTCCAGCCCTTCTGATTACGGAAAGCCCTGGTACGGCCAGCTGATGGCCGCCCCTCAGATGATGGCCTATGTAATACAGATCGATTTCTGGATGCGGCAGTATCAGGTGGAAGTTCTCTAAAAATATCTTTCATAAATTCTGCAGGCCCGCAGATCCACTGCGGGCCTGGCTAAAGCAGATGGGAGATATCTCAAGCCTCGTCAATAGCCTTCCCAATGTCCTTCCTCATATACTTATTCTCAAACCGGATCCAATCTGTGGCCTCATAAGCGTTTTTCCGGGCCTCCTTCAGATCTCTCCCCAAGGCTGTCACTCCCAGCACCCGGCCGCCGTTTGTCACGATCCGCCCGTCCCCGTCAAACTTGCTCCCTGCATGGAATACATAGTACCCGTCCTTTTCCTTAAAGGTCTCAAGTCCCAGAATCGGATACCCTTTCTCATAATGCTCCGGATACCCGTCGGACGCCAGCACTACGCAGACCGCCGCATTGTCCTCAAAGTCCAGCTCCACTTGATGAAGAGTCCCGTCAATACAGGCCTCAAACACGTCCACAATATCATTCTTCATCCTTGGAAGCACCACCTGAGTCTCCGGATCCCCGAATCTGGCGTTAAACTCCAGAACTTTAGGCCCTTTTTCAGTCAGCATCAGACCAAAGAAAATGATCCCCTTGAACGCTCTTCCCTCAGCCTTCATCGCGTCAACCGTAGGCTGGAAAATATGCTCCCTGCAAAACTCATCCACCTCTTTTGTGTAAAAAGGACTGGGAGAGAATGTCCCCATCCCCCCGGTATTAAGCCCCGTGTCCCCGTCGCCGGCCCGCTTGTGGTCCTGAGCTGAGGTCATAACGCGGATGGTGTCCCCATCCACAAAGGACAGAACTGAAACCTCCCGCCCAGTCATAAACTCCTCCACCACGATCCGGTCTCCGGCAGATCCGAACTGCTTATCCAGCATCAGGGTCTTAACTCCCTCTTTTGCCTCGTCCCGCGTCTTACAGATCAGCACCCCTTTCCCCAGCGCCAGCCCGTCAGCTTTCAGGACAATGGGCATATCCGCGGTCTCCAGATACTGAAGAGCAGTTTCCGGCGAATCAAACGTCTCATAGGCGGCTGTGGGAATGTTGTATTTCTTCATCAGGTCCTTGGAAAACGCCTTGGACCCCTCCAGGATAGCCGCATTCTTCCTGGGGCCAAACACCCGAAGGCCTGCCGCCTCAAAAGCGTCCACTGCCCCTGCTGCCAGCGGGTCATCCGGCCCGATAATAGTCAGGTCGATCTCTTTTTCTTTTGCAAACTCAGTAAGCCTGTCAAAATCCATGACTCCGATATCCACACACTCCGCGATCTCTCCGATCCCCGCGTTCCCGGGCGCGCAGTAGATCTTGTCCGCCTTGCTGCTCTGAGCCACTTTCCACGCAATGGCATGCTCCCTTCCGCCGCTGCCTGTGATCAATACTTTCATTCTATGTTCTCCTTCCTGAATTCTGGTTCCAGTTCTCCGTTGGCAATCATGTCAATGGCTTTTGGCAGGATCTTCCACTCCGCCTCCTCCATGACCCGCCGCTGTAAAACCTCCGGCGTATCGCCTGGAAGGACCTCCACCGCCTTCTGTAAGATGATAGGCCCGGAATCCACGCCTTCGTCCACAAAATGAACCGTAGCCCCGGTCAGTTTCACACCTCTTCTCAAAGCCGCCTCATGAACTTTCAGCCCATAATACCCTACCCCGCAGAAAGACGGGATCAGCGACGGGTGGATGTTGATGATCTGATTTTGATATTTTCGGATCATCTCCCCCGGAATCGTCACCAGAAATCCGGCCAGCACGATCAAATCCAGCTCATAGGAATCTACCTTCTCAAGGAGCGCGCCGTGAAACTCTTCCCGGCTTTTAAAAGACTTAGGCGACACACACACAGCCTCGATCCCATGCTTTTTCGCCCGCTCTAAAGCATAGGCTCCCGGATTATTGCTGATGACCGCCCGGATCTTCGCGTTGGTGATCGCGCCGCTTTCTATGGCGTCTATGACCGCCTGAAGATTGGTCCCTCCGCCGGACACCATAACGCCTACATTTAACATAAGGTCACCCCTTTTTCTCCCTCCTCTACAGAACCCACAACATAGGGAATGTCACCTGCAGCCTTTATGGCCTCCAAAGCCCTGTCCACATCGCCTTTGTCAACCGCCACGATCATGCCTACCCCCATGTTAAAGGTGTTGTACATCATCTCCTCCGCAATATCACCCTTGGCTGCCAGCATACGGAAGATGGCCGGAACCTTATAGCTGTCCTTCTTTATCACGGCCCGGGTTCCCTCTTTGAGCATCCGCGGCACATTCTCATAAAACCCGCCGCCGGTAATATGGCTGCAGGCCTTTATGGTCACACCGGCCGCCTTTACGCTTTTCAGCGCCTTTACGTAGATCTTTGTAGGCATCAGAAGCGCGTCCCCAAGAGTCTTTCCCAGCTCCTCGTAGTAAGTATCAAGCCCCTCCCTGGTCAGTTCTTTCTCAAACACCTTGCGCACCAGGGAAAATCCATTGCTGTGAACCCCGGAGGAAGCCAGGCCGATCAGCACGTCCCCGGCTTTTAGATCTTCCCCGGTGATCATATCCTTCCGGTCGCAGACGCCCACAGCAAATCCCGCCAGGTCATAATCTTCCTGGGGCATCAGCCCCGGATGCTCTGCTGTCTCACCTCCGATAAGCGCGGCCTCCGACTGCACGCACCCCTCGGAAACACCTCCCACGATCTGCGCGATCTTCTCCGGATAGTTCTTTCCGCAGGCAATATAATCCAGGAAAAACAGCGGTTCTCCTCCCGCGCAGGCAATATCATTGACACACATGGCCACCGCGTCAATGCCAATTGTATCATGTTTATCCATAATGATCGCCAGCTTTACCTTAGTGCCGCATCCGTCGGTGCCGGATAAAAGCACCGGGTCCTCCATCTCCTTGATCTTTGCCAGGGAAAAGGCGCCGGAAAATCCGCCCAGCCCGCCTAAAACCTCAGGTCTCATGGTCCTTGCAACATGTTTCTTCATCAATTCCACTGACTTATAGCCAGCCTCTATGTCAACTCCGGCTTTCTTGTAATCCATAATCTCCTCCATTCTGCCCCTGTGGCACATATGTTGTCCCCAAGTCCCCGTCTCTTCGGGGACGGCAGTTTTTTGTTTATCTATTTTTATTTCTTCATCTGCCCCAGGTATTCCCTATATCCGATCCTGTCCAGCTTCTCGGCCTTGGCCGCCACATCGTTTTTCAATGCCTCCGAATAGGCCTTCAGCCTTTCCAGCAGTTTTGGATCGGATACCGCCAGGATCTTCGCTGCCAGGATCCCCGCGTTGGTCCCGCCGTTTATGGCAACCGTGGCCACAGGGATTCCTGACGGCATCTGTACAATGGAATAGAGGGAATCCACGCCGCCCAGATCAGAAGTCTTCATAGGGATCCCGATAACCGGCATAGGAAACAGAGCGGCGCACATGCCAGGCAGATGAGCCGCCTTTCCCGCACCTGCGATCACCACTTTAACGCCCTTCTCCTCCAGGGACTTGGCATACTGAAAAAAGATGTCCGGCTCTCTGTGCGCCGAGATCACGGTGATCTCAAAATCAACCCCAAGTTTCTCCAGAACATCTGCCGCCTGCGCCATAACAGGCATATCTGAGTCGCTGCCCATGACGATTCCCACTTTAGCCATATCAATTCTCCTTTTCTGCTGTTCATACTGTCCTGAAAGCGTTCTCTTGCTATCCCAGGGCAGTATCCTTCTATATTTATGGAAACATCATACAAGGTTTTCCAAATGGCGTCAATAGATTTACCTTAAATCTCCTGCACAATCTGATCCAACTTCTATGGGCGTCTCTTGTCTCATGCCATCAGCCTGGTCAGAGAAGGCCTGGTCCTTGCAGGCTTCCTAACGGGCATATGGCCTGCGTCCAAAAGCGATACGGTGTAAAAATCGTCCCGCTCATCTGCCCGGTAAGCCCGCTCCCTGATCTTCATGGCAATAAATACCGTGATCTCTATATCCGTGTCATAATAATAGAGACAGGCGCTTGTATGGCTGACAACATCCAGAATCAGCAGCCTGGCGTCTTCGTTCTCAAACGTAACGCAGTTGAGATTATTCTTTGTGATCATCATAAAACTTGCCCTCCTGTCATGGTTTCTGGAATCTATATTATCGAACGTGCGTTTGTTTTTATATTTTTATTATACAAACATTTGTTCGAAATTACAAGAGGAAACTATAAAAATTTATTTACTGGAAAAAATGCCACCGGATGGAAAACGCAAAACGGGATTCTTTCTTTGACTTTCAGATCAGAACGGCATAGAGACAGAAAAAATCCCCTAAAATTCCGGCACCTTCCAAAAGTTCCGATATTCTAGGGGTAATCTTAAAGAGCACGTGATGGGAATCGAACCCACCTCTCCAGCTTGGGAAGCTGGCGTTCTACCGATGAACTACACATGCATAATGACCAATCCGGGAATCGAACCCGGGTTTACGCCGTGAGAGGGCGTCGTCTTGACCGCTTGACCAATTG